>Ga0126342_10015161_pt1 | contig 13525 bp, 24 predicted proteins | sample Cyp1metagenome_FD_92528 | JGI IMG/M metagenome (GOLD analysis project Ga0126342, IMG submission 92528) | Coral microbial communities from Lord Howe Island, Old Settlement Bay, Australia - Cyphastrea 1 metagenome | ecosystem: Host-associated > Invertebrates > Cnidaria > Coral ...
AAGTGAGGCACCTTTTTCTTTGGGCAAAAGAGCGCTCTGGGATGCGCATGGAATGTCTGCAAGACTGAATGCTGCAAAGGTGGAATGCTATGTCACTGCTGTTTCACATGCAGTTTCACATTTAATAACTTGGATGTGAAATCAAAAGGGCGAACTGACAATTAATGTCATACAAATTCATCACTGTCCCTTCTGCATCAGTGATTTTAAAATCCAACCTTTTTAGGTTCCTTCCTCCAATATCAATATAGTCCTCTTGATGGATTGAGTGATTGTCATTAATAATGCCACCTAACTGTTCTATTACTAAAACCTTTCTAATGATGGATGATGAATATGAATTTGGAGCACTATACCTATAATCACTCAATGCATTAGAGGTAATGAAGACATATCTAAACGGTATAAGGTTAAGATATGAAGAAGTCCAAGTAGCAATAGGATTTGTAGGAACGAAATTACTCAACAAATAATTGATTGACACTGGCTTTCTATTATCATAAGAGCTACTGTCGGTATCCCAAACACCATTAACATAGTTAGCAAGTTCAGTATCTGTTGGTATTTTGATTGTGTAAGGCAATCCGTCCTTGACCTTAAACTCTACAGTTCTTGTTGCTGATGAATATGAATAAACAAATATACCCCCTGCTGATAAATCTGTTGTATTATTATTCATTCCTTCATTTAAGTCAAAAGCCAATTGCTCCGCAAAATAAATACGGTTCCCAACATAATGCCTAAAGTTTTTAACCAATGTATCTTCATTAAAAACCATAACATAGATATATTCGTAGAAGCCCACCTCTGTAGATTTCCACACCGCTGGAATAGATATGTCTGTTACATATAATCTTGTCCCTTCTGGTGTTTCAAGGTTTTCATTTAGTTCTACCAAAAAATCAGCTGATGAATTGGACTGAGTGCTTCTATATTTACTATCAATAAAGATTTTCTTATAAGTTAATTTATTACTCATTATAATATTATTATTTTAGATTTTTTATAAACATTAATATATTAAATGATTGGAGTTGTAGCAGGAGCAGGAAGAATAGCATTGAGTAATGCAATTAGACAAGTGGGGAGAGAATTTGGCAGAAGAGCAATGCAAAGAATTATGGACGGTGAAGCAATAGAGACAGTTTTAACAAGAGATGAGATGAGAAGGCTAGCAAAAAGAATAGGTGGTGTAGCATTCAATGAACTATTAAGACAAGGTAAGGAAGAACTGATAAAAGATACAAATAAACAGTTTCAAGACTTAGACGATAGGATGAATAATTTTACTAGAAACTTAAATGAGAAATTCAGACAAAATACCACACTATACAAAGAAGAAAGAAACATACAGAACAAAAACAAAATTGAAGACCGTGCTGGACTAACAAATGCATATAGAAGCCAATCAGGAATTTATAGAACAGGTAACACTTTATACATATCAGGCACTGGCGGTTAAGATGGTGATTTCGTTAGAGATTGGATGGATAATTTTGGGAAGTTGCCATTTAGAAACGCTCACAATACCCAGAAGTATAAGGATGTAATGGAATCACTTAAGAAAAACCCAGATGTTAATAGACTCGTGGGGCACAGTTTAGCATCAGCAGTTGTAAATAAAATCAATGAAGAACAGCCGAACAGATTTGGTACTACAACTTATGCAACACCAGCAGTGAAACCAAGAAGGAAAGGGAAACAAAATCCTAGAAGACTAGATTTTAGGAACCCTAATGATGTAGTTAGTATCTTGGATGGATATGCAGAAACTTCAAATGTTCAAGGAATAAATCCACTGGTTCAACATACATATAAAAACTTTGAAGGTCAGGGAATGTGGCATATACGACCAACTACAAAAATAAGCAATGGTATAAATGTAAATTCACCTGATGCTGTTTAAGCATCAGCTTTGATGACTTTGTCATCAACCTGTATATGATTAAATATTTAAATATTAAAAAATATCATATTATATAATATGTTTAGCTACTGTTGTTCTAAACCTGATACAGGCGTAGTCTGTAGAAGCTTGTCAAAAGGACAACCTCAAATTGAAAACGTTTTAGAAAAGGATGTGGATAATTTAAGAGTGAGAATTGATGATATGAAAAAACAAATAAATAATATATATGAACTACTGGAGGCATTGACAAATGAAAGTAAGAAAAAAACATCCTTTATTCTGGATAAAAGCAATCTTGATAAAAATAATCTCAATGAAATTAATGCTTAGTAAAAGATATTACAATCTACAACGACAACAACAACCAACAATATTGGCAAAAGGCAACTCAAGCTTTAAAAGACTGGAGAAGTCAATGAAGGAGGCACCAAAGGAATACGACCAAATTAAAAAGTTAGTTGAGGACGCTTCGGCAGGAAGCCTCGCGAGCATTCGCGATAAAAATGAAAATATTATAAATAATATTGATTTAAAAAATTCAAATATCAATCCTACAAAAAATGTTAAGATTATGCTTAATAGAAAAATACATAATAAATCTAAAAAATAAAAAAAATCTAATAAATAGTATATATATATATAGTTATGGATAATATTATAAGTGAAAGTGAGCCAGTAGAGTTACCAGAATTAAATTTTGGAATTCCTCAAAGTGCTGAATTTGTAACAGAGAGGCGACAAGCAAATTTTTACCCTAGTGGTTCTTCTAATTATTCGCCCAAAGACAACAAGAACATTAGGTTTTACATAAGCGGTGATGCCAACCAATATTTAGATTTGTCTGGTGTTAGACTTTTCGCTACCATTCAAAATAGAAACAATGACAGAGCAAAGTTTTTACAATCACTTGGTGGATTACATAGTTTCTTTTACAGATACACAGCATCAGTAGGAGGAACCATAGTCCAAGACATTGTAGAATACAACCGACATTGTGAATTGATGAAGTCCCTCAAATCTAAAGGTGTTAATGAAATGGATGATGTAGAAAGTTCTGCTAATCCTTCTTGGGATGGTGATTATCATAATTATGCAAATGGGCTTGATAACTTTTTACAAATTAATGATGCTGGTAATGGAACAAACTATTATCCAGCAGGCGACCACAATGAATGGGGCAGAATAGGACCTAGACCTACCAGACATTCAATGTCAGGAATACCGGGGGCTAATGGAAAAGTAAGACTTTCTCATAAAATGAGTTGTGGCTTGATGGAGAGCAACTATTTCCTTCCTTTGCGTGTAGCTCCTTTAGAATTACAATTCCAACTGGTAAGCGATGGAAATGAACCTATTATTGTCCCTCAAGGTGATGCAACCGGTAATATATAAAATAGAAACAGACAAACAAGGTTATTACTTTCAATCAGGAAATACTGAAAGAGGTGACGACTGGGTTATCTCAGGCGTTTTTTGTCGGGCGGATTTGATAAATTTAGACAATTCTGTGGATAACCGTATAACGTCGGCACTCTTATCTGGAACTAGCCTAAAGATGGTAATTCCTCAATACCACACAATCACGCAAACTTTCAATACAGGAGGCGGTGAAATTAATATGAATATAGTAAAATCGGCATCAAAATTATCAAATGCATTTATCACACTTTACCGACAACCAAAAACCGGACTGAGATATGGTTATTTCCGTCCAGATAATTATTTACATAAACGATGGAACTATTTTTATAATACAATGATTAACAGTGAAATTAATGATGGAGGTGACCCAGATAATAATCCTGAAGAAGTAGGACAAGGTTTTGCTGATAGCACCCGTGCATTAAGTTGGCAGTTGCAAGTTGCTAACAAGAAATTTCCTGAGAAGGAATGTGAAAGTTTAGCTGAAGCTTGGTATTTCTTGCGCCGAACTATTGCACTATTCAATCCAGAACAAAATTCAATTAACATCTCATACAACCAATATAGAAACAATAAATTTGTTATCGGTGTTGATTTCCAAAAAATGAATACGGTTAACTTTTCAGGAATTAACACGAAACTTGGGAGTCTCATAACGTTTAAGCTGAAGGGAACGGAAGGAGCAATAGCACAAGCAGAACAAATTACTGAGATATTCGTCCACCTTGTAAGCGAATCGATTTTGGAAATTAGAAGTGATGGAAGCTTAATGTATGATTAGAAAAATATTTTTTATCTAAATAAAGATATAACAAAAATGTTTAAAAGGAAAAAACAAATACCAATGAAGTATAGAAAACAAATGAGTGCAATGTCAGGCAAAGCATCAGGCAGTGGGATGTTTAAACATCAGGACACAGCCTATGTAAAATGGCTCAAGGAACAACTTGAGAGAAACGAAACCAGAGATAAATTATTATCTTACCGAAATGATATTATACAAGCAAATGAAAGGGTCAATTACAGAAATCAAATTGATAGAATGAATGATGAAACTCAAAGAGACAATTTGTCATTCAATACAATAGAACAATTACAAAGACAAAGAAATCAATTTAGAAATCTTTATGGATAATAATGTCCTAATATTACAATATTATTTCTGAATAATATTATAATATGGAAACTCAAACAGAAACTAGAAAACATTAACAAATTTAGTAGATATGGTTTAAGAAGAAGACCCACATATGAAGAAATAACAAATTTACTTGATGAAAACAAAAAGTTAGGATTGCCCCTCCCAAACCGCGACGCTACCTTTTTTCGCAACAGCCCTGAAGGTAGTTTTTTTGATGGTATCCATCAAATGGAAGACTTGAAAGACGAACTGCAAAGATTATTATTGAGACAAATGAATGACATACTAATGAGACAAGACATGAGAACAGCAGGAAGGACACTTCACACTGAAAGAGCAAGATTAAATGCATTTAGACCTCTAAGAATTGTAGAAGCAAATATGGAAGTAGATGAAGATGGTAACCCTCAACCAACAGCACGACCTACATCAGCTTCTCACGAAGCAGGACGAAGTCCTCCTTCAACAAGGTTACAACAAGCATCGCAACTAAATGTAGAACTAGAACAGAGAAGAAACACAGCACAAAAGAGAAGAGAAGAGATAGCATTGAATGAAGCAGAACAAGTTAGAAAATTCACAAAACCAACACTACAAGAACAACTGTTGGGATTACACCCCCCCAAGAGTTATACCAGAAAGCATACCTATTTTTTCTTCAGGGGATGATGACTTACAACCGACAAAGGTTAAAAGAAAAAACCTTAATGCTACTGTATCAGCATCTTCAAGTCAAGCACCTCAACCAATGGATGTCAAATCACAACCTAAAAGAAATGAACCAGAAACAAGAGTAGAACCAAGAGGCAAAGCAGGACGCCCAAAGATGTTTAAACATGGAACTGATAGGGCAGATGGAACTAAGAGAGATGGAGAAGAACCGGAAGATACAACCAACAGAAAGAAGAGCAAGAGAATAAACAAAAACAAGGAAAAGGTTCAAAGGAGATTGGAAGCAAAAATAGCAAAAGAAGCAACAGTAAATGTAGAAGCGGATGATGCAGATGATGAAGACACAAGAAAGGGAAGCAGGGTTAGAAAAACAATTGAAAAGCCCAAGCCACCGAGCAGAGCAAATATGACAATCATCTATGAAACCTTAACCAACGCAAAGAACAAGAACATCATCACAGCAGAAGAATACAATGAATTTGATGTCATCTTCCAACAGTTCAAGAAAGCAAAAGGTAAGGACAAATCCGCACAAACAACAAGGGCAAAATCAATCTATTCAAAACTATATCCCAAATTGAAGAAAAAATATGACAGTGAAAAGTGAATTATGAATAATATAAAATCATGTAAAAAAATATACCTAAAGAAAAAACTATATAGATATATAATAGTGATATTATGGCTGAAGCCAATCCTGAAGATATGAGTTTAGAAGAAGTAAAGGAGCAATTAGCACTATACAACAGATTATATTATCGCCTGAGGCGGACTGAAAAGGATTTTATGGAAACCAAGAAAGCAAGCGCAGTAAGACATTACAGAAGAAAACAAATGGATAAGATGATTGAAAGGGGTTAAGTTGAGCTCAATATGAAAGACCCAAGGCAACCAGAAGACAAGGCACCAAACAATGGAGTGAGACCAACCAAACTTAAAAAATACAAAGTCCAAGCACTGAAGGTTATTACCACAATACCTGAGGAACCTGAGGTAGAAGAGGCTGTGGTAGAAGGAGTTAAATAGATTATATAACTTAAAATTATTATATAATCTATTTAAAGAAATAGTAATGTATAAAAGGTATATAGCGGTATGTGTGGGTATGAAAAGGGACAAATCTATAAAATTGTGGATGTTGGTTTCAATCTTTGCTATATAGGTTCAACAACCGAAAAACTGGTAAAGAGGTTTGGAAGACATAGAAGACAATATAGAGCATATCTCTTAGGCAAAAAACACAAGATTTCTTCTTTTGACATTTTTGACAAATACGGAATTGACAATTGTAAGATTTACTGGATTGAGGATTATCCCTGTAATAGTAAGAAAGAATTAGAAGCAAGAGAAGGATATTATATAGAAACTACTGACTGTGTGAATAGAAGGATGGAAGGAAGAAGTCAAGAAGAGTACAGGGAGACAAGAAAACCTCAACTGCGGGAATATCATATTCAATACTATCATAAAAACAAAGCAACAATTTTCGAACCTATGACTTGTGGTTGTGGTGTTACCTTCAATAAAGACCATAAGGCAAGACACGAGAAAAGCAAAAAACACCAAGACTGGCTGAAGCAACAAGAAGAATAAATGATATAATATAATATTATATCATCTATTTATAATGAGTGATAATAAGCAAAAAATCATCAATGATATTTATTATGACAGAAGCGGTTTTGGTTCTAAACAAACAACTTTGAAAGATGCAAAAAAGAAAGACCCTACAATAAAAAAAGAAGATGTTGAGATATTCTTTAAAAAAATGTTGAAATGAAGAAAAAACCTACGAAATATAATTCGTTCGTAGCACCTCACAACAATCATACTTATCAGGTTGATTTGTTTTTTATTTCAAAGGATGACATTGAAACGCCGCAAAAAATTAGAGCGGGTTTGGTGATGATAGATGTTTTAAGTAAATATGCAGTTGTAGTTCCAATAAAAGGAAAAACTCCTCCTGATATAATTATTATAATTGCTGGAACAATGGAAGGATTAGAGAAGATGAAAGCAAAGCCAAAAATCATATACACCGATGATGAAAATAATATAAAAGCAATAGCAAGTGCCGAATTTAAGAGTATAGGTTCAATATGTGGATGGTGAAAACATTGAACTATATAGAACCAGAGGACATCCAGCATTCGCTGAGCGTTTTGTGAGGACATTTAAGGATATGCTTTTTAAGAGGGTTGAGAATGATGAGAAGAAGGGTAGAATTAATTTGCAATGGACTGACTATATCCTGGAGATAATGCTGACCTACAACAGTAAGGACAAGCATTCGTCAACTAATATGACACCCAATGAAGCCAGGAAAGACAGAAATGAATTGAAGGCACGGATTAATGTCGCAACAAAAGCAAGAAAGGATATGATTTACCCTGAAGTATCAGTAGGAGACAAAGTTAAAATCAAAAGAAAAAAGGCAATCACTGAGAAGGAAAGGACATCTCACTTTTTGAAAGGTGAATACACAGTAGAAGCAATCACAAAATCACTGGGACAAACTTACTTCAAAATGACAGACTACCCAAGGAAGTTAATGAGAGCGGATATGCTTATATGAATTTCCTGTAAAAATATATATTTAAAGAAAAAATGACATTAAATAAATATATAGAACTTTAATATAAGGATAAATTTGTTGAAAAGCATATTAGAGACCTCAAAAAACTAAGAGACAAGAATGTCACAGCTAGAACCACACAAGCAACCAAAAAGAGAATAGACCAAATCATCAAACTATACACTGACAGAAGAATAGCGAGAGTATCCACTGCCGAAAGTTTAATAAAAGGCTTATTATCAACTGACAAAAGGACTTATGACAAAGCATTTGACAAATTTAAACAAAACATTGACAAATGGAAAGGCTCAGAGACATTAAGCAAAAGATTAACTGAAGCAAAGAAGAAGAAGCAGAAAAAAACTTATTCTGTTGAATACCTGATTTATTGGTATTACAAGGGTGATTTAAAAGAGAGCGGTATTAAACAAAAAAAGGCATTTACTCATTTAGGTATCCATTTCTTCAGGGTATTCAACAAAGAATTAGAAAACCAACCTGAAAGCGCAACCATTACCATAAATGAACTGTTAGAGAATGATGATGACTTCAAAAATGAATATGAAAGTATAAGATATCACTATGATAGTATTGGATGTATAAAAATTAAATCGGTTGAAGTTGTTAATGATAAGGGTGAAAAATATAATATTATGAATGAAAACCTTACCGATGCAGATGAGAATGTATCCATTTACCACTCATACATTCACACATCTTTAAACCCAAATGCTGACACCATCAAAACAGCAATCAACAAAGGTCACTATATACAAAATCCATGTTGGGTCAATTGCTTAATGGATTTTCACGGTGATACATTAATGGGTGACAAAAGAAGACCTCAAAACAAGTTGACAGTAGAAAGAATTAGTCAAATCATTGGTAGAGAAAACTTTGCAGAGAAGGGTTCATCAATTAATGAAATGGCTATGGTGTTTAAAGAGTTTGGTATTCAAGCAAGGATCTATAGCTTTTTCAACAAAATGATTTTTAAATATGACCCCCCTAAGAGAAATCATAACATCAAAACATTTTACGCAATGGTTAAAAATTTTCACATCTACACACTAAACCACGACCTCAAAAGCCTTCAACAAAAGGAAGGATTAGATAAACCAGTAGTTAAAGCAACAACTGACTTTTACATAAACACTAAGGAAAAACCAACGTATTATAAAATGATTGAGAATGTTAATGACATCATTAAGTTAGAGCTTGAGGAGGATGTTAAAGAGGTCTTTTTAATTATGAAGGACAACGATTTGACAAAAGCACTTTTTGACTTAACCAGAAATGGTTATGAGCCTAACATGCAGTATCAAATTAACGGTATCACCAGCATCAAGTTAAGATTTAACAACATCAAATACACCATCAAAACTCAAAACCTTTTGACAGATAGTTGTGATGGATGTATTACGTTGATACAGAACAAACTTGCAATGCTATGCAGTTTGCTTTTTTTCACCTTCATAAGGTTATCTTAAATCCTAATCATAAATCATATTATAGTGACATTGACTTAAAAATATTGAATGAAAGTAGAACTATTGTTCCTTGTGGTCTTTTTACTTGGGATGTTAAGGAGGTTCCTAAGGATATTGCCGAAATTGATTTGTCAAAAGCCTTCACCAGTAAATTTATTGGAATAATAAAAATTGCTATCTTTACACAGTTTGATGTTTGGAGAAAATTTAATCCTGCAACAATGGATATTCAGCAAATGCCCGATTTGACACTTTTTTATGTAGAGGTTAAAAGTGTATGGTTCACAAAAATATGTTTTAACAAACAATACAATATCATCTATGGGGAGGTGCTTAAAAAAATTATAAAGGAAGGAGGAATAGTAAAACTAAATATTATTGCTTACAAGTCACCATCCAAAACTGAAGATGTTGATTATAAGAGAGCCATTGATGAACTTCAAAAAGTCAAAATATCAAATGACCCGGTTGAAGACAAACACTTTAAAAAGTTAGTTGCTAATGTTGCCATTGGATTGTTAGAAAAGGGAGGTGCAACTGATAAAAAAAAAAAAAAGTTTGTTGTTTAAAAACATTGCTGAGGCTTTAGACTGTCAAGATGATTGCGGTGGCAAGTTACATAAAATCACAGAACAGGAAGTTATGGAAGATGATGAAGGTATATATGAAGGTGATGAAGTTAGAAAACATTATATTTTGAATATTAAGGATACTGCTGAATTAGTCAATGGCTTCAGGTATATCAAGGAATTGCTTTTGCAACAACATAACTTCACAATGTATGAAGCATATAATAAATTGAGAAGGAATGATATTAATATGTATAGTGTCAAGACTGATGCATTTGTCATTGATAGTAAAGATGTTGAAAAGGCAAAATCAATTTTAAATTTTCATAATGACATTGGAGGATGGAGAGTTAGCAAATATGGTGATGATATCATTTTACCCCTTAAAAAGTATGAACTGGTTAGAAATGAGTTGATTGATATACCTACTCAGGAGTGTAAAGAGTTACTTATACAAGATGAATATAATACTGATAATATTATAGAAGTCGTTAAGGAAAACAAATCCTGTTATTATTACTGCTGACTTCGCTGGTTACTGCTGACTTCGCTGGAAGCGGTAAGAGTTACATTTGTCAAAAGATGGTTGATAAAGGTTATAGGGTTATGTTCGTAACACCTACCAATAAGTTATTACAAGAATTTGAAGGAGAAGCCATAACAGTAAATATTTTTTTTGGAATATCATTTGCTGATGTAAAGTTAGAACCTTTTGATTATTCAGGTTATGATGTTGTTGTCTTTGATGAAATTTACTTTTCTAATACCAGTACCTATTGGAAAATTAAACAGTTTATAGAGCATAATTAAAAAAAAAAAAGATTATTATTGCTACCGGTGATGGCAAGCAACTTCGCCCCATCCAAGAATTAACAAACACCAGAGACCACGATGAATACACAAATGAAATCATTGAAAATATTTTTGACTACAGAATTAACCTGAAGATATGCAAAAGACTACACACTGAAGAAGACAGAGCAAAATTGCATAATATTAAGACTGACATTTTTGTAAATAAGCTATCAGTTAAACAAATCATTGAGAAATATGTTTCATACACAGATGACATAACAGCATCGCCTAATAATATAGCATTCTTAAATGATACCTGCAAGAATGTACCCAATGCCATTAGGAAGTTAGAAAATAGACAAGGTGAATATTGCGTGGGAGAATGGCTCATCTGCAGAGAATATACCAAAACGAAAACTTCAGTTTTTAATGTCAATTTTAAATACAAGATAGTTCATATTGGGGATGGCATTATGACACTGAAAAATGTTAAAACTGAAATACTACAGTCAATTAACATAGATAAAGTGAGGCGCAACTTTATATATGCCTATTGTTGCACCGACCATTCAATGCAGGGCTCATCAGTTGATACTGACATCACAATATTTGATTATAATCACCCACTCATTAGAGACTATCCTGAATGGATTTACACCAGTATCACACGAGCCAGGGATTTAAGTAGAGTAAAGTTTTTTAGATATAAGAATGATACTGATGATGAGCTGAATGAAAAATTCATTATGAACTATTTTGAGAGAAAAATTGAAAATTACAAAATACAAGATAAAAACAACAAATTTACCATACCAAAAGAAGGTTATGTTAATAAACAATGGTTCATTGATAATATCAAAAATCAATGTAATTATTGCGGTTGTGGATTTACCATAAGTATGAATAAAGGCAATGTAAGCACCAATTTAACAGCACAAAGAAAACAGAATGATAAATGCCACGAACTCAGTAATATCATACCCTTTTGCATCCGTTGCAATTGTAGTTGTAAATAGTGGGTTCTTAAAACTTAATTAAAGAAATGATAATATAAGATATATATGGATAATATGGGAGAAAATAAATACCAAAATGGCAAAATCTATAAAATAGTGGATGTTGGATATAATAAATGCTATATTGGCTCAACCTGTGAAAGTTTAAGCCAAAGAATGGCAAGACACCGAATAGATTATAAGAGATATCAACAAGGAAAGGGACATTACAAATCAAGTTTTGCTTTTTTTGATGAGTTTGGATTAAACAATTGCAAAATTGAGTTAATTGAATATTGCAATGTTCTTAGCAAAGGACAGCTTTGTAAATATGAAGGACAATACATTAGGGAAACGGAATGTATTAACAAAAGAATAGAATGTAGAAGTAAAAAACAATACTACAATGACAACAAAGAACTTATTACAAGTAAAAATAAAATTTACAGAAATACACACGCTGATACAATAAAAATGCAAAAATCTCAACATTACCAAGAAAACAAAGATTATATCAAACAAAAAGGTAATGATTACTATGCCAATAACAAAGAAAAGGTAAAGCAAAGAATGAGAGAATACAGAGCAAGGAAAAAGGCGGAGAAACAACTAGAGCAAGAACCAGAACCAGAAAAAACACCGTAATTCTAATAATATTATTTATTAGATTTATGATAAAAATTTATGATAATATATTTATGATAAAATTTTATGATAATATATTTATGATAAAATTTTATGATAAAAATATTTCTAGGAATAATATGTCCAATAAAATATTATTGTAATATTTTATTGTAAAAAATTATATTTAAAGAAATATTGTTATTTATCTTATCTATAGACCCCCTCGCCTATCTTCCATATGGTGCAATATTCCAACCAAATTTATGATAAACATTTATGTGAATATTTTTGTTATGATGTTGAGCGCACCGTAGGGTGAAGTTAGGCGAGGGTGGTTCTAACTGTATATGTATATGTATATGTATATGTATATGTGTATGTGTATGTGTATGTGTATGTGTATGTGTATGTATGTACGTACGTATGTATGTATGTATGGTATGGTATGGTCTGGTCTGGTCTGGTCTCGTCTGGTCTCGTCTCGTCTCGTCTCGTCTCGTATCGTATCGTATCGTATCGTATGTATTGTATTGTATCGTATTGTATTGTATCGTATTGTATTGTATCGTATCGTATCGTATCGTACCGTACCGTACCGTATCGTATCGTATCGTATGTATGTATGTATGTGTATATATATATATTTAAATAGTACGTATATGTATGTGCCATATATGCTTCCTATATGCTTCCAGATGATATGTCAGAAACTATGTCAGACTAGTGTGTCAGGGTGGGGATCACTCGAAGTAAAGTAATTTGAGTTTTTGGCAAAAATATTTGAAGTTGCTGTGCTGGCACATCGGTAACGAGGCTCAAACCAGGTTGCGTTGCAGAACCTGTCGCAGGTGCCATGGCCGGGCACTGCTACCCAAAAACAACGCGAAAAATTATGGGGACTGAGTTCCCAAAAGGTGGTCGTTTATATGTGTCTGCGTTGCAAATATGACAGGGAAGTGGTTCTTTTCGTCAATGACTTTACAGCCCTTTGGACCACCAGTTTATTTTATGAATTACACAGCAAAGGAAAAACTTGGGTTATTTATATTTATTTATCCCTTCCAAAGCACCTCCACTGTCTTCCAGTTTTGATCCGAAAGGGTCAGAAAAGCGTTTCTTCGGGATAATCGCGGCAGCTCGGTAATTTCTATCCAACTTCATTCAAGTCCTGATTCTCAACTTGAGTTTGATATGAACCATCTCTACCCTGAGGGACCTTCGTAATTTAAGTTCCTGGGTTCCGATCCTGAAGCGTGTCCATTCTCAGCGTTCGTCATCTCCAGCTGCACCATGGAAATTTAACATATATGGCAGTTTCCTGAAATGGGGC
>Ga0126342_10015162_pt1 | contig 13525 bp, 15 predicted proteins | sample Cyp1metagenome_FD_92528 | JGI IMG/M metagenome (GOLD analysis project Ga0126342, IMG submission 92528) | Coral microbial communities from Lord Howe Island, Old Settlement Bay, Australia - Cyphastrea 1 metagenome | ecosystem: Host-associated > Invertebrates > Cnidaria > Coral ...
ACAGTAAAAAAGGAAAAAATGCGCTCTCGCTGTGGCGCCAGTGCAGTGAACTAGCAAAAACACTGTTTCGTGACGCGGCCTTCTGCACACGCCCAGCCAACTACTAACTACTAACTACTAACTACTAACTACTAACTACTAACTACTAACTACTAACTACTAACTACTAACTACTACCACCACCACCACCACCACAGCTACAACTACAATTACAGCTACACTACATTACACTACAATACTCTAATTAAACTGCAGTACGTTGCAGCCACAAAAACAACTACAACTACACTACATTACACAACACTACACCACACTCATTACATTACATTACATTACACTACAATTGCAACTACCACTACATTGCACTACACGACAATACACTACAACTACAACTACACTACTTTACACTACAATACACAAGACTACACTACACTAAACCACGCTACAGTACACAACACTACGGTACACTACAATACACTAGACTAATTACACCACACCACAACTACAACTGCAACTGCACCACGCTAATTACACTACTTTACAACTACAACTTAAAACTACAACTCCACTACGCTACAACTACAACTACAACTACACCTACAACTACAACTGCACTACACCGCACTACATCCAGCAGTTGTGGTGAGGTCACCACTGCAACCATTGCAGCCACTCCAGAAAACACAACTCCAACCACCTTTCGGTCCATCAGTGGATTCGCTCTGCCCTCCGTGATTCACAACAACCAACCTCTCCAATAGGTTTCCTATGTCTGAAACTTCCGCCACCGCCTTGTGCGGTACCACTGGTATACCCGAGTATGTACCACTTGGAAATTGGATTCGAATCCAACATATCCAACATATCCAGCATGACATGAAAGAGTCACAATAATTCACAGTAGAAAGCCTCCCGTTTCTGCAGTTGAGCCGCGTCCTTCACACCTCGGATGCGTCGAAATGATCAAAATCTGCACGGACAAGCATCCAATTCACAGTCACACGGGTAGAAAGGAGAACATGAATGAACCGTGGGCCATAAATGGCCTTAAGGTCTTTTAGGTTCTGATTGCAATGGCTATCCAAGATGTTTCCCATGCGACAAGTGGCCGATGGCCACGAACTGACCCCATCTCATGGTGAAGGTGGGCCTGGAATGCACGATGGAGGACACCTCTTCCTCGGCGCAATGGTCCACTGATGGAGTTAGACTATGTTTTAACACGTTTTAATTAACTATCAAAAGATTAAAGATAGGGTTTGAAACATGTTGAAACACCAAGCATATGGGGTTTTACCATGATCATAGAGTCATACTGACCACCTTTTCTGGGGTTTAGAAAAGAACACTGAGCTGTGCCTGGTTCAAATGTTGCCGTGAACCCATGGCGCCCTCTGTTGTCAAGCCGAAGGGACTGGAGAAAGCCCAGTCATTTCAACTATGAGTTTCATCATCTCCTGTCAACAATCCAGGAGGAAAACCATGCAACCAGTTGGAACCGGGTATAAATAGTGATAAAGTTAAATCTGGGCGAAACTACTGAGAATCTACAGCATCAAGATATGAACACGAAATAGTTCCAAAAAAAAGGATCGTGCTGGGATATGAAGATTTCAAAACAACTTGGGGCACACAGGGACTCATTGGCTACGGTGCGGTTGATCTCTCACGAAAAGCATATGTTGATTCCTAGATAGATACATTCGATTGAACTAGTAGATAGATGAATTCGATTGAATTCGTAAATAGATAAATTCGATTGAATTCGTATAGATAAATAAATCGATTAAATCCATGGATAGAAAAATTAGATTCAATTCGTAGATAAATAGATTCGATTAAAATCGTAGATAGATAAATTCATGATAGATGTATCATCCAACAGCAGTTTTCCATTCTCGGCACCTTCTCAGGCAGGTCGGAAGTCTCCCAGAGATGTTCTACCTGTGGAAGTCCCATTCCGGGAGATTTCAATGGAAGGAGTGGCGCGGGCATTCTTTCACCCACAACTATATGCTGGAATTGAACTAATGAAATGAGAACAGGATATATACAGACTGATAGAACTTACTTGATTGATGCCAATGATAAAGATGGGACAACGGGAACAGAACTTGAATCAACTTGATATAGCTGGTACAACTTATGGTTATAATATACATATATATGTTATGACCAAGCAAAATAGGAATGCAGGTATTTTGTTCTATTGGGTGAGGAGTTGGGAAAAGTTGGTAGCATCCACACGGTTCGCTTGATATTATGACTGTGACCACTGGACGTCCATTTCTGGACATCTCTTAGAGTCTTTCCGATACTCGTCACTGGCGGTGGCGAAAACTGATTTCACCCAACAGGTTGGAGATGGTTGGATAATCTCCATCGACTGCCATCCCAACACATGATTATCGTTGCAGGCCACTCAATTGGTACCCAAGGGACCATCTTCTGCGTGGGTGTGGCGATGGCTGTGTCGTCCACCATGGGATGGTAGTAGGATGACTTGCCCAGCACCTCTTCATCGCCCACCTTGAAACGTATCCTGGGGAGATCTTCCTCACTGGAGGCAACATCAGTTGATCCTAGCGACACTGGGACTATTGGGACTCTACGATACTATGACTCTAGGCAAAAAGAAAATCACTGCTCTTAGTTGAAAATGCTGGCAACGCTGGCAACTCTTGGATCTTTTCCAATCCAAAACGACTGGCAACTGGCACCGCTCCTGGCCCCTTCGCAAAAATCATCTTTGATGCCGCGACAGCTCCTGGCCATCTGCTTGCGGAGTTGTACTGTTTTCGCGGGAGACCTGCCACCATTAGGGTTGCTCCCAACACTTCAGATAGAAGGGAAAATTGGGAGGTATTGGCTTCAAACAATGAGGTAAAACATGTAAAAACAACAATTTCCGCCACCTGTGGCATTGATTTACCTACGATGGGCTCAGGTGGAATGCTGCCGTAGCATCAGTTGAACAGCCCATTGTATCCATGTCTGCAGCAGACAGATCCAGAAATTTGGGTCGTCCCAATTAGACCATGTTTTCCACTGGTTTCCACCCATTGGCACAGCACAAACATGTTTTTATCGATGCATTTACAAATTCTGAAAGGATTCGGGACACCTCCCCTCCAGGTCCCAACGGTCCCAACTTCGCCTCAAGTGAACAAAGAGGAAGGCCTGTGTGTCGGCATTGCCCTTGCCAGTGGGAACAAACTCTGACGTCCTCGGGCGGTGGACCAACCATGAGCACACTCAAGGGTACGAAAAGACTATTCACGTGTCAAGGTGCCTCCAATAAACGGGAGTGCAAACTCATCTTTTATGTTTAGACTGTTTAGACCTTTAATTGGGGAATGTACACACATTTTTTCGGCACAAACACTTTTCTTCCACTTGGGTATGGGTACTTCTCCATTTAATGGAGACCAAGTACTGACTACTGCAGAGGTCACCATGACTTGTTTTCCCTTCTCAAATAATCGACGTTGCTGGGAAACTTATCAGCCCTTGACTGGCATGTTGGCCATCGACCTTGACAACTACATGGCAAACTACCTGAGTGCGGCTTCCAAAAACGTGTAATTGTTTCTTCTTGGGCACGCCAAGCTATTTACCAACTTGGACAAACCTGGTCATTGTCACAAAAGGGAAGCCGACAAACTGGTTTATATACATACGCCCCTCCTTTTGTACATCAACGGACAACGCAGCCAAGTGACGGTGAAAGGTGGAAGAACTTGGCACTCCTTGGGTCTCTCGGGTCCGCAGCACATGGTCACAGTTTCTCTGTCCACAGTTAGGCTATACCCTCCACAAATGTGGCTGAAAATATGTTGAGACATTGAGACCATCGAAATGTAGAGAAGGGCCCCTTCACCTGTAGCATCTCACCACCTATATAAACCATATGCACCGGCGAAAAGAGGCTATACACCCACGACCTCTTAAACCCATCCGAACCTTTCATGATGCCCTGGAGAGCCAAGTCTCAGCTCCACCTTCATAGCCTTGTCCTCTGACCCTCTATCAGTCCTGGAAGCGGAAGATGGCATGTTTTTCTAAGAGGTTTTCGCTTGAACCATGTATTGCGATGTATTGAATCCAACCCAGAAACAGCAGAAGACCCCCGAAAAACATCCTCCATCATCCAACCCACCATCCATCATCATCATTGTGTCCTTTGGCTCAAGGGCCATTTCCATTCCGGTTGTTGCACCAAGTTCTGCACCGTCAGGCCCTCCACAATGCCTAGATGAACCTTGGCGCTACTAAAGTGCCAGAGGAGGTGGATGACATCCGCAATGACCAGTATTGGTGATGATGATGATGATGATGGTGATGATGATGATGATGATGGTGATGGTGATGATGATGATGATGATTATGGTGGTGATGTTCATGATGGTGGTGATGGTGATGATGATGATTGGTGGCTCGATGCCGTGCAAAAAGGATTTAAGCTCGTTCAAACTGTGTAACAACAGGACGTACATATATATATGTATGTATGTGTGTTGTGTACATATATATATATATATATGTATATACATAGTTTATACATATATATATCAAAAAGAATGAACTGCACTCGAAGCTTCCCGCTCTGTACAAACCATCGGCACTGCTTGGTTTTGGCAAGCGACATCTTGGTAGGTGATATCTTGCGAAAAGACTTCTACGTTCACCTCAGACCAAAATGGTTTCAGCTAATGATTGTTGAAAATGACCAAAGCCCAGGGCAGTAGGCTGAAGTCATCCCTAAGACGCTCAATTTTGCTAGGGGCTTGTGTTCAAGCAACCATAAATCATCCATAAATCATTGCTCATACCAGTAGTACCGCACAAGACGGTGGCGGAAGTTTCAGCATTTACTTCAATAGGAGAGCTTGGTTGTTGTGAATCACGGCTGGCAGAGCGAATCCACTGATGGACTGCAAGGCGGTTGGAGTTGTGTTTCTGGGGTGGTTACAATGGTTGCAGTGGTCACCTGGTCGATCACCTCACAACTGCTGGATGTAGTGTGGTGTAGTGCAGCTGTAGCTGTAGCTGTAGTGTAATGGAGTTGTAGTTGTGGTGTAGTGTAATTAGTGTAGTGTAGTTGCAGTTGCATTTGTGATGGTGTAATGAGTGTAGTGTAATGTAATGCAGTGCGATGTAGGGAATTGAAGTGTAGTGTAGCCGAGTGCAGTGTTGTGTAAGGTAGCGTAATTGTAGCTGTAGCTGTTGCTGTAGTTAGTGTAGTGTAGTATAGTGTGGTGTAGTGTAGTGTAGTGCAGTGTAATTGAGTGTAGTGTAGCGCAATGGAGTGTAGTGTAGTGGAGTATTATGTAGTGTAGTGTAGTGTAATTAGTGTAGTCTAGTGTAATGTGGTTGTAACTGTAGTTGTGGTTGTGATGGTAGTTGTATTTGCAGTTGTAGCTGTAGTGTAGTGTAGTGTAACGTTACTGTAGTGCAATGTAGCGTAGTGTAGTGTAATGTAATTAGTGTAGTGTAGCGTAGCGTAGTGAAGTGTAGTGTAGCGTAGCGTAGTGTAGTGTCACTAGTGTAGTGTAACTAGTGTAGTGTAGCGGAGTGTAGCGTAGCGTAATGTAGTGTAGTTGTAGTTGTGGTTGTAGTTACGTATAGTTGTAGTTATAGTTGTAGTTAATATAGTGTAGTGTAGTTGTAGTTGTAGTTGTAATTAGTGTAGTTGTAGTTGTAGTTAGTGCAGTTGCAGTCGTAGTTGTAGTGTAGTGCAGTGTAGCGCAGTGCAGTGTAATTGAGTGTAGCGTAGCGCAATGCGTGTAATGTAGCGTAGTGTAGTGTAATGTAGCGTAGTGTAGTGTAGTGTAGCGTAATGCAGTTGTAGTTGTAGTTGTAATGTAGTGTAGCGTAGTGTAGTCGAGTGGAGTGGAGTGTAGTGTAGCGGTGGTTGTAGTTGAAACTTCTACAAAACCCTCACGTTTTGTTCACTTTTCGCAAGGTGCACAATCCCTTTTGCGCCTGCCATGCGAAACGACATCTGAACGTCCAAAAGCGCTCCGAGACCGTCAGTTTTTAACACGTTTGACTTCGAAATGTGCTTCGCCCCACAACGGCGTACACTTTTTCGACATCTCAACTTCCAAAAGTGCTCCGAGAATGGTGTGCTTTGTGGCTTTGTGCCTTTTGACTTCGAGATGTGCTTCGCGCCACAACGGCGTGCATTTTTTCGACAGCTCAACTTCCAAAAGTGCTCCAAACGTGAGATGTTCTTAGCTTTTGCACTTTCAAATGTGCTTCGCGCCACACCGGCGTGCAACTTTTCATCTCTCATCTGGCCAGATGGCTCTGCACACGCCGCTTTAGGGAGCATACTTTTCGACCCTCCGGAGCCACAAATCATTGGAAAAACATAGTGTTTCGCGGCTTTCCTTGGTTTTCGCGCACCTGCATCTTCTTTCTCCTCACTCTTTCTCTTCTCTGATCTTCTCTCTTCTGCTCTTCTCCTCTCTGACTCTTCCCCCCTCTGCTATTCCATCTGTCCATATTGTCGGAAGTTTGACTTCTAACTTCCTTCGATCAAGGTCTTCGGTGCTAGTGCCATGGATACCCAGGCACGTGCTGATCGCCAGTGTAGACCAAAAGGTCGAACCAACCTTCACTTTCAGAGCTCCTGTGAATGGAATGTTGATCTGCTTGTGGCTCAAGTGGGTATCATTCAACTTCCTTTGGGAGCCCATGTTTGTTTCTTCCATCTGTGGACTTTGCACCCCCAGAACATACCATTCTGGTCAGCATATACCAAACAATACCTCTGTAAGTCCCCCAAACCCCTGATCCAAACCGTATCCTGATGGCCGGTGTCTGACAGTTCCTCGCTCCAAGCTGTAGCATCACATAGGAAGACCTCAGCCATGTGGAAACGCGTCGCCATCATTCAGGATGGGTTGGAAAAAACTGGTCATTCCATTCTCTACAATTTCATAAAGAGTAACCTGCGGTTCATTCTCCATGGATCGCTGAAAATTCCGGCTACTGATCATGTCTTTTCCTACAGGAGAGAAATAGACGGGGAGAGGATTTCGTAGGACTTCATCTGGCGCATGGGGTTGTAACTGAGTCACTAGGGTGGGAATCGAGATTGTACATCATAGTTGGATGCAATTGGTACTCCAAATTGGCAGAATGTATGTATGTATGTATGTATGTATGTATGCATGTGTATATATATATAGATAGAGAGAGAGAGAGAGAGATTATATAGTTAGGTCTTTGACCCCACTGCTACGTGGTGATTCCTTATGATTATCTTTGAACTGATACCATGGCGTGTGCAGTGGACATCTGACACCGTTTTTTCTGAAGCATCGTGACATTTGACTGGGTCCGGGTATAAAAATTTTGAAGAAATTGTCGGTGGGGTCCAACATTTATCACGGACCAGCCATGGAGCCCCTGCCATGACTCACTTGATCGCTTCCACATCGGCAACTTTTCCTAGATTCTTCTTTTTCATGGGCTCATTGGTGGCTGCGAAACCACACAAGTCATTGATAGCCATTGGCTACTTGCTTCGAAATAAACCGGCGAAGATTAGTGTTGGCATCATCCAGCTCCTGGATGTGAATGGTCCCATCGCAGCCCAGCAGCAACTGGGCAGTGTAGCAGCCCCAGCCACAGCTATGGGCATAGCTATCCAGGTCCAGGCCCTCCACGCCACAGACACACCTGGAGCCCAAGCTGACAACAAATCTTTTCGAATCCAATCCTTGAAAGACCACATCCAAAGCTTTTGCGCTTTGCCAGGATATTTCCACATCTAAAACTCCAATTTTTCTTCGAAACGAAAACGGTCACGGTGGGTGCTCCCTTTTCCTCCTTGTTCCAAGGGACAGTCGCATGACGATTTCGGGTTCTGGAAACTCCAAGATGTCCATGTCGATGTCAATGGCGTGGCCCTCCAACCAATGCACAAAGATCTGATTGGGGACCTCAGCCAACCATTGCCATACCTCATGGACAATATATTCATGTCGCTGTCGCCCGGAAGGGGAAAGCTCATGGCAGCATCTCAGAAAGTAGGCACCCTTGTGCAGCAAAATGACCCGACTGTGTTTATGCACCCCGGAAGCATTGGGGCGCTCCCGGTGCTGTGGCTGCAAGCCACCGGGGTACCATGATGCCGATGGCTACAACCGCTACAGTCAAAAAGATAATATAATGATGAAACCTCAAATAACCCTGCAGAAGATAAACCTCTGGAAGATGATTTTGCATTGAACGCGGCATCTTTCTACTTCTATGATTCTATGGTTCCCTGGGTTGGCGTACTTCCCCCCACCACGTGGCATTTTTAGGTGTCTTGCATCGTTGAAGGAAACACTTCACTTCAGCTGGGTCCATTGGCTATTGAATATTGAGGCTTCATTCAATGATGACTAAATATACTAAACCCTGCGGTGTGAAGTCGAAATGGTTCCACGACATAGGCTGAAATTGTGTCTTCCACATTGCCGCAAGCAGGTCTAGACGGTTTCGCCAGCAACCCCTTCGAACACCAAAATACCACCAACAGGTCGCTGAGAATGTCCGCAACTACCTGTCACATGAGGTTGTCTGCACTCCAGATATACATCCTATGAGATATCCCCATCAACAATGGATTTGGCTTGAACAACAGGGGTGCCCTGCGAAGTTAGCAATCTTCGCATTCTCATTTCTGAACTTTGCAGGTGTCTGAAGAGATCCAGTGCCAGAGCTGTTGCCCAGTCAGTTCCCGGCCTTGCGCAGCGTTCGCGTCACCACATCCATCTGCAGACCCAGAGCCAAGCCTCCTGGAAGGGTTCATTGATAAAAGAAATCATGTCCATCCTCTCTAGGGCAGCTTGAGCAGCACTAGTCCCAAGTCCCAAGCTGCCAAGGTATTTCAGGTATTGGCAGCATGGTGATGTCCCCTCCCAAACCACCTGAGGTCTGCTGATAAAGAAGAAAACGGGAATGTTTCGATCCCACCCCGCATGCTTCGGATGCTTGAAGTCAGTGCCTCTCAGACTCCTTCCTCTCAGCCCTGCAACAGTATGACCTTGACCTTCACTGTGCTCTGTAGGCTTCACATCAAGAGAGAGCCACAGTATATCCAGTACATCCAACAGCAACCTTCATCACTCAGGTTTCCGCTCCCCACCATCCCCCACCATCCACCATCCAGCCTGTGAAGTTCCATTGAACCTGGGGAGGCGAAAGCATTGTGATCTGCATCCCACCAATGATCGGAAGCCTCGGCTACCCGCCAGAAACGGTGCGCAAGTGAAGGTGTATGGTCCTCCTGTTCTGTCAGGGTGAAAGCTGTGAAACCAGTGACACATTCATAGAATTATAGCAGGTTGTTAACTGCTACTGATCCTACCAGCTTCCAAGGAGCCGATCCAGTATGGGTCTCAACTTCAAAAGGACCGTCCCTTCCAGAGAGATGTTGTCCTGAGCTGAGCTAGGCAAGTCGAGCGGTTCGAAACACAGGAACATAGAATTACGTGTTATCGCACAAATACATGTAGCACGTGTGTGTGTGTCTGTTATAATAGATAGGTATATATACATATACATATACAGTATATATATATATCATAGGGACAATGGGTGCTGATGACAATAATAGCAATAATACTCATGATGATAATAATAATAGTGGTAATAATAATGGTAATGTCAACAATGATGATCATAATAATGATGATAATAACAACGAAAATAATACAACTAGCTAACAACAATACCTATAATTGACCATGATAGTAAAACAAACATGATGATGATTTAAAAAATGACAATAATAATCAAAAATAGTTATAATGATGATAATGATAATGAAAATAATAGTATGCAACCTAACTTTTTTAGTAACAATGCGTCCAGGGGCCAAGCCGATGCGCACAGGATCCAAGACCATCACGATCTTGCCAGCGCAGTGCCAGGTGACACCCATCTCCTGGTCGATTTCATGGGACCGTGGGGATATCCTGGGATATATAACCAATGTTAACCAAACCTTTAGGGATATGCAATATAATGGGAGAATGGGATTTAATGGGATATATATATATATATTATAAATATATACACATTTAGGCTGTGTCTGACATTGGGGTATACTAGGGAAATTGCAACGTCTTCATCGGGATTCCCCCATCTAATATGAAAGTATATATATATATATACATAACATGATATAACTCTCATCATTCTCAGGGTCTATGTTGGTGGCTTGGATCCTGAGGTAGGATGGAAAAACAAAAGATCGAAACATCGACAATCTTAAAAACGAAAGCACGAACCGTTGTTGGGGACCATACCTCTTGGCACAAACTGGGACCCGCAACCAGCAATTTTTGGGCTTCTTTCAAATCCAAGGAACCAAACTCACGCCCTTGAAGTCGTTCCTGCAAGGCAGTACCATGGGAGCGAATGTTTGGCACATCAAACCTAGAAGTGCCTGAAATGGAAGGGTTAGTGTCTTGATGTTCAAACTTTGGTTCCAAAAATTTGGTCTGCCAAAATCTCTGGTTACTACATACCAGTTGCTTGTGCAATAAAACCTTCAAGAGTTTCGGGGGTCGGAATTTCGCACCCAGATATGGACAAAGCAACGCCACAATGGATACAGCTATAATCAAGAATGTCAATGGAAACTTACCCATTTTGTAGATGACATCCTGATGCAAAATTGGAGCTTGTATTGCGATGTTTGTTTTTGAAACTGGCTTCGTCCCAAACTTTTGCACCCCTCTCTGACGTCAAAAGTCTCCGTGCCGAACCGGCAGCTGACCCAAACTTGGTGCACATATCACATAGTCAAATTTGTACAAAAAAGATGATGGTTGAATGGAACGACAAGACTGGATGATCCAGACCTTGCGCCGAAGCTCCAAAGGACCCGTGTACTTGGCAAGAAACCTTGGAATACCTTTGTCCCGGTTGCATCCCAATATGTAAGTACAATCATCATCCAATTTATCCTTCACAATAAACTTAACCTCTCTATACTAGAGAAATCCACGACATTCCTTCAAAGTGTCTGGCTCCGGGTTTTCGTCAAGACACTGGATGTCAAAGACCGGATGAATGTCCGAGAAGTTGGGCATCACATCTCCAAAGTCGATGTCCTGCCACATCGGTCGTTTGATGCTGGCATGTCCACCAGTTGATGGTCTGCAGCGGGAAACGGCGGGGATGCCATAGCACATGAAGACCGAGCTCCGGCTCGTGACTACCAGGCAAAAAACTACATCTTAGAGATCCCATGTCAGACTGAACAGTTTCCAAAAAAAGTATCAAGAATCTGCCTAAGGATTGTTTGGGACACACAACTCCCAACCCCGGAAACGTGGTTGTGAAATATAGGTTAGGGATGGATAAAGGGAACATACCTTCCCGGCAGCCCTGTGTTGTGGAGGGATTCAGCCCGTGTCCTGGAAGCTGATCTTATTCAGCGGCTTGGGCAAGGCTTCCTGGATGATGGGTTCCAACTCCTGAGAGAAAGGTTGGATTCGGTGTGATCTTCAACCATCCGACCAAGGACCAAATAGCCTTGGACAGAATGATTAAGATGCAGAAAACAACCAGGTCAACCGCAGTGACCAATCAAGGTTTGATAGTTCCGAGTTATTTTTCGTTCAAGTATGTACACCTTGTGATCTAAACACCGTGTCATCCCGTTAAAAGTTGGGATTCCTTCTAAGACTTCTAATTCTAAATAATTAATAGGCAAATTGGTTTCTCTGGGGCAAGTTGACAGTCACAGGAGAGCGATGCCATCCCTTGCAGTTTGAAGAGCGGCATCCCATGATCACCAATTTCAATCTGGTTCCAGCCAGTGTTCATGTGCGTCACTGCACCCCTCCTACGTGAGAAGGTCACCAGTTGCTGTTCAAAAAAATCACCTGTCAGAGGTGTTAATGCAACTATATCATAGAGCTACCAATTTTGGTGGGGGTCAGCGACCTGCCATAACTCAGCAGAAACCCCCATTCACAACTACGGCATCCCATCCCATCAGACTACCAAAATGAAAATCAGAATCCCACAGACCCAAAGAAACGCCCACAACCGCGCCTTTTTGATGACCTTCTCCATGGATTTCTTCAGATAGGGCCAGTGCTGCCCCAGCAGCCAGTGGAGCCATTTCAGGTCATCGCCTGGCGTCCCGGTCAATACGTGGCAGGTTTTCAGGTTGGTGCAAATGGATGGATGGATGGATGGATGGATGGATGTCTGTATATCTCTCTGTCTGCCTGCCTGCCTGGCTGCCTGTAGGTAGGGTAGGGTACGGTAGGGTAGGGTAGGATTAGGGTTAGGGTTAGGGTTAGGTTAGGTTAGGGTAGGGTAGGTAGGTAGGTAGGTAGGTATGCAGCAGTTTATGTATGCAGCAGTTTAAACATGCATCCGTTTATGTATGCAACAGTTTATGTATGCATCATTCTATGTATGTATCAGTGTATGTGTGCATCAGTGTACGTAAGTATCACAATAACAATATGCATGCATGCAAGCATGCAAGCACTCATGTATGCATATTTGAATGTACATATGTATCTACGTGTTATATGATATGCTATGATATGATATTACATTATATATTTATATATCATATGAAATTATTATATTATCAAGTATTGTGCTATATCATATTAAACTATATTAAACTATATTTTACCAGTAGTACCGCACAAGGCGGTGGCGGAAGTTTCAAACATAGGAAACCTATAGGAGAGGTTGTTTGTTGTGAATCAGGGATGGCAGAGCGAAGCCACTGATGGACCGACAGGTGGTTGAGGTCTCCGCTCTTTCTCTCTCTCTTTTTCTCTCTTTCTCTGATTATCTACCTACCTACCTACCTACCTACCTACCTACCTACCTACCTACCTACCTATCTACTACCTACCGATCCATCTATTTATCCATCTATCCATCTATCTATCTATCTGTCTATCTTTCTATCTGTCTATCTATCTATCTATCTATCTCTCTATCTCTCTCTCTCTCTCTCTCTTTCTCTCATCTGTCTATCTAACTAACTAACTAACTATCTATCTATCTATCGATCGATCCATCCATCCATCCATCCATCTATCTATCTCTCTGCCTGTCTGTCTGTCTATCTATCTACCTGTCTATCTGCAAGCTTGAAAACCAAGCTATTCTGCGAGACTTCTTCATTTTTAAAACGCAGCATTTCTGCGAGACTTCCTCATTTTTCAAAGTTGACAACATCAAAAATGAAGCAATTCTCCGAGACTTCCTCAATGTTTGCACGTGACAACGTCAAAAACGAAGCAAATCTGCAAGACTTCCTCATATTTCGAAGTTGACAACATCAAAAACGAAGCAATTCTGCGAGACTTCTTCATTTTTTGAACTTGACAACATCCAAAACGAAGCAACGCTGCGAGACTTCTTCAATTTTTGAACTTGACAACATCAAAAACAAAGCAATTCTGCGAGACTTCCTTCAAAAATGGAAAGTTGACTGCAGCGCTGACGGCCTCGTACCAATGCGTTTCGCGAT
>Ga0126342_10015163_pt1 | contig 13524 bp, 14 predicted proteins | sample Cyp1metagenome_FD_92528 | JGI IMG/M metagenome (GOLD analysis project Ga0126342, IMG submission 92528) | Coral microbial communities from Lord Howe Island, Old Settlement Bay, Australia - Cyphastrea 1 metagenome | ecosystem: Host-associated > Invertebrates > Cnidaria > Coral ...
ACATTCAATTGGGAAGATCAACAAGGGTATTAGGAATATAAATTCCCACCCCCGTTAAACTTTACATTCAATTGGGAAGATCAACAAGGGCATTAGGAATATAAATTCCCACCCCCGTTGAACTTTACATTCAATTTGGAAGATCAACATGGGTATTACAAGTAGGAATATAAATTCCCACCCCCGTTAGACTTTACATTCAATTGGGAAGATCATTTGAAAATGATGGTGATGATGATGATGATGGTGATGATGATGATGATGATGAGTTGATGTTGATGTTGATGATGATGTTGTTGTTGTTGTTGTTGTAACATTCGACGCACAGGTAGCTAAGCTGTGCGTTGCAAGATGAAAGCCATGATCATGGACATGTGCATTTTGTCCCACAAAAGACCGTGTTTATTGATGTTCGGACATGTCGTCCGGGTCGGCGCGGGTATTTTTCATATAGCTGAGCCAAGAACTGGAGGATCTGGATGGATTTTTTTGGGATTCACCTCGTGCATCTGGCCATCTGGCCTTCCTCCCGTAGACCACAATCGCCTCTACACGTTGATGTTCCAAACCTGCCATGGCGAAGGCAACTAAGCTCAGCCACCGGACTGACATGTCAAAGCTCAGCCACCAAGACAGGAAGTGAATGGGATTGCGATTCAGATTCTAGATTCTGGATGATCCAAAGCGTCTAGTGACTGATCATAGTAATTCACTCACCTGAATTCTGTTTCCCCTCCAATCTTGTGATCCAGCGGCCTACCCCCGCAACCCCCTTCTGCAGACCTGGATTAAGGCCACTAATCTTCCAGTCCCCAGCCAACCCCCCCGCGAGCAGACCTGAAATAACCCAATGTCATTTGTACCATCCCCAAGTCATCACCATTTTTATGGCTTGGATTTCAACCTCAATATGGAAGGTGCCAGCACCTGCTGCCAGATCTTCCCGGCGACTCAGAGAACATCTGGGCTCTCGCGGATCACGACCTCATCGAACTATGGGGGGAGTTCAAGCCTGGAAAAGGCCCAGACATGATGGGTTTTTTGCTGATTTTTTGGGGAGTTCTACCGGGTTTAGGCTGATGCCCAGTCCGCCCTGCGTTGACGTTCCAGAACCAAATGTCCAAGCATTGAACAAGAACTGAACTACTTATAGATTTGGGGATTCTCTATGTACCTGGACATCAACTCCCTAGATGGAAACATAACTATACAAATCACCTTCCAAAGTTTTCCACTCCAGTCCCATCATGTCCCATCCACACCTGGGATCATTTTGGAGGCTGGTGCGATCTTCCCCTGTGACAAATGTGGAAGGCATCACTCCACAACCACCACTCTTCGCCCCCGAATGACCGAGTTCGCTGAGTTCGCTGAGTTCGCTGGATGTAAAAAGTCCTGTTCGTTCAAACTTCAAAATTTCAACAGGTCCGGTGCAGATGTGGACCATATTCTTGTTGAAAGATCTGTGTTTTACGTGGTGCAAAGCTTGGGTCAAGCCATCGATGCCATGCTCCGCTCCTCAAAGGTTGTGATCAGCTCCAGAAGGGGCCAGGGGGACATCAGAATCTCATGCCTTGGACTGCGCGAAAAAACTGAGGCAATGCAATTTTCATAGTGGCTATATAATAGTGGCTAATAGTGGTTAATTAACCCAGAAATCATGGAATGTAGTAGGATATTAATTGGATTTGGGTACATGCTACGAGGTGGTAGTTCCCTTCGGAATCGCTAAGTTGGTGTTTGCCTAACTCCAATATAGAATTGATTGACTTATGGTAAATATATCGAACTATTTAATGGTTCTACATAAATCGACAAACATTTTCACCTATGGGGCACCACATTGTGGAAACCACGGGCTTCTCCATTGGAGCAGACAACAAAAGGGATGTTCAGTAACGGGAGGGGATTCAAGCATTGAAAGTATCACCAAGTCACGGATTGCTGTAATCAAGATCGGATCTATTGACCACCGAACAAGCTTGGTCAATTCATAGTGGAGTGGTAAGAACTTACTCTTTGGTAACCATGGTTTTTTCAGACCCGTGAGAAATCCCACAGGCATCAACTCGTTCAAACCAATCACCAGACGGCGCCACTCAACGGAGTTGCAATGAGGTGAATGGTTCAAGCCGTCATCCCTCAGCAATACTTGAGCGAAAAAAAATGGAACACGCGTTTGAGCGAAATTTCCGATGTATATAAATTGGATGACAAACTCCATTGTTTCAGTCTTGCGGGCATTGCAAAGTGTCAAGAAAGGCAAACATTGAGAATAATTGTCGATTCGCGAATGGATCAATTTCCCTCCAGTGTCTTTGCACCCTAAATTCAGACAATCCCAAATTCTCTGCCCTTGAACTGGAATGCTTGCTGAACTCGGATGCTCCCTGGCCACCCCAGATCCACGCCTGAAAAAATCTATGAAAAAAAAGTGGCAACAAATCACCACGTGATTCCCCCGTGTGGCTATCATTTACCCATAGTAGGTTGGAGAAATCATATATATATATACATATACATATACATATACATATACATATATATATATATATATGTACCTATACATGTGCATAAATATATTTATATATATATATACATATACATATATTTCCATGAGATGGTTGATGTAATCCCGATTTCCGCTGAAATTGTTCGAGCCAAGGGACAGGGGCCACTTGCGTTGGCTGAACCATGACTTCACCTAGATGGGGGGGGGGCCGGGGGGAGGCGGACACCTGGCTGATCCTGGCTGCAAGGCATGGCTTTAACAGTGCTTTAACGATGATGAAACAGTGATTTAATGGGATTTAGTGTTGCTTTAATGATGATAAACGGGATTTCAGGGTGATTTTAAAGAGGTTAAACCTACAAGATGATTTTTCATGGGAATGGAAATATGCATATGGGAGTAAAAAGGGAATACCAAACTTCAACCCATTCTCACCCTGCAGAAAAACTGGGAACTCTGCCATGACTTCGCCTTCTGTAAGCAGCTCGCGTTGTGCCTCACAGACAGATTGGTGCTGCCGCCTGGGGTAAAAATCCATCACCCTAAAAAGAACGGGTAGGGTGCACATCCAAACACCCAACCAACATCAACAAATCGTGGGTATGTATATATATATATTATTATGTATGTGTAATATATATATATAGTTGATTATATATCATCAACCTCACATGCAACAAGAGTCCTAAGATTTCACAAGTCTGAATGGCTCCAGCCACAAAATCTGCCACAAGATCTTGGTTTCGAATCCAACAAAATCAGGAAATCATTCCATTCTACATGCAATTCTAAATCAATCTAAATCACGAAATCAGGTGATTAGGTGCTGATTTCTGCAAAAAATACAGCAGTATTTTTCATCGTATTCTCATCATATCTCCATTATATCATGGTTCTTGGTTAGATTTCCATTTCTTGTTGCTTAAATCCCCATTTGTTGTTGGTTCGACCACCATTTTTGTTGGTTAAGTCACAGTTTGGGATGGTGAAGTCACAGTTTTTCTTGGTTCAATCCCCACTTTTTGTTGGTTGTTAAATCCCAATTTGTTGGTTCACTCCAATCTATCCCACTTTTTGTTGGTTTTTGTTGCTTAAATCCCAATCATCTTTTTTTCTGGGCATTTCTCAGCTCCAAAGTTGCCCCACCTCCGATTCACTCGAAGTCGACAGAGCCAGGGTCCAGATCGCGGCCGCCACAGCAGGGGCGTAAGGCACCTGGGAAACGGTGCAGGGACAACAGTCATTGCTGTTGGGAATAGACATATGTAGATAGTCTGATATGAACCTATTAATTATGTATATATATATATACATATTATGTAATAGATATGTGTATGCATATACTGTATATACATATGAGATATTCCTTTAGCCAATTTCATACCTATAAGATGTAGCAACCATCATTCCCATCGACCAGGATCAACCAGCCGCGCTGCGCATCTCAGTGGCACACCGCAGCAGCCAGGAATCGCGTGGCAGCCGCCGTGGACGACCGCAGGGCTGCCAGGGGCCACGGTGCTGTGCAGATGGTTTTTCTTCGGGCATGCTATGGATCAAAATTCTTGGAACCCCCAAAATGAATCAAAATCATGGTATATCAAAATTCCTGAAAGTGACTAAAATGCTGGTTTTCTTGGTGCCTAAATGGGACGACCCACGGTGATTGGACAAAGACTTCTTTTATTCTCATGATCCTTCCAGAGATTCCCCCGCACCTTGGGAGGAGATGGCTGATCTGGTGCGGCAGGGGGGACCGTAGGGGACCGGAGCCCCAAGAGATGACTAGGTCCAATACAAATCCAACTGACAAGGTGTTATGGAAGATTGCAGTAGAATCAAGGGACTATGTTTTTCGAAAAAACTAAGCAACAACTCACAGCCTCACCTTGAATCAAGCTTCGGTTCAATGTCTCGCAACTCAAGCTGGAAGCTCCACGGCATGGCTACTCAACTCTAGATGGCCAAGACCTCAGTGAAACAGGCCAGCTACACGTCAGCTTCCGCAAGAACTCGTCGCACTGCGGAGTGGTCGAACTGAGGCAACGGGACACAACGGGGACACAACGGGGCTGGTTCCACGCAGGTGGCGATAAAAACACGCCCTTGAGATCGTGCCTACAAATTGTCCTTGGCTGTATGGTGTGTCTGCATTGCAGAAATTCATGAAGGGCTTCATCATCTTCATCTTCATCATCATCTTCATCATCTTCATCTTCATCATTCTATGTCTGTAAAAGGGCTTCATCATCTTCATCTATACAAAATGATCGAACAATAGCTCCTATAATCCTATGAAACTCTCTTGGCAATTCATCTAAGCTGTACCGAAATCTCGCACCAAAATCTCGCCGAAAGGATCTGAAAAGTTGGGTCCACTGAGGCAATCATTGATTTTGTTCATCCACTTGAAACAAGCAGAAATTGCACGCCTGAAATAGCGAATAGTCTAAGAATAGTGTACCTCAGTGTACCTCTAAATCCACTGCTTCGGTTCACTTTCCGTATGGCCATGACTTGGAGGCGCCTCATGATGTGGGGATAAAGATGTCGCGAGTCCTGAAAATGGCACACTTAAATCACTTAAATGTTAAAAAAGCGAAGTAAATAAGTGGATCACAAGATCTTCACTCTTGATCCACAGCCATAGAAATGGCCCCAGCAATATCTGCGTTGCACCCGAAAAATCGCGGCTCCTGTTTCACTCGCTGTCGCAGGGCAGTGAGAGCACCAAAGCTGTGCCAGGACAGCAAGGGCCCCCATGGAATCTGAGCTGGAGGGATGGAGCGAAAAAATATGGTGCCCCGGTGCCCCTATGGCGATGGTCCTATGGTGACATTAGTGCCTAAAAAGCTCGGAAGCTCGGATCCATTACGAAGCCTCCAAGCAAACTTCGGGAAGTTGTGTTTTTACCCACGCCCCATATGGCCCATACAAGGCCATACCCCATCTCCACTCACCCATATGGCTACCTCCAAAAGCACGACCCCAAACTTCTTGCGCAGAACGCCCGCTCGCAGGCTGCTGTTGGCATGCACCAGGTGCCAGACCTCAGTGATCAAGACCTGAAGCGATCCATTTTGTTCACATCCAAATAGTTGCGAATGAACTTCATGTTAATCTCTCAAAAATATGCTATAATCATCATTAAACCACTTTGATTGAAACTCGCATGAAACCACCAGTTTTGATGGTTAATAGCTTTGGTCGCCATGGATATTGACCCATCCACATTTTGTTCACGTTGTTGGAACAGTCTCTCAGCAGTTCTGCCCTGCCCAGAAGCCGTAAGGGTGAATTGCCCCAGGCGACAGCCGGCGTTATCTGCGGCCGGGTCAACCGGTGTTTTTCCATGGGACTTTAACCCCTGTGAAATCTATCCACTTCACTGGAACTGCACAAGTTGGAAAACCATATCCCAACTGGATGTGGACCGTTTGAGGCGACTCTGGAAAGTCTGGAAGTGGACTGAAAAACATGAGCTGTTGCTCAGCTTGTGAGTATCATATGGTATCATTGCAATGACTCTTTGAATTCGAGGGTTCAAGCTGAATGAAGCTCAACCAATACTCAGTCATGTATCAAACTTACCTATGATCACTGGGAACTTTCGTCCCGCTTCATCCCGCTTCAGCTTGTCTCATGTGTGGCTTTGGCCGTTGTCCCTGCGAATCGTTCTTCAGCTGCTTCATACAGTTGGTTCTCTGCCAAACTTATTCGAAATTGCTAGGCAGCACTGAGACATTCATGTCCTCGCCGAGACATTGTGGGATCAAAGTGACAAAGCTACACCAGGTACCAGCTGCAACCAATGCTGACCAATGTTTGTTGAAATGAGATTGCCGTTGTTGTAGATGTGGCACGTGGTGATAACTACACCCCCCTTTTAAAAAAAAATAGTGCCTTTGTCTCACCAAATCAGGACTCCATAGGACTCCATTTCACCTATCAATTTCATCGCTTTACTTTCGCACTGTCACTTTTGTACATTTGTCTGCCTCGTTTGAATGTTCAGCACCACTTACTTGTTGCGTGCTTTCACTTGATCAAAACAAGCCATGGCTTACTGCAATGTCAAGCCCACATAAATGGATCTAAATGGCACCCCAGGAAGTGACTTTCAAATTGAAGGTGGTGGATTTTCCTGTCCATTGTTGCTTCAAACGGAGCACTGAGCGCTGTGTCTTTTAGCTGATTCTGGCCTGCAGTGGAAAATGTGACACAAAATCTTTTTGTGTCACTGCCAAACAAGCTGTTGTAGCCATGCTGTACATGGCCAAATGAGCAGCTGCTCAAATGCTTTTAAAAGGAAACTACTACAATGGCCAACCCAGAATTCATGGGGTCTGGTAGACTGCGAAGGATTTGGAAGGCCCGTTTCCTGCTCCAATGAGCAGAAGCTGTACATTTTGGGCAAAGTTCTCGACACTGCGCTCTGCGCGGTGACCGCGGTCATTCCAGGGTATGCGCAGGGTATGCAGTTTGAAACAGGTAATGGGCAGCTTTCGCTGGTGATGGGCAGCTTTCGCTGGTGATGGGGGGGGTAGTTGCACAGCAGGCACAGCCATTGGCACCCACGGGGTTTACCCGGTTTACCCTGTACAGCAAGAGAACACTGGTCTCATTCTCCATCATGTGTGGTATTTAATCAGTGCTGTCACTTTGCTTTGCTCAGGCACTCAAGGTGCTGGCACAGATTCTCCTGTGCGACGAGGTGTGATATGCAAGTTCCATGCGATGTGCAAAAGAAAAAGGATTAACTAGGCTAACTGGCTTTATGGTGGATAGATCATGGTATTTATATATATATGGTATTTATATATAACAAACAGAACTGGGGGGGTCCCTACTGTGGCTGATACGGCTTGGAACATATCCAGCTTCGATTTCCCTTCGAAGACCCACTAATTCCTGTTGGTTTTCACGACCTTTTTTCTAGATTATAAACAGGATACATATATCAATAATTAGGATGGTTCAACAACCTTCAACACTCAGCCCATGCAATAATATAACTTTCAGAGGGGCGGATTTGGATCGTATAAGTTGCAATTAATCATTCAATATATAGGCTTCCTATGGCTTCCTTGTAGTTGATATGTTGCTTGCCTTGTAGTTAATATTTCGGTTGTTGAATCGTTTTTTGGTCGCGGAATCGTGGAATCTTGGTTGCAGAATCATTGCTCTTTGGTTCCTGAATCGTGGAAATGTGGTTTTTGGAATCGAAATTTGCTTGCGAACTCGGTCGTAGCCATCGCTGGAACCTTGCCAACATCCCCCAGAGCCACCTGGCTTGCCCCATCGACGTCGCTCTTAACGGAGCTTGGCCTTGGTCCGGCAACTTGGCCCCGGCCCGGCCATGGAGCTCAGTTTTTTGGGGTTGGTGATGCTTTGACCCATACCCCAATTTGCGTGTCAGTTGAGGATTGCTTTTCCTGAATTAAAAACTGGTTGGTGACTCGGTGACGTCAGGGTCCGGGTGCTCCCGGCGACGCATCCGTCCCTGCGGTGCTCAAACTTGAACTGCTGATACTCCTTGGTGCGGTGCACCGGTTTTGATAAGAAACTCCTCAAATGTTCAGGGATGTCCATCCCCACAACACACGAAACATTCGCACTGTGTCAGATTCTTCATATGTCAGGAGCATAGTGGTCTGGCAACAGCCTTCAACCTCGCAGCCAAGTTGCCTGAGTTTTTCTTTCCAAACCTGGAGCTTGGCTGTGAGATGAAAAGAGCTACGGAACTCTAAGGAACTTACAATTTTTGTCTGCCTATATACCCTCTGTTCCTCAAACTTGGCGGGCCACTTGGAGATTGAGTTGGGAAAATCATCGCGAAAATGGGTGGATGTTCCAGGCCACGGTTGATGACACCGGATATATTATATATATATGTATATATATATACATACCTACCAGTAGCCACCAGCTCCACTGAATCTCAGACTACCAGTGACCAGGCGACAGCCACCATGCCATTCCGTCTGGGTATCCCAGGCTCCCTCAGATCCAGAGATGTCAATGGCCGCTTGTTGCATCAGTCCTCCCACCTGTCGGCTTCATCAGTCAACCGGGTTTACCACTAGAAAGTTTCTGAGTTTTTGAGTTTCTGGTTGACCCAACGATACCTGTATTCACCCCAAACGGAAATGAGGGCGGCAAGGGCAAATCAGTGGCAGGGAAATTCCGTTTCCATGATGATGTCCTAAAAACCGTTTCAGAAAAGTGATTTATCATGGTAGAAAATCATTCACTTTTCTATCCTTTTGGGATCTTCTGGGGACCCCAAATACCTGGGAACTGCCACACACCCCAAAAATTGCCTCTGCATGGAAGCGTGGACGGCGTTGCCTCTGCTGGGGGCTCTGCCTCATCCACCAATGCCAAGGAACAAAAGATGTTGGCCACAAGAATGGGAATAACCAGCTGCTCCTAGGGGGGTCAAACTTGAAAACCCCACAAACAACAGATTGCCCAAAATATTGCCACTCTCTTAAAGTCTTAGTTCATCCGATGTTGGGACTGCCCGATCCTGACCCAAACCCAGTTCTGGCTCTGGATCCAGAACAGTGGAATGATATGAGTCGACAGGCCTGTCCAATGACTTTAAATGACTTCGAGGAACAGGGCCACAATGGCTTTAGCACCCTCCAGTCAGCCACGACTGGACACTGAATTGCACGGCAGAAATACATATATATATATATATACAATACAAAAATAAAAATTATTCATCGTATAAACAGTATAAATATATATTATACACGAAAATATATATATATATATATCATTTTGCACAAAACATATATAATAATATATATACATACATAAATATGCAATATACATATATACACTATAAATATATATATATACGCAATATACATATATATATATATATATATAATACACCTATAAATACAGTAGAGTATATCTTTAAATATATATATGTACAATATGTGTATATATATAAACACAATGTATGCATAAATGTAAATACAATAGAGATACGGGGTTCTTCAAAAAAAACAACCATCCTGTCAAACTCATTGCGAAGAAACTTGCATGCCCCCTTTCCCCCAATTCAATGTTGTTACTTCGCTTTGCTTGGAAACGCCTTCAAAAAAAAACAGCCATTTCGGTTCAGATGCCGGCATGCATTGGGCAACAACATTGATCAAGGGGGCGCGGGGGGATCAGGTGTGATGTGACAACATGTAGGAGGATGGTTGTTTTTTCAAGAAAGCGGTATTATTTACAATAATTATACATATATGTAGATATAGGAATATGATACAATATTTATATATATGTACACTATATATATATGTACAATATATATATATATACACCATATATATACGCAAAATATATATATATATATAACAATATATATATAACAATATATGTATATATAACAATATATGTATATGTGTGTGTTATATACACTAAATAAATACATCTATATATATAATACAATGTATACATATATGTATAAAGAATAAAATATTTATAGGTACAATATATACAAAATATTAAAAATATGTGGTTGTGATATAAACAAACTCTATATATATGGATACAATACAGCGATATATATATACAATTTGTATATGTATACGACGTATATACTTACTTATATATTTTTTAAAAAAAAACTTGAAATATTTACAGTGCATATATGTGTATATTTAAATAAATATATATATATATATGAATATGTAAATATATACTCTGAAAATATATATACACAATATTTCTATTTTTACTGATATATATTGATATGCTCTCTATATATATATACACACACTATATATAAATATATGCGCGGTATATATATATACAATACAAATATCCAAACTTCTGCAGTGTTGCAAACGGCCTGCAACCTCATCTCAGCCATAACTGACTTTTCAAAACTGAGGTCCTGGCACATCCGCCTGGGTGGAAGTCATATCCGGGGCTGGTGGTCCTTGCTGGCCAGTCGTGACCCACTTGATGCAGAAAACTTGGGAGAAACATGCAGAAAATCCCGTGGAATCAAAATCAGCTGGCGATTTTCTACTCTGTCCTGGTCCTCCCGGTCCAAATCAACTTGGAAGAACCGACTTCGGTGACTCCACTACAGCTGCCAAAAAGCTGAGACTGTCTGACATTGTCATGCTGTTGTTCAATTGTTTGCTTGCATCTTCATCATAATCCTAATCCCATGATTATGCGCCACCCACTCTCCAGTCACAGAAAAACCACCCCCTGGAATCCCTGGCCTCTTTTGGCCAGCCGTCGCCGGAAAAAAAACATCTTGAGAATACGGCAGCGGCCAAAGAAGAGGAACTTTCCAGGACCATCAACAACTGGTGCCCGACCCCCAAACATAAATAAATCCACCGCACAAAACGGGCTCTCCGGGCGGAGGTCTTTATAGGAGCATTCAGTTTCAACACTTGGATGCCCGGGACCCAGGTAGATACGATCCGTGGATTTTAAGCTATATGTAATCCATATCAAATATATATATAAATAATACAATATGCTATAAATATAACTACATGTACATGATATAAAACAATAAATGTATACAAATATATATATATAATTATATATATACATATATATGCTCAGCGCCGTTGAATGGACCTACCTTTTTCCCATCCTCGCAAAACATACATGAACATAGTATATCTGATCTAAGTGTCGGCCTTCATGATGACTTTCTAGCCACCAGGAACTGACACAGACTGCCTTGCCATTGATCTTCTACTGTTCCTGTTTATGCACCACATTGTTGAAACATACATGAACATAGTATGTCTCCAGCAAAAACTGCCCCGACGCTATGGACGGCATCCGCATGAATGATTGTGATTGAAGCATCAATACATATGAGAAAATATATACATTAATATTGTTAATAATTTACCCAAAAAAAAATAGTTATATTTATGAGTATCACTTTGGTATCATTCACTGATGTCTTGCGTCCAATCCTTGTCTATCTTCTCTACTGCGACTCCGGGGCGCGCGCACTTCTGGAGGAGTCAACGGTACCATATTCATAATATCAGGTGTCGGGGGTTGTGGACACGGAGGAGCGCGAGGACCAGGAGGAAGCAGACATAAGAGTTCTTGGCGCCAGTAGAGGAGAACGATTGCTATTTCGCGGTTGGAGTGGTTAGGGCGCGTTCTCCTCATCGGATCACCTTACTGGACTTGTAGGCGAGCGTGTTTTCTATTTAGTCAGGGATACGTCAGAAAAAGTGCAGAATTATCAACAAATTAGTTGCGTGCAAACAAAAGACTCCCAAGAATCATCTTCGAATTCGTACTCGCACTCCTCCGATGGGGAAAGGTCCATGTCAGACACTTCAATGATCTCAGAAGCATCGTTTAGCCTGGGACAATATGGTTGTGTGTTTGTTCGTATGTGTGTCCACACAGTGGCGATATCTTACAACACAAAGAGAAAAAGTAACCTAGACAATAACCATTATTCATCACCAAGGAACTCACTATACCAGTCTTCCATTACACGCTCTGGTTTCGCCGCTGCCATGGGCGCTGGCTTCAAAGGCATAGCCTGGAAACTGATAGAACTACGCAAGGATCGCATTTGAAGTGCTGACTCTCGCGGTGAGTGATGTTGTGTATTCAGTGTATGTTTGTGTTTACATACTATACAATATAAAATTGTATATCATATAAGAAATCTTGAGTTTTTTATATTATATTACATTACTGTATTTCCATTAATTATATTGCATTACATTAATATTATTCTAAATAAATTATATTATATTGCATTACATCAATCAAAATAATTACTAGTTTATTTCATTTTATTAGATGTTATTTTAATTCATTATATTTCATTGTATTATGTTTTTTTATTCCCCGTATTTAACTATTTTATTTAATTCAATGTCTTCTAGCTTTGCTACTAGGATGGGTTGGGTTTACATTTGCAACAGACAATGGCAAGCAAACGCAGAATATTGTGAGCCTTGCACGGGATAGTAAGGAAGGAAGATGACCTTGATGTTGCTGAGTTGAGTGGAAGGTGAGACAGAGGCAGAGTATTTTTTTTGTTACAACCCCAATCTGGATTTGCAACTTTTCAAATAGTTGTTTTGAAGGAAAAAACTGTTCTTTGGTTCGAATCTAATTTAAATTTGCAGCTTTTCAGATAACCGTGAAGAATGGAATCGTAAGAGTGAGAACCGACGTGAAGAGAGCCAGGACTGATGATGATACTGTGAAGACTGCAGAGACAGAGTGAATGTAAGGGCAGAGCCATGTCATGTGGTATAATGTAGCACACACTGTGAATGACACCGTTTCAGAACAGAATATTTTGTGTTGGCAAGGATTTGCATTGTTTTGAAAAAAAAGAAGGCGTTTCCTCTATAAACAAAAATGACTGTGTTAAGTAATTTGACAAGATAGATAACCGATCAAGCTGAATGAACGCAATGGAATCACAACTGCAAAAAACAAACAATGAACAAGACTGCAATGCACATTTTCATTGCCATGAATCCTGTGACCAGATATTGGTGGAGAACTGAAACAAAGAACTGCTGCCCGGCAAGGGAGATCACAAGTCATTTCGAACAATTGCAGATTTATATATATATATATACATATCGTATCAGTTATCAGTTCTAGGAAGTTCTACAATATATTTAATTGAACCCCTCCACATTGGCTGCACATGGCATGTTGCTTGCTCGCCTCTCACTCACCACCCCACCACCAACGGAACGCCTCAGGCGAAAAGCCAAAAAAAACAAGATGAAGCCCACGAACCCGAATGCTCACACGTATGTTAATGGTACAGATGTCAAAACACATGGTTATGCAGTCGCGCACAATACCTTTCTGCAATAGTTTACTGGAACAGTCTTGTGCATGTTTCCCTTGTTACCAGTCTGCAGTGTGGAGTGGAAAGTGTAGAGTGTGGAGTGTGAAGTAAGGAGTGTGGAGTGTAAAGTGTGGAGTGGGGGGTGTAGAGTGTG
>Ga0126342_10015164_pt1 | contig 13523 bp, 14 predicted proteins | sample Cyp1metagenome_FD_92528 | JGI IMG/M metagenome (GOLD analysis project Ga0126342, IMG submission 92528) | Coral microbial communities from Lord Howe Island, Old Settlement Bay, Australia - Cyphastrea 1 metagenome | ecosystem: Host-associated > Invertebrates > Cnidaria > Coral ...
CCTTCCTTCCTTCCTTTCCTGCTTCCCTTCTCTCCTTCCTTCCTTCCTTCCTTCCTTCCTTTTCTTTCCTTTATTTAAATTTCTTTTTGATGATTTAATTTTTTTTGATGAATTAATTTTTTTTGATGATAATTATTTTTTTTTTGATGGTCCTCCCGCGCAATGTTCAACTGATGGAAACTTGTTGCGTTTTGAATATAGCGTTGGGTGAAGAGTGCAGGCCAGCTGCAATGTAATCCCGGAAAATACCAGGCTCAAGCAGCATGGAATCTAAATATCAGAATAGACCGATGAAATCGGCCGGGCGCCCCCGGTCACGACCAGCTCTTTGACAGTATCTGGCCGAAACACACTTGTATCCGTCCCCAACGAAATGAGGAGGTCGCTTACTGCATCATCAAGTCTCACCCTGCAAATTCCCAAGAAAGCAATGTCTACATGGGCATCATGTGCCCTACATCCTGTGACCGGATATAGTAGCCAATAGTGATTCATGCGTTTAGATGTGGAACCATGTGGGACCCCAGCTGCGACCATTGCGCCCAGGAGCATCCCTAGCAAGTACGTTTACACACCTGTCAATGACGGTCTTCGTTGGCCGCAGCGTCAAAGACAAGCCTGCAACCCCCTGCTGTGAGAAACAAAAAACAAGACCGAGTTCTGGCAAGGTTCGCTGCCCTTAGTCGACAGGGTTTGACACACACACACACACTCTTACTGTCTGTCTCTCTCTCTCTCTCTCTATGTCTCTCTCTCTCTCTCTTCTCTCGTCTGCTAATTTCTATTCTCCCTTAAGGCGGGGCGGTGGCCACGAGCGATCACGAAAATGCGACAGTTGCACACGAAATGAGGTTCGGTCGTCAAAAACTGGGGAAAAATTGTTATTTTCACAGGTCTTTTGCGACCCTTACGCACGAAATGAGGTTCTATCGTGAAAAACGGAAGAAAAATTCTGATTTTTTTGGTGCCGAAGCGGGTTCCCAGGCATAATAGGACATTTTGATAGAGAAACCTGAGGAACGTGATTATGCTTTGGCGGGACAGGGCCACAAGCGGGTTACCAAGCATAATACGACATTTTGCTAGTAAAAAACTCATTAAAAAGTGTGATTGTGCTGCGGCGGGAGTGGGCCGCAAGCGGGTTCCCAAGCATAGTGTGCGATTCTGTGCGTAAGAGAGAGAGAGAGAGAGAGAGTCAGAAGAGAGAGTGCAAGATCTGCAGACGCAAGATCTGAAGATGTAAGATCTGCAGACATAAGATGTGAAGACGTAAGATCTGAATATGGAAGATGTGAAGATGTAAGATCGGCAGACGCAAGATGTGAAGATGTAAGATGTGAAGATGTAAGATATGCAGATGTGAGATCTGAAGATGTAAGATCTGCAGACATAAGATGTGAGGATGTAAGATGTGAAGATGTAAGATATGCAGATGTGAGATCTGAAGATGTAAGATCTGCAGACATAAGATGTGAAGATGTAAGATGTGTAGATGTATTATCTCAGCTCCTTGTTTTGGAAAAACCCTTCGCTCAGGCGCTCTCGGGAATCATTCATCACCCTGAAAAAAGATCATTAGGGGATAGTTTCTCTTTTGGCAACAATCATTTACAGTGACGTTGTGGCAACAAGTTCGTTATAATTTGCCCAGATGGAGTACAAATATGCACAATATACCCCACATTCCCCTTGTTGTTGGATGTTGCTGGTATGGAAAACAACACATGTGGGATAATCCGTGGGATTTACCCTCTGGTAATTTAACATAGCTATTGAAAATGACCATAGAAATAGTGGATTTTCCAATGAAAAATGGTGATTTTCCATAGCTATGTTAGTTTACCAGGGGGTAACAACCAATCGGAATTTCCATCGGTTGGTCTCTAAACTTCCCCCGTTTTGTCGCCAAGTTTTAGGGGGCCCCGACCGATGAGGAGGAGGAACAGGACGCAGTAGGGCCAGCCATCACCGTGGACCTGGGATGGGTCAACTTTGATGCACCTTGGATCATTTTGGCATGCTTCCCACTATCAATCTACAACACCCAGCATTTTTGATGTTGCAGTGAGGTCGTAAAAAAAATGCACCACATGTTTGGTCTGCATTATTGTCCAAAATGGTGGATATCATGGGATACCACAAACTGTGGCAACATGTTATTGGGCAAAATGAAGTTTAAAACCATAGGATCATGGGATCTTTGCATACCCTATTTTCATACTGGCAACCAGGGACCTATCTGGCCTAGGATGAATCTAGGACTGGACTGCCTATCAATGGTGTGTTGCGGTATTTTCTACAATTCCACACAGGTAGGGGTCCCTAGTTACAAGTTGCTTTATAAACCCATCTAACTATAGCTGTTCATCAACATCAACCCATTCGTTGGCCGAGAAACAGACCAACTGAAGCCTATTGTCTGGGGTGTCCATCAGTCCATCTGGATAGACTCTAGCAATTCAGAAACCTGAAAAGTTCGACCATTTGGGGATGATTTCCCTTAATCATCTCCATCAATGGATTTAACCCTGAACACATGGAATTCACTTAACAGAGGGGAGTTTCACACAGAAATAGGTCGAGTCTTAACAGAATGCCTCCATCGATTGATTTGGGGGGAGCAGTTTGCACGAAACCTATGTTTTCGTTACCACTGGAGGTTTCTTGAAAAAGAGATGCTAAACCAACAAGGGATACAATATGATACAATGATGGAACATAACAAAACTGAATCCTGCGATGGTCTCATTGAAACTGACTTATTTCCCCCGATTGATCTGGTACAACAACCCAATGATGGCCGAGTTCACCCTCGATGCTGGGTCAGCGTTTACCCCCCGGTTCAAAACATGTGTTTAAAGTTTAAAGCTGTTAACAGCCCCATTGAACAAATTTTCAGCTTGTCGCTATAATCCCATGTTTAGTCGCAATCCCCCCATTACAATCATTACCCTCTGGTAATTTAACGTAGCTATTGAAAATGGCCATTTATAGTGGATTGTCCCATTAATAATGGCCATTTTCAATAGCTATGTTAAATTACCAGAGGGTAGTGAGATGGTTGATGGTCCCAGTCATTTATGGTTTCATCTCCTCACCATGGTGACTATCAAGGCTTTGGATCAAGAAAAAGCCCCAAATAAATCGGATCAATGACCATCCCATGGGCCTATGCAAAACATGACTTTTGGATCCGGGGTCTGGTGGTTTGTGTTGTGGCTACAAGAGCTTCTGTGACTGAAAAAATCATCCACCGGGATAGTGAAACCATTGAGATTCACCGCTTGGATTTTGAGAAAAAAGACAATCCATGAGCTGAAACTTGATCAAAAACCAACAATTTCCAGTGTCGTCCCCTACTCACCAACAAACGTTCCCGTCCGCGATTCGTGGTGGATCTGCCATCGCTTCAAACAAAGGCACGGCCCTTCGCCAGGAGAAGGATCTGCCTGGACCAGTGGTCAATCCGCTAGGGATGCCTAGGACCTAGGATTCCCAATGTGGATAAACCGACCATGCCTGGGGATGGTTTTTACCATAAAAATGCTGACTTGGGGATGGTTTATGACGGTGAATCCCACATGAAATACGATGTCTTGACCACGGGGCATATGAGCATTTCAGCAAACTTGTTCTATGTTGTTCTGCATATTGTTTCGCTTCAGCCAATTCTGGGAGTATGAGAAGATGGGAAATTGTTTCGAACAAATGATGCAGCCAAAGTGAAAACGGACTGGTCATGAAGGATCTAAAACTATTCCTTGTTGGATTTTTTTTTTAGACAACCACACGCGTAAATTATGCAGGTAAGTTCACAAGATTACCTTGCAAGACATAGAACATGTTTCCACAATCACCATTGGCAGAAATGTGACGAAATATGGCTGCCACACAACTATTCAACATCGGGGCGGGCTTGAAAGAAGCAGTTCGAGTAGGGGAGAGTTGATCATTGCCTTTCACTTCCACCCAAGGGCATAGTATGATATAGGAAAGAACAGAGCATTATCCCTGTAATTTACCTAATTTAGAGGTGCCTTATCCGAAGGTTTGCCAGCATTTTCCCTATGGATTTCATGTCCATTGATTTGAATCATAGAGCCCCCATTGGCAGAACTCATATCGAAGTGGATATATCCATGAAACCCATGAAATATCGAAGTGGGCCACGAGTTCTATAAGTTGCTTCACCCCATCTGGCATCATCGTGCATCATCTATATAACTATAGATATATGATATATTCATCATAAGTCCTAGATGGCCAAGTTCTAACCAACTTACCTATGTTGGTGGACCCTTCTTGAATAAAATGGTGGCTTCAACCCATCCCCGACTATCAGACTATCACATCAAGTTGGATAATTTTAAAATAAAATAAAAAAACATGAAATATTCCATGAAATCCCGATGAAATCCCATGAAATCTCCACAAGATCCCCAAAAAAAAAAAAAAAAAAAACATCATGAGATCACCATAAAATCATATCAAAATCACCACGACATTACCACAAAATCCCCATAAAAAATGCTTGAACTTCAAGCCATCACCGGAAGATCTGAACCTCCTCAGTCGTTTCTGCTTCGCTCTGTGGAAGATCTCCTGGCGAGTGGGGGGTTTGGCACCTGAGAATGACGGAAATGTCCCATCAAATTGGCAATTTTCACAGAGGCTTTGGATTGTTTCCCTAAATCTTCAAACAAACCCACATGTAGAGAAATGACACAGGAGGACTCATACAAGGCCAACTATATAAGTATAATCAAAAATAGGAAAAATATGTTTTTTTTGTGTTTTGGGGGGTAACACGGTAGATGTGCCAAATGTGCCATGGTCAAGTTCCATGGGATATATGGGGGCCAGCGCCATGCCAATGCCAGCACGATGGATGGGCACCCCTTGTTTTCTTGGGTCATTAGCCCCTATGAAAATGGATTGATGACCATCCCCCATTTAATAGCTTCATCCAACTTTCGATTATAGTTGAGGTTTTATATCCCATGACATATCCCATGACGTATCCCCAGTTATATCCTCATATTCATGATGACCATCCCATTAGGAAAATATGTCACTGGTGTCACTGATGTCACTGATGTCACTGATGTCCACCATGGCACGGCTTCGGAGTTCGACAACAGGATCTCAAGAAACATGATGATTTCTATGCAGAGATAGTAACAGATAGTAACCAAAATTAACCACCAACCATATCTGATATTATGGTAATTCAACAGGATGTAACTATTAACTATCAAATATGTGGACATATGGGGAATTCAAGGGAAAAATAATCACCAGCACTGTGCTTGCAAACTCTGAATGTAGCTCCAACTGGCTCCCAGAACTCTGGATACCCTTGAAAATATGGTTCCTTTAGCGGATCATGAAAATTATTATAATAACAAATCAATCACAAGAACATATATATAAATATGATAATCAGAATTACAACAGATCAACAGCAATAGTAATAATAGTACTAATAGTTAGTACTAATATGTAATAATATGGAGGTTTCCTAAACTAGGGGTACCCCCGAATCTTCCATTTTAATACGATTCTCCATTGTAAATCATCCATTTTTGGGATTTTCTGGACAACCCCCATATGGGCCCCGTCGTTTTCATCCCACGCCTTGGTTTCCAACGGACTTTCCGGGAGACGACGAGCCCATGGACGCGGAAAACTCACCCAAGGACGACACACTCGTTAGCCTCCGGTGCCGGTTTTTTCTGCCATGACGATTTGTTTGTTTAATCATGTTTAATGATGTTAATGCTAAAGAGATACGTTTTATGATGTTTCTGTGTTCTAAACTCTGAGTTGAAGATTTTTTTGTGAACGATTTTTGGATGCCAAGTTTATGGAACGGTTTTTGTTGGGTAATGTCATGGATTATGATGGATTGCGTTGGTCCCCTAATCATCCTGAAGTAAATATAATATAGTTCTTAAGGTTTGTTCAAAGATATTCGCGTTTTGGTGCGGATTTTTGGGAGAAATCCATGTTCTATCTATTTCAGGATGACTGTAAGATATATATATGTATATATATATATGTTTTATCTATATACATTACGGTCCCAAGATGTTTGAAGTTGTTCTTAAATGGTTGTTTGATGGAATTTGCGGGGGGACATGATGGGCGCGTTGAAAACCACATTTTGCGCGATGTTTCGTTGTGGGACGGCTGCCCAGATCGCAGCCATGAATCAAACTTGAGCCAAGTCAGGTGCCGGAGGTTCAACCAATGGCTGGAGAGATAACCAGTCGAAAGAAAATACAATTTGGACCTACAAATTGAATGTGTCGGTTGCACACATCACATGTGTGTCTCGTACACATGGTCATATTTACATATATCTATATATATATGCATATGCATGCACAATATGACTACGTATATGTTTTGCATCTATCTATCTATCTATCTATCTATCTATCCATCTATCTATCCATTCATCCATCCACCCATCTATCTATCTACGTGCATATACATGAAAATAAGATGTGGGAATGTGACTGTCCGATCATATCTAGATGTCTCTACATAATTCCACAATTCAACATTATGGGGTGCCCGTGGATGCCCTAACCTTCTGCTTGTGATCAGCCTTTGGTAAACGAAACATAGATAAACAGCTCCAGATTTGGAATAATTTGGGGGCATGTAGTGATCAAACCCATTAAAAAAATCGAGCCACAGATGCACATATGTGGTATCTGAAAACACATGGTCGAAGGAAGTTTTGAAGTCAAACTTCCGACATCAATATGGACAGATGGAAAAGCAGAGGTGAGAAGAGTCGGAGAAGAGAAGAGAAGAGAAGAGAAGAGAAGAGAAGATTGGTGAATAACATCCTACAGAAGATAACCATGCATTAATGGCATGAGGAGATAAAACCAGTCATTGTAATGGGAAAAAAACCAGCTGGTAAAACTTTAAAAGATGCATGTTCAACTCCCAACCCAGCGCCCATCATCGCCCATCGCCCTTGTTTTTCGTTGTCACCGGTCGGCACCGGACTTCGGCAGCAGCACCTGCCGTGCCATGATATGGGCCATGGGTGTGTCTGAAATTGGGGGTATACCCCAAAATGGCCATTGAACATGGGGGAGATATTCCACTGGAATTAGGGGGTATCCCATGTTCAAACAAACCCATATCATATCATCAATTGACGATGGACATGGAGCCATTATCTGTAGACATTGGAGATCATTTTTCGCGGAGAACCAGGGATTTTCTACATCTTAGTTTGGAGGGTTGGATTTGATAAACCAAACTGTAGATTTCATAGGGAAGTAGACACACGAACTCGTGGGATAACATCCGAAAATCCACAATGAATGATTCGATTTATCTCTGATTGAATATTATCATGTTCCAACTGGCATATCAAAGGGCATGTTAGCCAAATGAATGTCCGACCTTTTAGATGATAAACAATATCTCGCTCCATGTTTGAAGGAGCTTTGCAAATAATCCCATTCTCCTAATATTCAACACCCCCATTGTATCAAACATGTGGCTTCATCCCCTACTACTGTAGACTATAGTTTTGGGGGATGTTTAATATTGGGGATGAGGTTACCATCAACTTCCAGCAGTTTCGACCGATACTGTGCCCCTTTTCTTCACGTCTGGACGTTGGTGGCGATCGCTCTGCACCGTCGATTCGACGCCAAGGGCCCCTTCAGGGGAGGCGCCGTGAAGCTACCCGTGCACTTCAGCAATCAGGCTGCAAGCCCCAGGTCCACAGGCCATAGCCGGATCTCAGATCTATGCCACCTAGGTTACCCTCGGGTGTCAAAAAAATTGACTGGGGAAGCCACGAACCGAATGGGCATGGGAAAATCATCGAACTGAGATCGTTTCCGTTGACTATGGCAGACATGGCCCGGAAAATCCCCTATTTAGTTCGATGATGTTCCTAGCGGAAAAAAAACTCCATTGAGTTCGGGGATTTCCCAGCTAGCCATGTTTGAGGACATCGGAGGGTATAAAACTAGATATATATATATATATATGTACACACATATAATAGCTATAATATATATTAGATATGTATTAGATGTATATTACATATATTTAATATGTATATATATATACAACACACATATATTGAAAATCTATGAAAATCTATGTATATTGCAACTCCATGTTTTGACAAACCCGTAACACAGACCAACTATAAAAATCACTGTCCAGTCATCATTTTCCCAGCTCCAATTATTCATCCGCACCATCTGGCTGTGAACCCGCCGGCCGCTGAAAAAACCAGAGGCCCGGTGGTGATGTGTTCTTTCGGATCGCGGTCGAGTTCTTGGGGAACGTTCGTAGCGACCAAGATGACCCAAATGACTTTTTCAGGCGAAGAAGTTCGTCCTCTTTCGGGCAAAATATGAGGTTTCCTATTGGATTTGGAGGTAAGTCCTACAGACAAACATCATATGATCAAATGTGATCAAAACGCATTAAATCAGCGAAGCACGTCGGTTAAAACGTGTTTTTTTTGCATTGAAATAGATAGAATGTGATAGAATAACTGGTGGTTGGGGGCCCATGGCCATAACAAAATTCAAACCCAGTGAACCACTTATATTAGGGGTTTGTTTCCATAAATGGAGCACCCAAAATGGATGGTTTATAAGTCAAAATCCTATTAAAACGATGATTTAGGGGTACCCTCCATTTATGGAAACCTCCATATTGCTCTTTTGAGTTTTTATCCATCCATTGTTTGGGGTCATCGGGTTGAATTTAGAAAGACCGGAAACCATCCCTTCTACATCTTACAATGCCAATTGGTTACTTTTGTGGCAAGTTTGACTTTGAGCTACAGTACATGAGCTCATTGGGGGGGTCCGGGTTTATAATCATCAGCCACCTGGGCTTCATGAAACTACTACCCTCGCGTTGGTGATGATGGTGATACTGATACTATGGAACCAAATCACCAAACGATACTATTTGATGATGATTCTTATTGTGACGATGATGATGTTGTTGATGATGATGATATTTGAAACAGTTGTACTCGTTCATATCAGCAACATGTTCACCTCCCTACTCTCGTCCACGGTCCTGACGTACACGGCGGCCCGCCACCAGCTGCCGCTTGCGGCGCTGGCCGTTTGGGGCGTGTGGCATTCGGCCAGGAATTTGCTGACAGTGGAAAGGCCGTGTTCAGCCAACAATAGATGGGGGATATCATTGGCATCTAAAATGGAAATACATATAAATATATATATATGTATGTACATATATATATATGTATATATATATGTATGTATATATATATGTATGTACATACATATATATATGTGGATGTATGGAGATATATGTCATTTGGCGATATATGGGAATAATACGTATAATCATATGATATATCTATGGAGATAGATACAAAGTGGACATTTAGCAATCATGGGTCATGGATGATAATGGGATATGATTATATGATATTATATGATATGAACTTGGAGGACTGGGTTCTTCGGATGCAAGCTCGTGCCCCCTTCTTCATCATGTTGCTGATTGCTGGTTTGTAAGATCTTGTTTTGACTCATCGAACATGTGTTCTTCATTGTTCTTCTAGTTGGTAATGGAGTGCCAACAAACATACAAGAGTACAGTCCTACTAACATAGTGGAAAATATTGAACAAACACCATTATATAAGTGATTTTTGTCATTCCAAAAATGGGCCAAAAGGCTGATGTTTTGTGCCCCCGATCTCAGCCAGATGGAGATTTAACTGGAAATTTCGCCAGATTCTCGACACTGAGCACAACGACCAGCCCACTGTCTGCAGTTTCGCGCAAAACTGAAGGAACCGACGCCCAGCCGTCCCATGCGGCCGATCAGGTGTGCTGAGCTGATGGCAATCTGTTTCAAGGCTGTTTCCAATGGTTTCCAGCAAGTGTTCCAACATTGAGCACAAAAAAAATAGAAGCAAGATATGAGTTTAAGCAGAAATTGGGGCCCCAAAAATGTCAAAAAAACACATCCTTTACAGCATACAAACCTCTGTGGCTTCGTCTTCCATTTTGACCCATGGCACGGACGGCCGGGGCCGCGAACGCCGAGCATTCAACGCTGTGAAACGCGAAAACGTCCCTGGAGGGATGGGATTTGGCGGAGGACCTGCAATGCAAATGGCTACTGGTCAAATAATCAATGGATTGGTTCAAGATGTTTAAGGGAAAATCTACAGGAAACATCGGGAAACCATGTTTTTTTTTAAAAAAAAACAAATAACCATGGGTTTCCTGTAAACTTTGCCATCCAATTCTGTGAAAAGAGGCGATGGGTAAAAAACTACCCTTTCTTATCTACCTCTTGGTTGTGAGGGGGGGAGAATCCCTATTGATCAAGCAACTAGCCGAATTTCACGACATCTAGGGGTCAAACTTGAGGTACTGACGGACCCGTAAAGTTTGTCATTTGTATATAGTACTTAGTCAATTTCTGGGTTGATAATTTTGACCCATAGAGGCACATACACAAATAGTGATCAGAATAATGAATCCGAATTGATACAAAGCATGTGGGAAAAATATTGCGACGTTTCCTTTCAGTCCTTGAAAATGCAAAGCAAACATTGTCATTTCTACCCTCCAGAAGTTCTTAAAATGAAGCGAAAATTCCGTCCCCAAACGCTCTTGAGGATTGTTCAAGCTGAACCGTGGTTCACCAGTCGCGGCGGTCGCCAAAGGCAACCCCCAGTCTGAAGCCGCACATTTTGATCACTTGGAACTGTGGAGAGAAGCGCCGCCCCAAGCGTCAAAGAAACAAAAGACATTCAACAGCACTTTAATATCCTGTATATGGGTTTGTCTGAGAATAGGGCGCCTCATTTCTTTTGGTTCATCATCACTTGTGCTATTTTTTAATGGCCTAAAATGGTGGGCTTCATCTTCCGTTTTCAGACACACACATCATCTGATCATGATTGGTCGATTGATCATAGGTTTTTCTCAAGAGGCCAAGCTCTGGCACCGAACGATTTCACAGCATAAGGAGAGTGTTTTCCACCCTCTGTGCTGCGCTAGCGGCTTCCGCTGGGAGGGCCTGCGCTTTGCTGCGTCGAATTCGACCGGGATTCCCACGGTGGGTCCAAACGGCGCGTGCCATGAACCAGGGGCTCAAACAGGGCGACGACGTGATCTCGTCATCTTGCAACTGGGTGTTACTCCAGAAAGGTCACGTTTGAAAGATGAGTTGATTTGAGCTTCACATAGCTTCACATTCAAAGCACTTTTGCTACTAAGCATTGGGCATCCAGTTCTTGGTGTACCATTCCTGTGGACAAAACATGCAAGTCATCACAGTGGTTTCTCTGAAATTGGGAAACCCTGTTCCCTAATTTAACAATGACCATTTTGAATCATTTTGATACTCTACACATGGTGAAAATGGGCGACATCCCCATTTTAGCCATATCTTAGCCATGGGGACAATGATTTTCGGATCTGTTCGGCACCACTGGATGGAATGGGGGTGGCCTATCTTCCAACAAACGAATTTTCCATCAACCCAAGTGGCAAATCCCCTGCTCCTTGGCCAGTGCCACACCCTTCCCCTCAGAGCGTCATGGCACCGTCACGGCACCTGTGGCGAAAAAGGGGGCGATTTTGAGAATCTCCCACGACATTTCAGATGGGTGATATGTATTGCCCTCTGGTAAATAAACATAGACCCTGGCAGATAGGGGTTGGAAGACTAGTTTCCATTAAAAATTAGTGATTTTCAGGGTCTATGTTTATTTACCAGAGGGTGATATATGTTCTATATCTGAGTATATAAATTATAATAATTCACCACCAACCTGAACTACGGCGAAGATTGGGATAATTCCCCTGAGAAAAGCATCATTCCAGTGAGGTCGCAGTGAGGCCGATATAATTTACCCAGTACATATGTAATTATATGTATAGAGCCAGCCCCACCACAATCACAAAACAAAATCTGTCCGTAATCTGTACCTGGTACCTAAACAGAATAGTACAGTCCTCTAACGTATTCAAGCGGAAAAATCCTCACCACAGATTGATCAGTTTGATCCACTGATTCATCACCATGAAAACCCCCTTGGTGATTTTTTTTTCGGGGATAAAATCGGCCATTTTCAATCACATCCAACTATCAAGTTGGTTATATATGGTTATATTTTATAATGTGTGTTATAATATATATATACACAATCAGTTTCCATCTATTCTCAATAATTTCGACTGTGACTAGTTTCCATCAATTCCCATTTAAAAAAAAACGCATGATATCCTCATACAAATCATTCAAGTTCTTGGTTTATCCCGTGTCCCGAAATCCTCACAGCCCGCAGCCGCCCAGCCACCTGCGGTCTCATCGATGTTTGCCCTTTTTGAAACACGCCTCGAGTGCTTTGGAGCACCAGCCTGGCCATCGGAACAGTGAGAGAAATGCTCGGTTCTAACATGCCGCAATTGCCGGTTTTGCCATTTGGCAGTGTGTCAAAACCTTGTACCCCTGGTGAACATCAAAATAGCTGGTAAATGGATGTTCATCCCACTAAAAATGGTATTAATAGGTATTGATCCATACCCAAATGAGAAAATGATGAACATTGCAGTTCTCCATACCCTTCATGTGGAGTCGAACTGACTTCCCTTGGAAGTATCCAGGTGCATTGGAGTGACTTCTGACAACTCCAACCATAACCGTTTTCCGGTCTTCATCCAGTTGAAACAAAAAAGCTTGGCCAAGCAAGGGATCAGCCTTCTACAGGATGGGCCCCCCCAGTTATGTTCGTTGCTTGAAAAAAAACATGAATACGATAGTTATCTAGTTCGTTGATGTGCGTTATATCTACCATAAATCATAGAATTCAGCCACTTACAAACGTTGTATCTACCATAAACCATCGTTTTTTCAGCCGCAAACATCAACCAACCGAAGGCGCGAACGGGAGCCCCACCTGTCACATAGTTTTCCTGGGCTGTTGGCGCCTGAGCAGACGACGCAGACGACATCTTGGATCATCTTGGCGCTTCCAAAAAACAACAAACGACTGTGGAATGGAAGAAATCCCCAGTTGGTATTAGGCCACTATGAAACACTGTAAACAATGTGATTATGATTATTTTTTTGTGATAAGCCATCTACCAACTGGTGGACCATTTCTTCTACCCACTGTATGTTTTCATCAGAGCAATCAGTACATGGCATGTCTACCATAACCTTTATAAACCCAACCCTTGACCCTGATACAACGAAACTTAGCTAACAAACAATGTGGCATCATAGTTCTCCATATACATCCCGCCGGACCGGAAACCGTGCCCATAAAACGCACGTTTTTTTAAAAAATTGCGATTTTACCACAGTGCCGTGCTGATTTGATGATTGGAAATCTTGGAAAAACTTGGGGCGCGTTTTTTGACTTTTCAGCGTCATCGCTGCAACGCATGCACCGTTATCAGCTGGCAGTCAGCATTCTTGTGAATGCATCTCCATTGCCAAGCTCTAGCATACACC
>Ga0126342_10015165_pt1 | contig 13523 bp, 10 predicted proteins | sample Cyp1metagenome_FD_92528 | JGI IMG/M metagenome (GOLD analysis project Ga0126342, IMG submission 92528) | Coral microbial communities from Lord Howe Island, Old Settlement Bay, Australia - Cyphastrea 1 metagenome | ecosystem: Host-associated > Invertebrates > Cnidaria > Coral ...
ACGACGAGGACGACAAGGACGACAAGGAGGACGAGGAGGAGGCAGGAGGCAGGAGGCAGGAGGCGGCAGGAGGAGGAGGCAACTGACATAAAATCTAACAACCCTCACCTGGCAGGTGGGGAAAAATATAGTATATTATGTATATGTGTGTGTGCGTGTGTGTGTGTGTGTTGAAGACGGCGTGGAGCAACTGCGTTACGTGCATGACGAAGACGGAGAGGTATCAAAATAACAGCCACATGTCTGGACGACGCACGGGAGACAAACAGAAGTATCAACATACGTAGTTGGACACACAGCGCATGCCAAAATGTTCCTGACAGGCCTCGACCTGTTCCTGACAGCCGCCACGGTGCGCAAGGAGAAAGCACTAGGGATGCTCTCTGCTTGCGCACCGCTTTCTGCTTGCGCACCAGTGGCGGTTCCTGTCAGGAACATAAAAACATGAAAGCAAAGCAACTGTGCATCGGCAGAGGTCTGGTCTACGTCTGCGGATACCTTCATGACAACATGACAAACATGACACACATTCACTTTATGTCTGCCAAAGTATTCAAGTCTAAAGCTGATGAGTTGTGATGACATCAAATCTGTCAAGCCTGCTCGTCGTCCTCATAGCCTCGCTTACTTCAGCCTGCCTCTAGCAGGCTGCTTTTTCGCTAGAGTCTAGCGAAGAAGCAACCCCATAGGCGCAGGCTGAAGCAATCTTCGAAGCAACCGTTCCAGTAACCTTTCTTGACAACTTTCAGGGTGACTACACTCACGCTCACAGCACAAGGCCATGCGGCTGCAAATGAAAAAACAATTGCGAGCTACCTAACTGCGGGTGAACCAGATTGTGACAAACTCTGAATCAAAGCATTAATTGTTTCATGCCAAAGGCCAGGTAGACATCTGAGGACCTCCGGAAACACCTCCTGCTAACCAGCCATCCGTCTGATCATGTTTGCAGCAAGTCTAAGAAAAGTAAACATGCCCGTGCCTGCATCGAAGAACTGAGTGCAACCAAGTGCCAGATTGCATATGATATCAACAAGCAACATCGTTGTCACCGAGTGCCACTCCTGCCACGCAAAATGGCACTTTGTGTCGCGTCGCTACGATTGTGTGTGAGAGAGTTGTGTGTGTGTGAGTGAGTTGTGAGTAGTAAGTTGTGTGTGAATTGTGTGTGTGTGAGCAAGTTGTGTGTGAGTAAGTTGTGTGTGAGAGAGTTGTGTCTGAGGGAGTTGTGTGTGAGAGAGTTGTGTGTGTGTGAGGGAGTTGTGTGTGAAGGAGTTGTGTGTGAGTAAGTTATGTGTGTGTGTGAGTAAGTTGTGTGTGTGAGCAAGTTGTGTGTGTGTGTGAGTAATTTGTGTGTGTGTGAGTAAGTTGTGTGTGAGGGAGTTGTGTGTGTGAGGGAAGTGTGTGAGAGAGTTGTGTGTGTGAGTAAGTTGTGTGTGTGTGAGAGAGTTGTGTGTGTGTGTGCGTGAGTTGTGAGTAGTAAGTTGTGTGTGAGTGGGGCGGCGGGAGGAGGCGGTACGGACGAGAGTGCGCAACCAAAAACAAGAACCCCACACAAAGATGTGGGGAACAATACAAGGAAAAATATTGGTTTTACTTATCTATCCTATATGCTTCCTAGAAATAACCCAACATGTTGCTAGATCATACATGGAGCCGATAAAATATGTTGCTCATTTTAAGGAGACACCAAGCCTTTCGGCCTCACAACAGGAGCCCAAAGGTGAGTTTTCTTTGAACTGTCCATGTTGATAGGTTATAGGGGCTGTTCTACCTGATTTTTGTTGGGGAATATATGGGAATATCATACTTCAACGTTCAGCAATCAGGGTGTATTTGGTCTCAATTTTGTTTGCATCCCTGAAGTTCAATTCCCTGCAGCTTCCAGTGTAATATGATTGAAACGTGTACAGTAGTGTGATATGATATCTGGTTGGTGGTTTGGAACATTTTTATCGTTTCCATATATTGGGAAGAATAATCCCAACTGACTAATATTTATCAGAGGGGTTGAAACCACCAACCAGATGTGATATAATGTGATAATGTGGCAATGTGGTAAACCCAGTGCCAGAAACCATCCCTGATAATATCATAAATGGCCGGTACAAAATTAAGCCCAAATCAAATTGTAGGTTAATTCTACCACATTATATAGTATTTTTTATACCTCCGATGGTTATCCAAAAATAAAATCAGGAGGCTAAGGGCACTCACAGAGCCGGATTTTCATTTTAGTTTATTGCAACATTTGGGCCTTTTTTAAGGTTGGGCTCACCAATTTCAATGTAGAAAAGTGATTTTATTGTGGAACTATCCTGTACCCTCTGGTAAACTTACATAACTATGGAAAATCACCATTTTTAATGGGTAAATCCACTATAAATCACCATTTTCAATAGCTATGTTAGTCATTACCAGAGGGTAATAATTTTGATGGCCAAGGCGCCAACGGCGCATTGGGCACTGTTTTTTGGTTCCCAAACCTCGACCTGGGTGACCTGGCGCTGGGTCGTGGCAGGTGACACTCGTGAATTGGTGAAGTTGGAAATGGAACAGAACAAGTGCCGATTTCGATGGCTTTTCTGGTCGATGGTGGGCTAATCATCTGCCATTTTTTCATATTTTTTCTCCCAATGATGTTGGGCCCATCGCAGATCAGATCGAAAAAACAAAAGATCTCGGAGTGGTGGCTATGGTGTTCATGATTTTTCATTAGAGTTATTGATGGATCATGGACTCATAAGGACTCTGTCATGAGTCATGACGGTCTATCTTTCTGTTTTTTTTTTGTTTTTCTGTTTTTGCTTCCTGTTTCGGTTTTCTGTTTTTGTCTTTCTTTCTATGTATTTGTTGTTCCTGTTTTTGTTTCTCATGTCATTCCGGATCTTTGAGTTTTGGTTTTTCGGCATCCCTTCTCTCGTTGGCGAGACTTGGAGCAAGATCCGGGCCGGACGATGGCTGGCAGATGGATGGTCAACTGGATGGCGAGATTTCCAACGATGCCTATTGTTCATTAATGTTGATACCATGTGGTTATGACTAACATAGCCATGGAAAGATCCACCATTTTTAATAGGTAAGCCATCTATTTCTATGGGCCATCTATACCATGGCTATGTTAGTCATATCCAGAGGGTATATATTATTGTATATATATATATATTATATATATATTATTGTGATTTTTTGATATATATTAATGTTGTTATTTCATGATAGTGACTTTTTGATCATGTTGATGGTTTTTTTTTGGTTCGTAAAGCAATTCATGTATCCACCATCCCTGGATTCCAAGCATCAATCGATGTGTCACAGGTACAACTACCAGCGGCAACTGATTCGCGCCGCAAAACACCGCTTGGAAGAAGGTGCGAACTCTTCGAGGGCTTGACACTCGTTACCCTCTGGTCAAACACAACTTGTTGACCCTGAAAATGACCAATTTATAGTGGAAACTAATCTTCCAATCCCGACAACTGGCAGGGTCCTCATGTTAATTTACTGGAGGGTATGGCTTATGCAGTTGTGGATGGTGGATGTGAACAGCAAATACGTGGAGACGTGGGCTGACATGTGCATATCTGTATGTACTTAGGCTTTTGTGCTGCAGCATTTGTAGATTTGAAATATACCATATCGTATATGTGATTAATTGTGAGTGTGATATTTGATATGCTATTGATCAGACACTACAGTTATACATACGATTATGCAGAAAGACATCTATGTTATTTGTTGAACAACATACATGTACAGTTATCTATATCATGATATATCTCACTAGCACCACTAGTACCAAGTGTTCCTGCTGAAATTGCTGACCAACTGGGGCATTAGAAAACATGAATTGATCTTCGCTAATGGATTCTGATTTATCAATGCGTTGCTTACTCTGAGTCACCAGACACACACACATATATATATACATATACATCATGTTTCATATTCATTGATCTAATTCATCAGTGTAACTTCATCAGCTAGATTTTACACGATTTCTGACTTGCTACATTTTCACCTTATGGCAAATGTTCACATAGATGTGGAAAAAACATTTGGATGCAGGTCAGAATTGGGTACCCCAATAATTAAATGGTCAATACTAAACATAGACTAAAATCTGTGGGCGCATAGGGCTTAAATTTTGATGTATATCCCCATATATCTCCATATGGCTTTGTTTGAAAATAGGACATTCGGAATATTCCAATGGATGGATGATCATCATTTTTCCGAACAAAATGGCTAACAAAATGGTGGTATCCCCAATTTTCCCAACAACCCCATGTGGTTTCATACACTATTTGGGTCATACACTATAAATTCGGGGTTTCACTTAGAAATATACCTATAAATTTTCCTAGTGTTTGGGTTTCATTCACTATAAATTTGGGTCATACACTATAAATTTGGGTTATACAGACACCATAAATTTGGATCATACACTATAAATACCTATAAATGGTCCATTCGTGTTTGGGTTTCATGATCTTTCCATTCGTTTCCGCGTAACCGTAGGTTGCGGCCTCGCCGGAGCCCAGAGCCCCACCTTGTCCGGCAACGAGTTGCAGCACCTGGGCGGTTCACGGGAGTTCCGCACGTCGGGAGGATGGTTTCTTCTGGGTTTTTTCTTGGAAAATCAACGCTGAAACCATGGGCCATGCCACAGAGCCAAAAAGCTCCAAAAACCCTACAGAATCCCCAAGTAGACTTCCCACTGAAAAAATGATTCACATCATCAGCACCAGGTCAATTTCAGGGTACCCTCTGGTAAATTAACATAGCTATTGAAAATGGCCATTTATAGTGGATTTACCCATTGAAAATGGTGATTTCCCATAGTTATGTTAGTTTACCAGAGGGTAGCCATGCTGGAAAAATGATACCCTGTGGTAAACATACTTAAAAAGCTATTGAATATTGGATTTATGTGGATTTAGCCATTTTTCAAATGGTGATTAACCATTATTAACCATTAATCATTAGTCATGAAACATGATAATCATTAGTAATGAAACATGATTATTAACCATTAATGATTATCTAATGGTTAGCCATGCTGGAAACATAATAATCATTGATAATCATTAGATAACCATTAACCATTATTAAATTATTAACCATTAGACCATCTTCAATAAGTGATAATGATGATGATGATGGTGATGATGGTGATGGTGATGATGATGATGATTACGGTTAATAATGGTTAAAAGAACATGATGGTTAATAATGGTTAATGGTTAATGATTAATGGTTACCATGCTGGAATAATACGATTAATGAAGTGGTTAATGATGGTTATGATTAATGATATGGTTAGTCAATGTTAGTCATGCATCGTGGATGGAAACATGATGATTAATGAATGGTTAATGATGATGGTGAATGATGATGATTAATGGCTAAAAATATGATTAATAGTTAATGATTGATCATGGTTAATGATTGATCATTGTTAATGGTTAATTATGATTAACTAATGATGTGAATAACGATCTTTAATAATGGTTAATGATGATGATGAATGGAAAAATGATGGTTGTGTAATCATGGTTAATGAATGATGGTTATACTATGTTATACTGGGATTTACCTTCTGGTTATTTTAACTTAGCGAACTGGAGAATCAGCATGTTTAATAGGTAAATCATCAAAACACATCTATCAATGGGCCATTTTCCATGGCTATGTTAAATATCCAGAAGGTAATAAGTATTTTAAATTGGTGATTGAATCATTACACCATGGTGATTCAAACTATCAAACATGGTGGAAGATGTACTTTTAGTTGATTTATGCATTGGGAATCATGTTCAATCCAAGAATGAAGGGAACAATTCATTTTACTTGAAGAGTTACACTTCATGGTTTTTGAGACGTTTTTTTTTCCCATAAATCATCCATAATTTTCATGGTGTCATCCAGCCATAGCAATCAGCGGGGACAGCATCATCTCGCCAGATGACGGCGTTTTCAAACGACCAAAATCTCAAGTTCTGGTTGATCTTTCTGGTTGAGCACATGAGAAAAAATGGGGAAACTGCTTGGTGGTTTGGAACATGAATTTTATGGGATAATGGTGGTTGATGATGGTTAATACTGGTTAATAATGGTTAAAAGGCACTGATTGGTGGTTTGGAACATGGCTCTTATTTTCCCCCCAATAGTTGGGATGATGATCCAATCTGATGAACTCCATCATTTTTCAGGGGGGTGGCTCAACCACCAGGGAAAGTATAGAAAACTAGTATATTGACAAATGGAAAATCACCATTTTTAATAGGTAAATCATCTATAAATGGCAATTTTTCAATAGCTATGTTAAATTACCAGAGGGTATAGTTACTAATCAGATGACTATACTTACCTCAGGGATTGTGTGCTACCAGAAGAGGGGTTCTTCGCAACACAGGGATATGACGAGGCAAACATGACGACCACGTGTGGTGGTCCTGCAGGTCCTGTAACCCACGGACATTGGGATATGAATGATGCAGTATGCAATGGACCATCAACGTTGTAGGGACTTAATATGGCTTAATGGGACTTAATATATCTTAATATGGACTGAATATGGTTGGTGGTTTGGAACATGATTTTTTATGATTTTCCATGAATTGGGAATGTCATCATCCCAACTGACTAATATTTTTCAGAGGGGTTGAAACCACCAAACAGAACTGGAACAAACATGACTAGCCCAAACATGGATGATAACCAACAGTCAGACACCCCATCTAAGGAAGACCCACACAGCATGAATATGGGATGATTGTCTCAGCAAACCGGGTTTCATGCACCTTTCCCAAATGTGTTTCACCGCTAAGAAAAACAGGACATCACACATTTTATTTCAACAACACGAAACTACCATTTTTAAACATAGATGTTTCCTTCCGATAATCCATCGAACCTGAAAAAAAAGGTCAAGTGACTCCCTTGAACAACTATGATCAACGATTGTACTGCATGGAAGAGATATGGTGGTTTCCTGAAATAGGGGTACCCCCAATCATCATCCATTTATGGATGTTCAATGATAAACCATCCAGCTGGGGGTACCAAACCCCGTCGCAACCTTAGCCCCTTAGGCCGCTGATTGGAGGCCCACCAGGCCGGGGGATGCCGGGATTGTTTTTGTCGGTTAAACAATGGATTGGTTGAAGGGAAAATGTTCACTGGAAAACCATGGAAAACCCCTTTTTTAATGGGAAAATCATGAAACATGGTTTCCGGTGTCGATTTGCCCTACCAATCGATTGGATGTTCAATGTTAACCCAGTGGTGAATGGAGGGAGCGATTTGGAGCTAGGGATATTCATATTCCCTATATATATATATATTCCCTATTCAATCGGGAGCCAGTTGGAGCTACTTATAGTTTCCCAACCATCTAATAGTTAAAGATGCCACTGAAAACGATCTGAATACACATGATGGGGATCGGCACCCGATCTACCAGTGTTTATGGGGATATATCAGGATAACGAGATAAACTACACTAATCAATAGGTGATATATCATATATTTTATACATGTATTATATGTGTTATGTTTTTTCATTGTTTTTCAATAAGTGTTAGAACATCATGTCATCAATGCATGTGCTTCAATATCTATGCGCTATATATATATAATGGCTATATAATGGCTAAATAATGGCTAAATAGATGTTTAGTTTAGTTCGCAAAAAATATCTATGTGCTTCAAAATCAATGCATGTTTGGCTTCTAAGCAGTTTTTATGGCCGTTTGAAGACAGAACATTATGATTCACCACCAGGTCTGACCTCTTGGCGGTTGCCCGCGATCCCGGGTAAAGCGACAAGGCATTCCTTCACAGATTACATACACACACACATATATATATATATATATTATGTATATAGATATATACATATAAATATATATATACATATAAATAAATATATATATATTATATGTATATAGATATATACATACATAGTCATCCCTATATATAGATGAATCAGTAAACTCCTGGTACTTCATAGAGAGTAAACTTAAAAATACTTTCTTCGAGTGATCCCCAGCCTGAAACACTATTCTGACATAGTTTCTGACATACCATCTGGAAGTACATATGGCATATTTATTATGACATGCTATCTGATATTCTTTTTGGCATATACATTGACATTCTATCTGACATTCTATCTAGCACCTATTCTGACATACTTTCTGGCATATATTCTGACATTTTTTCTGGCATCTATTCTGACATTCTATCTTCTGGCATCTATTCTGACATTCTATCTTCTGGCATCTAGTCTGACATTCTCTCCGGCGTCTGGCTGTGCCCACTGAGATCCGGAGCTCGCTGTTGAGGTCCGGCAGTGCCCACTGATCTCTGGAGCTCAAGGTTGAGGACGAGGAGGAGGAGAAAACAACTCTGATAAAGCCTAGATGCAATCACCTGGCAGGTGGAGAAAAGCATTTATTTTGGGGATTACTGGATTATTCAGTATCTATATGGAAACATATAGTATAATTAGTATACATATATCTCCATAATCCATTGTCTGGTCCCGGGCCCCAGGCTACGGAGATAGCAGTGCTTCGCGCAAGGCGAGATGATCTACGTTCACCAGCTCAGATGTTATTTTTGTTGCAGGGGCCCTCTGGCTGATTGGCCATGGTAACTTATAAATAAGTTTTGGGGATGATTCAGCCGGAGAGTAGATAAGTGAATTATAAATATCTTTATTCAGGTATTTTAAACAGATGAGTGATTTTTTACAATAATTCAGCCGGAATAATAGACTTCAAGACTGAAATGACTGTACTTATTATACTCTCTGGTGAACTAACATAGCTATTGAAAATGGCAATTGAAATAGTGAGTTTTCCCATTAAAAATTGTGATTTTCCATAGTTATGTAAACGTTTACCAGAGGTTTGCAGCGCTTCGAAACTATGGTCGTATCCATATGTTGCCAAATATGGAGCCTGTCGGAGCTACTACTACTGAAACTACAGGTTCCCAAGCAGATGATAGTTAAGTTATAGCCCACCACATTATTTGTTATAACTGTCATGTCTTATGGTAACATGAAATTCATTATAACTATCATTCATTATAACTATAGTGGGATAGTTCCTCACTACAATTCATGGGAAATATCCCATAGTGTCTCCATGGTTATTTCCCAACAAGAAGGTCCCGATGGTCTTATCTTGCGATGGTCATGACCTTTTTTGGGGGATGAATTGACCTCATGACACATCCAAGGCAAGCCCGGATTAATAAACCCCAAACGGTTGTTGAATTGGGAAGCTACCATAAAAAAAGATCTCAAATCATGACTGGGGGAATACCACCCCCAATTAATAAACTGGTTGGTGGTTTGGAACATTTTTTTCCCATATATTGGGAATAATAATCTTAACTGACTAATATTTTTCAGAGGAGTTGAAACCACCAACCAGTAAACCATGGTTTATTAATCCGGGGTTGACATTACTTGGAAGATGGGGCTCAGTCCGGCAAAAAGTCCCTCTGGTATCCTCTGGTCAGGTTCCAACTCGAAAAAACAACTCACTTTGTGAATCGCGAATCGATCACATGGCATTAGATTTGAGCCCAAAGTGTTCGTTGAATACGTTTTCACATTGTTTTCACGCAAAGTGAGACCAACAAACATGTATAAGATAAAAAATGTCTCCCAAAAAACACTCCCCAAATGACGTATGTTTCTTCATGCAAAAAGTAAAATCAGTTTGCTAAAAATGGGACCCAAAGATAAAGCAACAAAGACCCCGAGATCACGAGTTTTTAGCACGTTGCAGGCGCAATTGGAACGTGCTGCCGTCACCTTGTACGAGAGGGAAAGAACTACATGCCACTGGGCAGTAGTTTTCAATGCCAAAGATAGGGTCACATTGAATGACGTATTAATAAACTCTTTTTATTTGGGGTTGGTTTATGAGTAGATACAATGTTTGAGGGTTTGCTCCAAAAGGAAAAAACATGCAAACACAAATAACTTGATTGTCGATAATAATTGTCCTTCTCAACATACACATAATATCATTTGGAGTGGTAAATCCCATATTCTCAGACACGCACATATGTAGAATTTCATCAAGGATATGCGGGATCTTTGTTGGATTTGTCTCATTGTGACACAGGAAAACACAGGCTGATTACATACCTATCAAAGAAACATGACAACACACTAATTTTATTTGTTGTTTCGATGTTTTCCGCCTTGTTTTTGTGACAATGTCATTGTGTTTGCCACCGGCCGGGACCATCCAATGGATAGGTTTGCAGGCCCACAGGGCTCAAGAAGTTGACCGCCCGTTGACTTTCCTAATGGGAAATCCATGGAAATCCTCCAAAAAATATGGGAATCTATGTGGAAAGGATGTGGAAAGGATGTGGACTTTGAGGTCTCAAGCCTGGATCAATCTGGATGAAGTATGACGACCGTCTACAGGAAACAGGAAAGGCTGATGGCTTGAAATGATAACTAACTACTGGAGTATGATGTTAATTTACACACCAGACATGTACAACGGGTGTTACATGGTTTTACAACCTGTACCAACCATTTCCCCAATAGTATAGTGTATATTACTATTCCCCAGAATCGAAAGCCTAGTTCACTAGTCAATGGATGGTTGTGAGGTGATGACTATCAACTATCGACTCAATCAACTCGATCTCTTGAAGCGGATGGAAGAACATCACCATCTCGGTCATGGCTGGTGAAGACCATCATTGTTTCCCAGATATGGCTATGGATCAATACCTATGAAAATACCATTTTTAGGGGGTTATTCACATCCATAAATCCCAGCTATGACTTGATGTGAACAGAAGGGGTACTATTGGTTTTGACACACTGCCATATCCTGGAAGATATCCAGATCAAGGGTCATGGTGGTGAAGATCATCACCTTTTAGGTTTTTACTTCTGAATTTGAGCCACCTTCAAAGTGGGTAAATGAAGTTCTACAAAGATTACAAAGAAATTGTGATTCACCGGTAATCATGATCAATGACCTAGATAGGTCTTAGTAACATCATGTGGTTTACAATCCAATATCCATGTATTTTGAAGCCATGTTTCATCCCATGTGGGGATATTTAATGAAAATATGTCTTTGTTTTTTTAATACAGTGAGGATCTTCCATATAATCCAGTGGGGATATCAACCATTAAATAAACTAGGGATATAAATAGAACATAAATATTCCAAATGAACATTATATAATTGTATAACCCTTATTTACCATATACCCTCTGGTTATTTAACGTAGCGAACTGGAGAATCACCATTTTTAATAGGTATATCTATATCATCAAGAAACATCTATTTCTATGGGCCATCTATACCATGGCTATGTTAAATAACCATAGGGTAACTCATAACCCAAACTGGTTGGTGGTTTGGAACATCTTTTATTTCCAGAATATATGGGATAAACCTTCCCAACTGACTTATATTTTTCAAGATGGTTATTGCACCACCAACCAGCATATTTATCATATAACTCATATCCCATATACCCTCTGGTAAACTAACATAACTATGAAAAATCACAATTTTTAATCGGTAAATCAACTATTTCGACTGGGCCATTTTCAATGGCTAAACGTTAAATTACCAGAGGGTAATAAACCCTAATTATTGTGGGGATACCCTCTGGTTATTTAACATAGCCATGGAAAATCCCTTATAAATGGAGGTTTCTAGCTGGGAAAATCATCTATTTCTATGGGCCATTTTCCATGGCTATGTTAAATAACCAGATGGTAACCCATATTTACCATATAACCCATATCCCATATATTCATCTAACTGTGGATCTTCCAGCATTTGATTTTCGCCTAGGTGAGCAGATCAGCCGCGCGAGAATCGAGCAGCTGTTGATGCAGGGGTCGCTCGACCTTGGTTGATTTTCACCCAGAAAGCGGGATTTCAGGGTTATTTTATTGAGGAAAAATGGGGCTTGCATAGGAAAACCATAGGAAAATGGAGATTTCATGGGAAAACCATAAGAAAAATGCTGATTTATATGGAACAAATGATGAAACATAGGGATTTCATGGGATTTTGCTGGCTGATTGATAGCCAAGTTGGTAAAACTCCACTATGCTTTGTGGCTGTGTGATACTTAGAACTATAGTGTTCATGGGGTCTATAAACCAATTTAACATAATTGGGACGAGACCACATTGTAAGATGGCAGGGCATCATCTAAGATTATGGCAAGACCCTGTGGTTTGCCCGGGAGGGTAGCACGGTATTCAAACAGTATCTTTCGACATGCTCCAATGCCTGCGCAGGGCTAATGTTTTGCTATTTCCGAGACGACGAACCATAAAATTGCTGGGGATTTACGGGTCTTTGATCCGCATCCTGAACGGCCCCTGAAGGCTCAGGTGGGAGAGTTTCCATAGGAGGGGGGGGGCCATATGATTTAATCTCTGCTCCCTAATACTAAAACACCCCCAAAAGCTAAACACGGTGATTTATTTTTATTATTAGGTGGTATTTAGTATTAGGGTGCCCCTAATAATGAAAAAAAACATGATTTCAAAATCAATTAAAACCCTTTTAACATCCTTTTAAAATATTGCCAAAAATTGGATTTCGAAGCTTTCCCCTAATAATAAAACAAAAACCTTAATTAAAAAAAACGATTTCGAAATCAATTAAATCCCTTCTTAAAATCCCTTTAAGATATTGCCAAAAATTGGATTTCGACGCTTTCCCTTAATAATCAAATTAAGACCTTATAATCAAAGTTAATGGGACCCTAATAATAAACTTACGGGTCTCGTTCTATGTTTATTAATAGGATGTACAAACCATTATTTCACCATCCTGTTCTCCTATTGATTTTCAATTACCACAATTTTAAGAACGCACTTGTGAGCAACCAAAAAAATCCGAAAGTGGCAGTCCACTCCTAATTTTTATTGGAGGGCTAATTATTTTAGGATTTTTTTTTTGATCAGGTTTAGGAATTATTTTTGGATTCCTGCTTCTCTGCTTTTCCTGCTTTCCTGCTTTTCCTGCTTTTCCTGCTTTTCCTGCTTCTCTGCTTTTCTGCTGTTTTGCTTTTCTGCTTCTCCTGCTTCTCCTGCTTCTCTGCTTGTCTGCTTTTTTGCTTTTCTGCTTCTCCTGCTTCTCTGCTTTTCTGCTTTTTTGCTTTTCTGTTTTTCCTGTTTCTTTGCTTCTCTGTTTTTTTGCTTCTCTGCTTTTTTTTTGCTTTGCCTGCTTTAAATACTTGACTTTCATGTAAGATGCATTTTGCACAGTATTTACATCCCTGAGTATCACATGACCAACCTTCTCTCGAAAACTAGCAACGTAACATGTGAGAAGAGGTGCTTGCATTCTGCTTTGGGGGGAGGCGCAGCGCCCTTGTTTTTGTTTCGACCTAATACCTACATAGGTACATGCATGAGTATTGAGCACATTTATATGCGCCCCTCAAGGCTCAAGAGGTATATAGAGTAACCCTGTAGACAAGCACGGACC
>Ga0126342_10015166_pt1 | contig 13523 bp, 14 predicted proteins | sample Cyp1metagenome_FD_92528 | JGI IMG/M metagenome (GOLD analysis project Ga0126342, IMG submission 92528) | Coral microbial communities from Lord Howe Island, Old Settlement Bay, Australia - Cyphastrea 1 metagenome | ecosystem: Host-associated > Invertebrates > Cnidaria > Coral ...
TCAAGCACCTTTCGGTCCATCAGTGGATTCGCTCTGCCATCCCGGATTCACAACAACCAATCTCTCCTATAGGTTTCCTATTTTTGAAACTTCCGCCACCGCCTTGTGCGGTACTACTGGTAAAACCTACTATTTGGGAGATGGTTTATTATTGTTTTGACCTTTTTTCACATGTTTTTTGCCATGATCAGATGTCAGTTCCACCCCGATTTCCTGCCCAACTGGATCGATTCCAAGGTGCACTGCCATAGTCCTCGCAATGTGAGCATCGAGTCGCCTGGGCCACCCCCCAACGGTCCCAACGCGAACGGGTGCCTTGGAAACCACTGGGGAAACGGGCGGTTAAAGGATTTTTATGGATTTTGTTGGGGTTGCCAGAAGGGCTGGATTTTTGTTGATGATACCTTTCAGTAATCAAACATGTTTGATTACCAGCAGGCACCTGTTTGTTGACCCAAGTTCTCCGCTTGGTATTTGGGAAAAAGCAGGCTTGGGGGATGACTCTTTGGTTTCATGAGGATGGGAATCATAGGTCAGAAGTGCGTTCCGCGTCTTGACCCCGTCACCATGCACAAAAGAGTCAAAAGTTCTTCACATTCTGCAAGTGCAGGACCATCAGTGTATCAGCCCATTTACGTCTTGTTTGGTCGCTTAATGGGTCAACTCCATTTTCATCTTGGCAAGTCTCATATGTCCATATATGTCCTGCCATACATCGGATTCACTCGGGGAACCCTCTTAAAAAGACCCACTTTTTGATAGCGGGCATCCCCTTCTTACCATCTTCATCTGGATCTTAGGCCTGGTGCTTCGTCAGAAAGGCCCAACTCCACAACGAGCGGTGGTCGATGGTTCCCTCAAGATTGGGGCAGCAAAATATGGGGCTGAAACCATGTGAAACCATCAAAGCTAGAGGAACTAGAGATATTTTACCAACACATCCCCTAGCAACTGGATGGCTAACTTAATCCTTGGGTTTTTTGCGAACTAAATGGAAGATAACCATAACCAGCAAAAGATTAATTCTTTGTGGACTATGAAAGATTGACCATGAACAATAAATGAGAGTATCATGGGAGTAAACCCAGCCATCAACCTAGCATTTGGAGATGGTTCATACATGTTTATACCCATTTGTGGTCATATTGGGGGATGGTTTATGCTTTGGTGTTTACGACAATGCCCGAGTTTCTTGCAGTTTGACTAAGAAAAATGGCGATCCCAGGCTTAAGCAGGATTTTGATGTCCTAAAGTCATCCCAAAAATGGGATACCCCGTTTTTGGACAGATTCATAGTGTTGGGACACTGCCAGATTCCAGGACTCCATGTTTGACGGATCCATGTTTGAGTTGCGTCGATGACCAGGTTCTCCACGTTTTCATCTACTAAAGCTTCATTGAATCCGTGCAAAAAAAGACACCATTCATGCAAGAAAACCTCATCTTATTCATTATTTTTTGGCCATATTAAATCTAATCAATCAGTATAAATCCTCTTCAATACAATCCTCATCAAAAAAGAGCTTCCAGGTTTATCCATGCCACGCTAAGTGAATCTATCTTCGGCTTGCCTTCAGGTCAGGTATGGCCGAGGCTATCTCCAAGACTATTGCCAGTATTGAGGCAACCACCACGACCGATTTCAGGGAGTTCCAGTCGTGTTGGTTTATGAAATTAACCAACAATTTTATGTTGATAAAAATTTTGAGGGTATATAATCTGGAATACTATGGGAGAATGAGATTATATCGCGATATCATATGGAAACCGTAGAAAACAAGGTGTAACCAAAAAGCTAATGGGAATAAAATGGGTATCGGATATTTTACAATGGGATATACCAAGCCAACAATATGGAAATTTGGGTGTGGCTCAAAATAGAGGATTTACTCCCTACCGCCATCATGATGTTGAAAATCAACATGACCCGGTGGATTTATAGGAGAATTGCAGCGTTGATACCGTTGTAAGTAAGGCAGAAGTATGATATTATTATTCTGCAAACCCATTCAAAAAAAGTGAGGTTTATGGCATATCCACCAGGAAACCCTCGTTTCAACAAACTTCTGAATCAACTTAAACTTCACTTGCCTCCCGCTAGATTGCTTTAACAAACCAAAATGATCGGTGATTTACCTCGATGATCTACCAACCGCAAGTCAGGGACAGAATGAAAATACAGTGGGATATCGACCGAGAAACCAAACCAGGATGTAAAAAAAAACTATATCAGGATGTATCCACCATAAACCTTGCGGACCCACCTATCGGCCAGTCTATGGTAAAGTATTGGAGCACCTTTCAAAGTGCCAAAATGATGGAAAAAATATATGTATTCTGTGGTTTCTTGGAGTGCCATGTTAAATCTGCAATCTTTAGCACTTAGTTTGGCAGAATCTAAGCACACAGCTTATCTTCCAGTAAGACCCTTGTGCGAAAATGGAGTCCTTCAAATGACAAAGCTACAGAAATTGTCGACAGGTTTGCCTGTCTCAGAAATTGTAGTCCATCTAATCCATCAATCCATGGTCAATCCGAAATACCCATGGATCATTTCTATATATCCCATTGTACTATGTCTCCGATTTTAAGAAATTATATTGGATTGTACTATATCTCCATTTTAGATATATATCCCATTATACCATACTACATCATATTTATTGGATTCTTTTCCCTCAATTCCCTTAGTGTTTTGCAGCCGCCAGGATTCCATGAACCTCCCGTCCTGGCTGAAACAGATTCGCCACTAATTCGTCCGCGCCACAAGACGTAGCGCGAAGTCAATTCGGTCGGTAGCGCGCCACAAGATGTGGCTCCTCTGGGGGTGTCCCGGTGTTGTGGAAATAATATACTTGTGTAGATATATGGACATATATACAAATATCAAAATACATCCACATATAGCTATACAGATATTGTATTATCTTTATCTACATACATGTATATATATATACATATAATATATATATATATACATATATAAATATATATATTTTACATATATATGTAATACATATATATATAATACATATTTATACATGTAGTTGTGATATTATGAATCTGGCCATAAGACCGAGTAGTGGCAAAACCACCGGTTCATTGGGATCCTTCCAGGTATGCCAATGACCCAAAATGAGCCGTGAAAAAGGCAAGGTTTTTTGGGTGACAGGTTGAGCTGGGTCAATGTGGCCGGAAAGAAGGCTGTGCTAAACATGGCCTAAACATCAACCGTTAGAAATGGATGTTGCCCAGATTTGACCAAGCAAGATCGGGGATGTAGCTAGAAATCGGATTTTGATAGCTAGCTGGGTTGAAGTCTCAAAATAGATGGATCTCCAGTTCAGAAATTGAGCATCGGACATGGTTCATAGAGGTTGCGCAACAAGACAACGGGATGGCTTGAAACGAAAGGCCAGGAAATTGTGCCCAACAATTTGAGCCGTGTCCTGAAATCAGAAGCCGTTTGGCTGGCGACGGGTTCCTCCACTTTCCCTTGTGTGGTGCTCCAGTATGGTTGACCACAGAGGCAGGAGCACCATCTTGAAGATCCCCAAGCATTCTACGTACTAAACAAGATGATGGCCTGATTCTTTGCATATTTGGAGACTCACTTGAAAGATGATTCACCAGAAAAGGTTGACAAGTAAACACGGTAGAAAAGCTGATTCTCTCCATCTCCCAGAAATGTCATCCGTCTATCATGATGTTTATCCCCATCCTCATTTATTAAATCATGAAACAACACGTTGAGTTCATATTATTTCACTGGGCTATTCAAAATAGTATTCAATTGTTAGTTCTTGATATTATCCAATGTATAACAAAGACATAATTTCTAAAAAGCACTTTTTCACTATCTTATCATAACCGTGGGATATTATCCATTCTCCATCATCACCAGTTGGACTATCAATGGGGTATGCGCCCCTAACGGTGTCGATATGTTGCTCTTATTGTCCAGATATTAGCAATTGAGTGGATTGATATTATTAACCATTAACCATTAGTAACCACTATATTAACCATAGCAGTAAACATATTATGAACCATTAACCAATTCTCGAATGAATGGTAGATACTGTGAGATATCTTGGATTCTCCCGCACACCAAGGTCATAACATTTCTAGAATTGCCCCGGAAAAAAAAAAACTTCACCATCCGCTATTTGTGGGGGATGCCCCAAAGAGATCCGTATTCTGACAATGATAGAATTGATTTCCAGTTATTTTGGGATATTGCTATCATTGAAACAATACTGTAATTCTTATGGGGTACTATTTTCAATTATTTTCCAATTATTACCTATTGCTATGGTTGCTCACTATTACCTTATACACAAGAATTCCAGCTATCATCCCCAATATATCAATATGATCCATTACCCTTGGGTAATCAAATATGGCTAGCTCGAAAATCCTCATTTAGTTCGGTGATTGTCCCACATCTGATATATATATATATATATATATATATATATGTATATATATATATATATGTATGTACATATATATATATATATATATATATATGTATATATATATATATGTGTATATATATATATATGTATGTATATATATATGTATATGTATATATGTATATATACATTGTATGCCTGTTTGGTTCAGGGGTCTAGCCATGTTTGATGACACCCGAAGGTAATACTACTGATATCTTCCCCATTCTATTCCCATGAAATACCCCGATAATACCACCATATTGTTGTTGAAAAATGCACATGTTTGATCATGTTTGATGATTAAATTTGTTGAGTCCCTACTGTTGATGCTTTACTCCCTATGGTTTGTTGCCAAAGAAATCTCCCGTTGATGGTTCAATTCGCCATGCCGCTATCCAGGCGATAGCCAGGATGCCTATGAATTTCGCCTACTCCCAGTGTCCTGGCTCGGGATGGGAGTAGAATCCCACGAAACAGTGGTAAAATCATGTCTGGTTGGTGGTTTGGAACATGAATTTTATGACTTTCCATTCAGTTGGGAATAGTCACCCCAACTGACGAACTCATATTTTTCAGAGGGGTAGGTATACCACCAACCAGATGTTCTATCTGGACTGAATGGAAATCGAGGGAGTGGGCTTCTTCAACCACACTCCTGGGAGCCAGGCGATTTGACCAAAAATGCAGTTAGAAAGCCAACCATCATGATCGTGCTATGGGATATACTAGGACAACCTCCCCCAGGCCAGTGACTCCCCATGACCAGTAGCAGGAGGGCACCGTTTTCGGATGAGCCACAACATCCTGAATCTCAAGAGATGTCAAGAAGAAATCACTCATTGAACCCAAGAAATCAGGTGTGGGACTCTTGAGATTTCTTGCCAAGTATCTTCACTTGGCGTTCTGTCTTGAGCAGAGTCAGCGGGTTGACAGCATTGCGTCACCAGTTTTCATATGTGTGCTTTACATCACCTACTGAAAACTTTTGATACTCAACAGTATTTTGTGGACATAGTCTCCAGTGACCATCATTCAATCACCGGAATCTTCCAGAAATCCTAGGAAAATTCTATCCAAAATCTGTTTCCCGAATGCGTAGCAAAGGGTTCTCCTTTGTCTTTGTGGGACCGGGGGGTGGTGTGCTCGCTTCAAGGCTGTCCAACCGCAACAATTCGCAACGAAGGCGGTCTGGCTGTGTCGCTGGCAATGCGTTGTTTTGCGTGGCAGGCGTGGCACTTTGTGACATCAGACGTGTGTGATCATGCGTCGGTATTTTTGGTGTGACAGGCGCAATATTTTTGAATGGTCTTGATAGGATGACTTTCATCTTTCGTAGTACGCGCAGCACGTAAAATGTTGATGTCCATGTTTCGTAGCAGGCGCAACACTTTAGACGTGTGATGTTGCACATTGTTTGCAAATCGCCTTGGACCTGCAGCGTCAAGTGCAGACAATGTGAAAACGTATGGCGGGCGCACGAGTGTCACTTTTCGCGGCAGGTGCAGTACTTGGGACACCTGCAGTATAAAGTGTGTTTGCAGTTTACGCTTGCCCCATTGGTGCGGCCGCCCGGGGTGCCATGTTGCACCGGTCTTTCGTGCCATGTCGCGTGACGCGATATTTGGTCAAGCTGCAACGGCGATGAACAGATTGGCAACGGCATTCAACTCTCAACATTCGAAACTCTACACTCAAGACTTTTAAAGTTCACAACTTACATGCCGCACTCTACACTACACACTGCACAATCTACACTTCACACTCTACGCTTTAACTTCCACACTACACTCTGGACCCCCCATTTCCACTTTTTACACTCCATACTCTACCCTGTACATTCCACACACTACATTCTACACTCCACAATCTGTGCTCTACACTCCACACTCTAGACTCTATACTTCATACTCCATACTCTAGACTCGACACTTCACACTCTAGGCTTTACACTTCACACCATGCACTCCTGACTCCACACTCCCCCACTCCACACTGCATAGTCTACACTCTGCATTCTCCACTTTCCACTCCACACTCTACACTCCCCAGTCCCCACTCCACACTGTACGCTGTATCTACACTTTGCATTCCACACTTTACACTCTCCACCCAAAATTGCACAGTCTCAATGGTATGGTGCAAGGGGAAGAATTTGCAAGTCTGTTGCAAGTAGTCGCTTTGGAAAAGCGTCTTAGGTCATGTGCATTCGGGTCCGTGGTTTGGATCAGGTTCTTTTGTGCAGGGAAATTTCACCACCACCCGCAGGATCTGGAGGTTGTGTACCTTGTCCTGGTGAAAAACACTTTTATCCATGTTGAAGATCCACAGCCCACTGGCGGAGGCCCACGGATGCAACCCGACACGGGTGAGAAAAACCTGTTGGTTGATGATTGGTTGGAGAATTCTACGATTCTCATCACCCATGAACTGGGAAGCTCCTTTAGCCTAACTGTACCAAAGGATGACAGACGGTTTTGAACACTGTTCAAACGGAAATGTTGATTCATTATATAGTTTATCTGGCTGGTGGTTTCAAATATGTATTATGATCAAGCATAGCAATGACGAACTTCTTCCCTGGGGAAGGCACCACTAAGTTCCAGCAGTGGCCTGGTACCCTAAGTTGCCGGAAACTGTGTTCCTAGCGCGTTTGACTCGCAATTTTACGGGAATATATCGGAGATATGATGTAGATTTTTTCTGGTCAAAGGAAGTTTAGAAGTCTAAACTCCGCGATACCGGCAGTGCAAATGTGACAACAATACATCATCACAACAATATGTCATAAGATCAATACACCACCACAACAAAACATCACCACAAAAATACATCACCACAACAATGCATTATCAAAATAACATCACCTTAACAATACATCAGCACAACAATACATTATCACACCAGCACATCATCACAACAATACAAATCACAACAACAATGCATCGCCACAACAATGCATCATCACAACAATACACCCTTACAACAATACATCATGACACCAATGCATCATAACAGCAATACATCACTTTAATAATGCTTCACCATAACAATACATCACTACGAGAATACATCACCACAACAATACAACAATGGAATGTAAAGAGAGCAGCAGAGATGTGAAGAGAGTAGAGGTGTGCAGAGAGCAGAGAGAAGTGCAGAAAGTAGAGAAGTGAAAAGAGTAGAGAAGTGACGAGAGCAGAGATGTGAAAAAGTAGACAAGGTTATGTTTGGAGGGTAGGAATCACACGAAACCCTATGTTTTCTCGCATAAAGTGGCTCTCAGCGTCGATGTGGGGAACCTTGTTTGTGCGACAGGTGTTGCTTTCGTTCGTTTTGCGCTCGGACGCGTCCTCCACTGTAAAGTTGAGTTCAGGTGTGCTGATTGCAGTGGAATGGCTGCATCCATGTTGTTGATTGCCGCGGGAATCGAGGTAGTTGTTTTGTGATTTGCAGGTATTTGCAGGTATTTGCAGGCCAGTGATTGCAGATCGCAATGGGCTTGCTGCGTCAAAGTGATGTTTGGAGGGTAGGAATCGCACGGGAAGTGAAGAGAGTAGGGCACTGAAGAAAGTAGGAAACAGAAGGGAAACAGCAGTGAAGAGAGTAGGGGGGCGAAGAGAGTAGGGAAAGAGTTTTGTCAGGAGAGCAGAGTGGGTCAGGTCGCAGGCTCCTGAGCTGTCAACAAGAAACAGGCTATCAAGATTCAGAGATGACAACCGCAAACCGGATGGAGAGAAAGTGCGAAAGTGCCATTATCAGAAGAGGAAGTTGAAAGAGAAATGTCAGCAAGAAAACAGACGTCCAGACAAACAGCAGGCAACAGGAAGGGTTGTCACGATTCAAAGATGACAAGCGCAAGCCAGATCAAGAGACAGTGAAATCATCAGACAAAGATGCCGAAAGCAGGAAATGTCAAGGACCAAGACTTGCAAGAGATCACGGAGTCAACAACCGTGCCAGCCAGGCAGGCAGGGGCCGTTCCTATGGGCTCTTCCTTGTCTTTTTCGGCTTTTCCCTCTCTCGAAACTTCAGTCACCCGGCTTGCCCGGGCTCTACTTGGAATGATGGCATCTATAAATCAGCAAAATGACTTTCGGTTCATTTGAGAAGCTGATCATTGCCATTGAAGTTGCCGTTTTTTGGTGCAAATGCTTCGCCCAACGCGAATGTCCAACGCATGTGTGTCTGAAAATGGCATCTACGTATGGCAAGTTTACTAGAGGGAATGATGGCAAACCATGGAACCCCTTATTTTCAGACAAAGCCAAGGTGCAGGTCTATTGATATGATTTTCAGCCGTCCAGCCTTTGCATTTTCACATTTGGACGATGTGATGTAATATTTTGACAGTGGCACTCATGCCTTCTGCTCCCATCGGCCAGGCTGCAGTGCCAGATCGCTTATTGATCTATATTTCCCAGATAATCCATAGTTTATTGTGACATTCTCTAGGTCATCTCGGATAAGTCTGAAAATTGTGACTTAGATTCTCATGATTTTTTTAGAACTGATTGAATACCTCCTTGTTGGTGAAATCTATCAAATCCTGGTGTTTCTTGGTTATTCATCCCCATGTTGATCGTGCGTTCGACGAAAGGACGAAGGCGGAAAAAGTCAGCCCCCCCATGCCTGACTTTTGGAGCGCATCAGCCAGAAGGCTGGGTGGTCCATGGATACCTGGGGATGTGAACCATCGAAATTGGTCTTTCACCAACATAATTGGATATATTGGGGTAAACCCAATAAAGAACCATGGTCGGCAACTATCATCCCCAAATTGTAGGTTATTATTGGTTTCCCCGCATTAATGAATACTCATGATGATCAAACATTGAGTTTTAAAGATGTTTATCTTTCAATTAATGCGGACCAAAAACGGAGATACAAGCAACAATTGTGAGTTTACCAACAATTCATGCAATTGTACACCAATGATTTGCTGGTTTCAAAACATATGTCTATCTTCAACCCTAGAGATGGGATGATTCTACTGACATATTTTTCAGTGGTTGGCTCAGCCACCAAGCAGTTACCAATTCCTTTGGGATTACAATCGCCCCACTTTGGCCAGCCAAGCAGATGGGATGCGGCCATCATTTCGGATTTCTATGATCTGCCGTTAGTGGAAGAAGTCTAACAATGGGAAGAATCTTCGAATTTTGTAAGAAGGGATTTTACTCATTCAATAAGTTGGAAATTAGTGGATCGTTCAAACAAGAATTGGCCAATCAACCACCCAAATTGCTGATTGAACCAGCACAGGCCGAAGAGTTAACCAAGAAATATGGTTCCGCAATGTGAACCAGATACACACCACCTCAAACTTGAAATTTCGAAGGCAAGACAACCTGAGCCATTTGAAATCCCTTGGTTGATTAATATTGGGACTTGTAGACTACCTTGGCGTGATCTCCCATGTTTTGATGATCAATTCTCGATGGTCAATGGGATATCATCCTTTTAACGCGCTCAGTTGGGTGACATGTTGGGCCAGGGATATGCCAGTTGAGTTTGCAGTAAGACTGAAATCATTATTTTGGGTGATGTGTCAAGGCTGTACAAAGCCCGGACTTGAAAGTGTGCAGCGGCCACTCCCCAAAGGACTGGAATCCGTGCAGCTTCCAGGTCCAAAAGATCGATTGGGGATGCAGCAGAAAATCCTGGCACCCAGGCGCCACCACAGCGTTGAGTCCGGGATTTGAGCTGGTTGTGGGCAACCTCCGGCCCGCAGCCATAGAAAAGTTGGATGAAAATATACGGTGGTGGGTAGTTCTTTCACTAAAGTTTAGTACTGCCATAACTACCATACATGGCAATATGAATCTAACCTCTGAAGAAACATCTGGGCACCTTCGTAACTCAGGGATGGGAGCCTGGCGACCAGAATCATCTCGAAGATTATTGTCAGGTATCAAAAAAAATTACCAGCCAACCTAAGTGTTCAGTTGTTTTTGCCGGTGACCGAATTTAGTTGTTCAGGTTCTTGTTTCCTGATATCTCTTTGATGGGCAAAGGAAGTACTTAAGACACATTCCAAAGTCTGGCAAGGAGCATGCCTACAAACCCCTACAATCCCGAAGAAGGGAATGTCAACCTGCAAAACAATCTACACATCATGCGTAGTAACTGTTTGCTTGCTAAAGGTCACTATGATTAATATTAGTTCTGTTGCGTACTGATATGTAATGTAATAGGAATACAATTTATATATATATATACACAGCATGTAGTAACTATTAATTTTATCTCATGACCGTTGATTGAATGTGTTGCATGTTCAATCAGAATAGGTATTGAAAATGGTACCTACAGTAAAATGAAACATTTATTGCATCCACAAACTATCAGATTAGTCATATATATATAGATAGACATACAGTATATATAAAGACATACAAATATATATATACATATATACACATACATAGTAGCTACTCCCCAAGACCCACCTTTTAAACGGTGAATAACGCCACAAAAAAAAAAAAAACATATACACATACATTTCTTAGTTATCTCGGCAAGAGACCCCAAACAGGGGGGTGGGAGGATAATGTATGATAATAGTGTTGGTGATGGTGATGATGATGATGATGAGATGATAGTGTTGCGGAGGATGATATTGAGGATGATGATGTTGAGGATGATGTGGGGCAGGACGATGCCCAAGACCGGGGGGCCACACTTTGTACGAGCCTGCGCCGTCGAAATGCACTTGGACATTTCACAAGAGCCACTTCAGGCTCCGGCATTTTTCCTGTAAGATTCCGCAAAAAAATATCTGTAAGTTCTTGCACAGAATGGCTCTCGTGAAATGTCCAAGTGGATTTCAACTGCGCAGGCTCTCGCACAAAACGGTTGTCGCGTCCTTGGGATCGATCGGTCCTCCTCCTCCTCCACATCATCATCCTGAATATCGTTCTCCTCTTCAACATCATCACTCTCAACATCATCATCTTCCTCCCCCTTAACATCATCATCCTCAACATCATCATCCTCCACCTCATCTTCCGCAACATCATCATCCTCCACCTTATCATCTTCCACTCCATCTTCCGCATGATCATCCTCATCCTCATCCTCATCCTCATCCTCCTCAACATGACCATCCTCAACATCATCTCCACATCATCAAACCAAGACCGCGCCGCACGTTTTGTGCCATCCTGCGCAGTTGAAAATCACATGGACATGTGACAAGAGCCATTTTATGCCGAAATTTACAGGTAAAACGCCGGAGGCCAAGACCGCGCCGCACGTTTTCAGCGAGCATGCCGAAGCGAAATGCACATGGACATGTCACAAGAGCTATCTTATGCAGAAATTTACAGGCAGACCAAGAGCAAGCCAAACCCGCACCGCACGTTTTGTGCGAGCCTGCGCAGCCGAAATGCACATGGACATGTCACAAGCGCCATTTTATGCAGAAAATTACAAGTAAAAGGCCGCAGGCCAAGAGCAAGCCAGACCACCGCCGCACGTTTTGCACGACCCTGCGCAGCCGAAATGCACATGGACATGTCACAAGAGCCATTTTATGCAGAAATTTTCAGGTAAAAGGCCGCAGACCAGAGCAAACCAAACTCGCACGGCAGACTTTGTGCGAGCCTGAGCAGTCGAAATGCACATGGACATCTCACAAGAGCAATTTTAGACCCATTTTTTACGAGAATTTACAGGAAAAAACGCGGGAAACCAAAGCGAACACCTCGATCAAACACCGGCATCAACCCTTACCGTAAGAAACCCTCAGTGTGGACACACTGTTTGGGGAATTTGAATACAGTAGACAAAAGTAAAGAACAATGTAAAGAGCAGAGCCCTTTAAAGAAGAAGGATGCCTACAAAATATAGAGCATTCCTCTAAAAATGCAACGTTCCTTTCTGAAGAAGCGAGTCTTACTTCAGAAAATTCCGCGGCGTTCGCTCAATCATACTGTATTTGTTCGAAATAAAAAGCACTATTCCTGCGAGAAAGAGAGATTAAATACATGCTTTAATGGAGTTCCTTCTTGTCATTTTTCTAGTATGACCATTTGTAAGGAAGACTTCACTTCTTCAAAAAAATTGCCTTGAAGACAAGGTATTCCCTTAAACCTTAAATAGGAAAGTTCATCCTCCCTCTAATTTTCTTTTGCCTGACGTTGTCTTTAAATTAGAGATTTTACTTCTTCAAAATCGTGTTGCCTCTGTTGTTCAGATGTTTCACTCATATGGAATGGCATTTTTGCATACATACAACCATGACCTGTAACTGTATCTTTCAAAAAATACTCTTCATAGTAGTGTTCTTTGTATTATTGCATGGTTTTCAATCAAATGGTTCGCTCCCTTGTGAAGGAGGCTTTGCACATACTTGCACCAAGACTGTTTTTTAGGAATACCAAAATCAGTTAGAAACGTTACTTAAGGGCTCCATTCTGTCGTAATGCTGTCCTCCTTCACCTCTTAAGAGAGCTTTGCACAGCTGTAAGTCTCTTTGAACACAGTTTTATCTTCATTTCAAACAAATGCTGCACTTCTTGATGACTGCTTATGGAGGTCATTCCGAATTTAATTATAGGAATCCCCGGTTTTTGCCAGGTCAAGTGATGAAGTCGGTGCTGGTAGTTCTCCCACTTTGACCGGGAGGGCCCGGAGGTGCACGGCCCCGAAAGAAAACATCGGACAGGGAAGTTCGTTTTTTGCGTTGGATGAGGCTTCACATGCCATTGTAACTAATCAGTATATCGAATATAAGTAACCAACTTAATATGATACTTGAGTGCTGCACGAATAATTTCATAAATCACTAACCAAGTATAACTTGTATAACTAACCAACTTGATAGTTGATTTCTTGTGAGAACTTGGCAACTGGATCCATGGATAAAAACTGTTTGGGAATCCCCGGCACAGGTGGAGCGACGACTTTGTCGATGTCGATTCTCCCCCTGGGGTTATGAGGTGCGCTGTGCACCTCACTATTGGATCAGAAAATTGAAACCGGAAACCCCACAATATATTTGATGCTACAAACCATGGTTTTCTCAAGATATTCCTCAGATCAATCCAGTATGAATCTCGA
>Ga0126342_10015167_pt1 | contig 13522 bp, 9 predicted proteins | sample Cyp1metagenome_FD_92528 | JGI IMG/M metagenome (GOLD analysis project Ga0126342, IMG submission 92528) | Coral microbial communities from Lord Howe Island, Old Settlement Bay, Australia - Cyphastrea 1 metagenome | ecosystem: Host-associated > Invertebrates > Cnidaria > Coral ...
GCCAGGTAGAATGCCAGAAGATATGCCAGATAGAATGCCAGAAGATATGCCAGATAAAATGCCAGAAGATATGTCAGATAGAATGCCAGAAGATTTGCCAGTAACAAAACGTATAGATGTCATAACTCCAAATAAAGTATTTTTTCTCAAATAAAAGTGTCATTGACACGTATGCTTGAAGACAGTATCATTCGAACTAAAAACGACATTCGGAGGTACCTCCCTGTTCTAACTCAAAGATTCCAGCTAATTATTAACCCATAGGATCCATGGTGCTGGCATATATGCTAACATGACTGGGGTATATTGATGGGATCCATGGCACACCATATATAGCAGCACCGTTAGGATCCGTCATGGGTAACTGATCATCCATGGTCATCCTATGCGGAACCTGCTGCGAAATCAACTGGGATTCACGTATGGAATGTCTCCAATGCTCCATGTATGGAATGTGTATAAACATCTAGGTAAATTATAACGACCTCAGTGTTCTCCCTCACTGGAATCATGGTTTATTTTAGAGGAATCATCCCCAAATGGCTGAACTATTCAGGTTAGTGAAATATTATAATTTACCCAGAAACATGTACCCAAACGTTGACCCAAACGTATGTAGTTTGTGTACACGCAATACATGGAGCAGATGGGTATACTTCTTGAACCCCCATTCCCAGAATTGTGAATCAAAGGGACAATCTGCATGGAACCCATTGATTATTTTGTGTGGTGATTAGATTAACTCCCTCTTGTTGATGATTATAAAATCCCATTATATATATAATATATATATATATATCCCATTAGATGACCATTGATTAAATTCCATTGTGCCCCATTAAATCCCATTAGAATCCAGTTAAAACCCCACTAGATCACTATTATATTCCATTAAAATCCCATTAAACCCATTAAATATGCCATCAAAAATCCCATTAAAACATCGGACGAAATCCAGTTGAAAATCGGCCGTTAGGACGATTTTCACCGAGTCAACCATTGCCAAGAATCCAGGCACAGAGAACAACGGGAACGGCTGTAGACTGCTATCGCAACAAACAGATAGAAAGATATAGTAAGGTCAAATTTGTACCATACTTTATTACCCAAATAGTGTTCAAAAAATAACCAGAATAAGCCAAATTTAAAGTTTTCTGGGATTGAATACCATCAAACATATAGACTTTTTAAAGGAAGGATTCAGAATGTCAGTAAGCTACGGGGTCATCCATCCCATTTGGTTTAACCGTTTTACCACCAGCTGGACAATTGACCACGTGCCAAAAAACCATCCATGTTTGAATGGTTGCTACCCAAACTGAAGAAAATCTGCGCGGTTTTTGTGGGGCTTAAACAAAATTTTTATCCATAGCCCAATAGTCATTTTTTTTATCCTTTCTTGGCAGATCCCACATAGAAAGTGGTTAATTAATAACCCTACTTTGAAAGTCCCCGTTTCGTGAGGCTATCCCATATGTAACTGGGTTATGAATGCGCTTACCCCAAATATAATGGAATTGTTTAAGCATCAACAAACCATATATCCATCAATAATGGTATGTTAAATGGGACGATAACCATCAATACTGGGATATTAAATTTATTGGATACCAACCATCATTAATGGGATAATCGGGCATGTAATTGATTTAATAGGCATGTAATTGAATATATATATATATATATATGATGTAATCACGATAATTCCACCCCCCCCCAGAAACCATGGTTTAGGGGATGAAACCACATGTTTGTGACCATGTGGTGTTCAATAAGGATGGGATGACCGTTCTTTTTGTGTGGTTAAAACATAGAAACCAGAACACGTACTAAATATTGTTATGCTATGCAATTGTCTATTTGTTTGATGCTTAGTAAACGTGTAATGAGTTGTGCTTTCTGCAATCCCGGGGTAAAGTGGCAAACCCTTGCGATTATTATTCACAAACCATCCCAGTAACCAAGCAGTTTGGACTCATGTTACATTTGTCCTGGAATTCATCTTGTGTGGCCTAGGCGCGCAGCCCAGACAGCCCATTCACAAACATTGACAAACCATTTACTGTGCTAGTTCCAAACAAAGCCTTCAAGTAGTGTGGCAAATGCAACGTAAACAACTGGTTGATGGTTGGGAACATGAATTTCATTTTTCCACTCAGTTGAGAATTTTATCATCCCAACTGACTAACTCATATTTTTCAGAGGGGTAGGTATACCACCAACCAGACAAAAAACGGTCCTAATTCTGGTGGAAATGGGCGAATTATAGACCTTCCTGTTGGTTTATTGGGTGAATTACACTACCTAAATTTGAAGGTATATCCTGCACGGATAAGGTCTTTAAGGTGGTTAAAAAAAAACTCATAGAATTCACCCAGTGATTTGCAGCAACTTAGCTACTGTCACTCCTATTGTGTCTCATCAGTCTCATCATGTCTCAAACATCCCATTCTGAATCACCATCATAAATCCCATGAAGTCCCATTAAAATCACCAATCCCCTTATTTTTACAATTTCCATTAAGACACACAGCATTATATATCCAATCTCCCATATTAATAGTGGTATTTTAGTGGTATGTATAGTTCCAGTAGTGGATGATTTGTTCACTAAAAACGCAGCATGTTTTTTTGGTTGGGTACCATCGCCCCACCTTTCCAATGGCCGAGTTTCGGCAAACTGGTCAGGTCCTGGGACATACCAACCCAAGCAGCGGCCGCATGGCACTGTGGCGGAGCTGCAGTCCGGACGACCCAGACGGCCCAAGAGGTAGGTGGGCGTGAGCTTTGCCGAAATTCTTGGGGAAGATTAGCCATCAATAAGCCATTAGAAATAGAATATTGGAAGATACAAAAATCATTGAAGTTGGGAATCTGGGAGATTACCACATATTTTTGCAAGTTGATTTGGGAGCAACCACAAGTGTTGAGGGATATATCCTGAAGTTGGGAATCTCAACCGTTTTTTTGTTGATCTGACATATTTGATTCGCAGGTGTGCAAGTTGCCCGGTTCTACAAGCATCAAAACCCTGAAAAAAAGGGTTCTAGTATTATTGGGTTTACCATATGAGTTGCCTAATTTGACTGTAGAGTTTTGTTATGTTTTGCTACTTGGGGTGTAGAATAAACCTCGAAAGATTGGGTTTGATGATTGATTAGAGGTTTCACTGAATCAAATTGTATTGCGGTTTATCACTGGGAGTTAGCTAGCTCCTGGCACCACAGATGCTCTAGAGGAAGTGAAATCCAACTATTTCCAAGCGGTAAATCTTGATTTCCAACAGCTATTTTCTACCCAAAAGAAAACGGGCCTTTCAACACCTGTGTGACCGAAACCATGGTGTCACGACTGTTATTGCGTCCAGGAAAAGATCCGGGTTTACGATGCTTCATGATGTATGCCAGAAGATACCATGAGATTTCATCAGATTTAGCATCCCGCCCCAAAAGGATAGAAAAGTCATATCCCACTGCGACAGAAACACCGACAGGTTGGATGTGCAACCACCAGTCAAACCGGTCCTACAGGAACGTGGGCGCTAGGGATGGCCGAGGCTGAAGATAAGGATAGTGGTGGTTTTGGTGATTGCTAGTTTCATGGTATTGTGGTGATTGGGAAGTGAAGGTTGATGGTTCCTGAATGTTTGCTTTTATGTGACGGGTAGTCCTGTGATCAGTAGCGCTTAGCAACCATTGGCAGTCGTTGTAGATTCTCATCATTAGGATTTTTCAGCTCGAATTTAAGTTTGGAACGGATCACGGCCTTCTGCAAAAAAACATCTGATGATTGACTAGGATCACTGCGATTCACTATTTAGGGATGAAATCCTACCATATCCTACCAAAATATACAATTTGTCGATTTTTTCTTATGCTCTTTCATGTCCTGTGAATCTTCTGCTTAAACTCCTTGCACATGTTACTCTAGGGCGCCTCTGTTTCGCCAAAATATGGGGGGGATTCTCAAGTCATGGGGAGTCCTCAAGTCACCATGGTTGTTTCAATACTTCTCATGGTCATCCATGACTTGGATAATTTGGAGCTACCCCCATTCTCTCTCTCATATTGTATAATATCCTGTGATAAAACATCAATTAGCGGATGATTAGTAACTAATTAAAACATATTATAACTATGATCTATAGAATCTATAGTATAATATCATATAATATCCTATAAATGGTTTATTTTGGGCTACCTTCCATCCTCATGTGCTTTCATCCCCTCCAGGACCAGGTGAAGACCACTCCCTCGGTGCCACCTATGAGGTGCCTCGACATGTTTTTTGTCGTTTTTTAATATCTTTAGGGAAGGGGGATTACTATGGATGTTATCATGATTATACATATGTTATACTTTAATAGCAATCTCAATTAGATGTTATCATCTATAGTTGTTGGGACTATGGTACTATAGATGTTATTATAGATGGTGGGATAGATGGTACTATCATTGATGTTACTATAAATGATGTTACTGTAGATGTTACTATAGATGGTACTATAGATAAGAATCATTAATGTAGACCCAATGATCTTCCCATGTGTGTTGGAGATGGCGAGCTGCTCCAGGTATCTACCAGGTCAAGTGCCCCAGACGGAGGCGGCGACCGCGGACATTGAGAAGCTGTCGTTTGGCTGTGGAGGGAAGTTTGATTTGGAGGTGAGGCCCTATAGATTCGATGGTTCCTACTGGTTGGTGGTTAATATCTGGTTCATAGTGATGGTTAATAGTGGTTTTCATAGGGTAATTATAAACCAACAATAATGGGAATATGATGGTTATATATCTGGTTGGTGGTTTTGAACCGTGGATTTTTATGACTTTCCAGAAGCAGCTGGGAATGGAACAATCATCCCAACTGACGAAGTCCATCATTTTTCAGAGGGGTAGGTATTACGGTATACCACCAACCAGTAATTATTTGGTGGGCCCCTACTATTATAATGGGGATTAATTACTAGGAATCAATCATCCCATTGTAGAACAATCCCACTCGATGGAGGTTTCCTAAAATGAGGGTATCCTTATATCATCCAAGTCATGAGATCATTTTAGTATTGAAATCAATGGTGACTTGGGGATCTCCAAATTTGAGAAGCCCCTAGATAGCTACGTTAATTCAGGCTATGGCTAAGTTGACGTAAATAATTTGACTCAGTTTTTTTTGGAATCGTACTATAGTCAGTATGAATTCAAGTTAATGGGGTTTATAGACCAACTTACAACTGGGGGGCCTCACCTTGTATGTAGATTGAAGGAAATTCACCCACAAGAATGATGTTTTTTGTTGATTAAAGCCATTGAGAAATCATAGCAACAAATTTGTAAGCTATGGGATTGGACATGATTAGATCCACAATATTCCACAATATTCCACAACCATTGGCAACTAACTAACAGACAATTGATGAACATTGGCATTAAAAGCAACTTATTTACATATTGATTCTAGATTTACCAACGATGCATTTGGATTGACTCCAAAATTTTGGGGATTTAGACAACATAACTGATTGGTGGTTAATAGTGGTTTTCATAGGGTATAAACCAACAACAATGGGAATATGATGGTTATATAATTGGTGGTTTGGAACATGTTTCTTCCATCTTTTGGGAATGTCATCATCCCAACTGACGAACTCATATTTTTTCAGAGGGGTAGGTATACCACCAACCAGATAAAATTGATGAACATTGGAATTGAGCTGGAATTTGAAGCATCTATATCATATATCCCAAGAAACGAGATGATGAGATGATGATCCCAGTTTATATCATCACCGAAAGGTATATCCAAAGATATGCGTGTCCAAAGACAAATATCCAAAGATCAATATCCAAAGGTACATCTCCAAAAATGAATATCCAAAGATAAATATCCAAAGATCAACATCCAAAGATCAATATCCAAAGATAAATATCCAAAGATAAATATCGAAAGATAAATATCCAAAGATAAAAAATATCCAAAGATACACATCCGAAGATAAATATCCAAAGATAAATATCCAAAGATAAAAATCCAAAGATAAATATTCAAAGATAAATATCCAAAGATAAATATCCAAAGATATCAATATCCAAAGATAACAATATCCAAAGATACATACCCAAAGGCAAAAACAATCCAAAGCAAAAAAAATACCCAAAGATAAATATCCAAAGATCAATATCCAAAGATAAATATCCAAAGATCAAAAAAATGATAAACATATCCAAAGATAACAATATCCAAATATATAAATATCCAAAGATAACAAGTTCCAAAGATAACAATATCCAAAGATACATATCCAAAGATAAACACATCCAAAGATATAAATACCCAAAAATATAAATATCCAAAGATATCAATATCCAAAGATATAAATACCCAAAGATAAACAAACCCAAAGATATAAATACCCAAAAATAAATACCCAAAGAATTTCAACCTTTGAGCTCTTTGGATCCAAAAACCCTACCGGGATCCGAGCCGTTCCTCCCAAGGTCTGCCCGCCATTCAGGAGAGCCTGGGGATATCGCCGGGAAACTCATGGCGATGCCAACAATGACAACTAAAAAATATATAATGATAGCTTTATATATAAATTATTAATCAGTTATGTTTTTATTATGTATATATTATTATTATTATTATTTTTATTATTATTAGTTATATATCATCATATATAGATAGTTATACAATTATTTTTTACAGTTATATATGATTCATTTATGTAGTCATATAATATCATCATGTTCTATAATTATTTACAATTATGTATACATAGTTTTATCTAATTAGAAATATACATGTACATGAACAGGCACAGTACATGTTTAAAGATGTTTGGGGGTTCTTTTTTCAGCAGCACACAAATAGACAACCATGAGAGGAGCCCCGATCTGAGGTACTATAACTGGAGGTATGACTGGCAGGGCCGGGACTGGTGAGTGATCATTGTAAACTTCAAACATGCCGAGGTGTTATGATTTGCTGCCACTAAGTTGTTTTTTTCATTGTTTGTGCCATTTCATTCTCAGTTTTTGTTGAACAGGCAAACACGAGTTGAAGCAGATAGCAGTAGCATCGTAGGAATCATTGTTTAAATTGGCAAAACACAATCGTGAATTTCCCATCGGGGGATGGTCAAATACATCAATGGGGGTTTTATATTACCCTCTGTTAAACTAACATAACTATGGAAAATCACCATTTTTAATGGGAAAACTCAGTATAAATGGCCATTTTCAATAGCTATGTTAAATTACCAGAGGGTATGTTTGGATTCCCATGGAATGGATGACCATAATTCACATATCATCAATGACGGACTATATTCCCACTATTGTTAAATTGTTGTTGGTTAAATCCCACTAAATATAGATTATTTTTTCAATCCCCTTAAATCCCAGATCACATTAAATCCCCCGAAATCGACCACATTAGATCCCATTCCATCCCCTTAAACCCAATAATTCACATTAAATCCCAGCATTAAATCCCATGAAATCACCATGAACTCCCTTTAGAAAACCCTACGAAAAACACATCGAATTGGCTCGTTTTCTGCGCTTCGACATGGCCGAAAATTAGGCCGGACCTGGGACCTATGACATCGCCTCCGGCCTGTTGGGATGCTCAGGATGGTAGATAAGTATTTCCTTCCATACTATACATATATATATATATCTCTCTCTCCCTGAGAATCGATGTCGGCATATAGATCAAAAAGCAAGGTTTACCGCAAATGTCAGCAAATAGACCCAGCATTTGATTCACAGGGTATATATCAATGGGAATTTCAGGATCCTAAAATGGAGGTACGTTGGTACCATAATGTACCATAATGTACCAGGGCATGTGTTCAAGGGATATCCCCTGAAATTAAGGCCTTATGTAGACCTTATATATGGTAGGTACCTCCAATTTAGGTTCCTGAAATGACCATTGATACATACATATATATATATATATACATATGATTATATCCAATCCAATCCAACAAATCAGTTATAGGGATTTATAGGGAGGTTTCCTGAAAATGGGGGGTACCCTAGTTATCACCCAGCTATTAGATTGGGATTTTCCATGGATTGAACCATCCAGCTAATGATATTCGACTTGTCGGCATCTTTTGTTGCTGCGATAGTGGGATAGACAAAAAACCAACGAAGAACTGGTTGGTGGTTGGGAACATTTTTTTTTCATATATTGGGAATAATAATCCCAACTGACTAATATTTTTCAGAGGGGTTGAAACCACCAACCAGAGAAGTGTTTTCCTGGCCAGTTTGAATGGGGAAATGAATGATGAAAGTAAGGTACTGAATAGGGATATAATTGATGTAATCATCACAGAATGGGGACTTTGATCTGGCAATACGGCTGTGTCCAAAACTTGGGTTGTGAGAGGAAACCGTAAACCGTCCCGTTGTTGGAAGTACTGCAATTGACAAAGCCTTAAAGCAACAATGTGAGATCTCTAGCCCATTCTTTCCAGAAAATAAGGGATTGGGAGAAGCACATGGGAGCGCAGTTCGCACTTCCTATAGACTTGCGGATTTGCTGAGTGCAAGCTGCTCATTAGGAGATGACGAAAACATGGCTTCGACATTCCAAAAAGGCGGTAGGACTGGCTAGCCGCCCGCCCTTGTTCTATCAAAAACTGTGAGCTTAATGCCAGGTTATAAGGTTGATGTTGCATGTAGGCTCCTATGATTCCCCCCATGGCTTTTGATAGGATTCTTCTGGCAGTTCTGGCTGTGGGATTTTGGAGAGCTGGTTGCTATCACCAGTTGGGATAGCTATATGTCTTATCATCTGGTTGGTGGTTTGGAACACGAATTTTATTTTTCCATATTTGGGGAAGAATCATCCCAACTGACGAACTCATATTTTTCAGAAGTGTAGGCATACCACCAACCAGACATGTTTGTTTGGGTACCCCCAAAACGTCACCATTTCTGGCTGGCGAAAGCTCTTGGACTCTTATAATCAACCACAGCTGTTGAAAATGACGATTTCTCATTTTCGATGGGTCAATCATCTACAGACATGGGCCTTCTTCGGCCCAGTCCATTCTGGAAGCACTTTTGGGGGCGCTGGAAGTTGGTGCCAGTGGAATGTGAACCTTGGTCTATGCTTACCCTCCATGAACTAGTTCAATATATATGTATATATATATATATATGCTATACCAACGTATAGCGATTCCAATCTACCACCTTCTAGGGTATACCACGCTCTTGACCCGTACCCGTACCCGTCAGGATCAAAGATAGCCCTGTGACGGTCTTTCGCAAGCCGTGCGAAGCCTGGGGGAGCCACATCATCGGAGGTTCAAAATCTGGTAAAATCATCATATTCCTGGCTGGTGGGAACTAGATGTTTGGCTATACTGCGACCGGTGACCAGAACAGTCACAAAAGAAAACACGTTCAAACCCGCTCAGTCATGGATTTGTGTTCGTCGCATTCAAAATCACATCCCATCATAAACTCATAATCTTCCCAATTTTTGTTCGTAAAATGGGTGTGTGGGTGTGATTTTCGCAAACCGGGAAAATCTACAGATAAACAATGACAACTCTGGGGTACCCTATTTTCGGACAGACCCTTAAATGGAGATTTCCGAAAATGGGGGTCCCCATGAAGGCACCCCCAATTCATCCAAATCATTCGTCAAGAAACCCCAAATCGTCATTTTCCAATCAACAGATTCCCCAGGAAATATCATATTCAAAATATATATATATATATATATATTAAATCCCCATTCAATGTCATGAAAATCATATCATTCATGTCATTAAATCATAATAAAATCACCATTTTTTTACTGGTTAAATCACCACGTTTGTTGCTTAAATCCAAAAAGGAATCCCTAGGAATCCCTAGGAATTGATGCTGAAAAATCCCCAAGGACTGGGCGTCGCTTCCGAAAGCTTTGGGAAGCATCGGTGCCTCGGATGCCGATGCCTTGGGAATACCACATATTATACAATGCGGGGGGGCCAAACGATAGGGTTTAGTTGGTTTATAACTTCAATAACTAGGTTTTATGATACTTATATATACTAAAAAAACTATACTGAAAAAACTATATAATTAATGGGCTTTATCTAGGTCAATCTTACATGGATACTTTAATCCTTTAGTCTTTTGGTATTAATGGGAATATCTACTAACCAGCAAAGAATTTATTTTTTTGCAGGGTATCTAAGATTGGCAATGTTATAAACCAACTTATAATTGGAGGGCTCCACATTGTATTATATACATATATATATATATATACAATTATATACATAAATTGCTGTGTATTATATACTCTGGGTAGGTAAGATTTGAAAACATTATCATATTCAATAGTGGGTTCCATGTATAAACATCTGTTTTTGGAATTTGAGAAACCCATGGTTGGGGGACATGTTTAAAAAATGAGGCAAAAAAAGGTCAAAAATTTAAAACTTGATTTCCTGTGCTTCCCCAGGATTCGGGGAAAAAAGCCAGGCATTTCATCTAAACATGGAAGCACTTTGGTGAGCTTTGGTGGCCACACCTGGGTTGGCCAGATCCGGTTCATCAGCTTTTCTACCGACGTAATGGTCAACGGAGAGACAGCCCAGATTTCATCCCATCTTTGTCCCATGAAATCTGTGATTCACCTCGATGGACGGTGGACTGGGGTCAAAATCCCAGGCTCCGAGGTCGAAATCTCCGAAATGACGAGACCAGGGCCCCCATTATGTTTCTTTTTTTTCCCCACCGGGTGCCCGTTACGTTTGGGGTTGTATTATGTTTGTTTTTTGTTGTTATTGTTATTATTAGTATATTATATATTATGTTTAATAATGTAATGTATGTACAATATAATGCAACGTAAGACTATATAATATGATAGGATCTTGTAATGTATAAGATAAGGTTATCAGATAATATAACATATAATAATAGCATAATGTAATATGATATGACGTGGTTTGATATAACACAAATTAATCTATGATATAATCCAAAGTAATGTAATACAGCATTACATAATATAAGACTATAATATAAAGGACAATATCATCTATACTTAATGATTTACTATAGCTAGTACTAGCCAGTTGGAGACTTGGGCAATCAAGGGCAAATTGTCATTGGAATTGTGCGTTAAACGCTATTATATCATAAATTGGTGATGGTTCAATCATGACAGTTGGAGGTGTCTCTGTTGTTTTCTTTTTTTTTGTGTGTGTGTGTGATTATCTTTGTATTATTTCGTATTATTAGGGTCACTAAATAGGTCAAACTTAATGTTTTCTTTCTGGATTGAAACGGTGGTAAACACCTTAAGAACATGGTATAAACTCCTCTTGGTTTCTTAAGCGCAACTGCGTGGTCCTTCAAATATACAAGGAAACCCATTCAAGAAAGACCTGCCAAAGATATCCAAATATGGCATTGCAACCGTGTTGCAGCAACCCTCCAGTACAGAACATGCTCTGAAATTGAACTTTCAAATATAGCGGATGATTGAACTGGTTCAACATCCTTTGGGGGTTAAGAAATACATTTTTGGTGTGTAGGTCCCCCCCCCGGCTATGTTTGTTGTTCTATGTCACCCAGTCAAGCTGTAGTCATTGTCATCTCCAGTATCAACATCCAAGACTTGTGGTAATTATCGACCATGAGAGCCCCTTGGTAAATCAACTTAGGACTAGGAAGCTCGATTTTCTTGGTGGTTACAGCCCCATTTCATAAATCCCATTCTAAATCCCATTCCAAAATATTCCAAATCACCTTTAAGTACCATTAAGTCACCATGAAAGCACCATGAAATCCCTATTGAACTGAAACTAACATGAAATCCCCATGAACCATTAAGATCTGGGTGGTGGTTTGGAACATGTTTTTTTCCATAATATATGGGATGTCATCCTTCCTATTGACGAACTCCTATTTTTCAGAGGGGTAGGTTGAAACCACCAACCAGAGATCCATAAAGTCACCAATCACCATGGAAATCACCTGGAGACATCCCCGTGTTGGCTTCACCTTGTTCTCCAGGTAGCCATCGAGTCCAACATGCCCGAGAAGGATCTCCCTGGCCCTGGCACCTACGAGCCGCCGGTGCCAGACATCGGCAATTTTTTCATGGCATTTCAACCAAGAAACATGTGGATTTCCATGGCATTTCACCAAGAAAAATGGGGAAGTCATGGAATTTTACCAAGGAAAATGGGGATTGAATGGATTTTCATGGGAATTCAATGGAATATCATGGGATGGAATAGGATTTAATGATTTCATGGGGATCTCTCATGGATGGAAGTATTGGAGTTGTTTGGCTCATACTTCTGATGTAATTTGTTTACTTTAATGTATTTATTACATTTTATGACTGTATTTATATTGGGATAGATTAGCTGCAAAACTTTTATTTACTGGAGCTATATAATGTCATATCTTTTATATGATGAACATGGTGACATTTGCTATTGTTGTTTAGAATTCAGTACAATCATGGTGTTTTCTTTAGTGAATATAAGTGTTACAGTAATTGGCCAAACAAAAGCATTCATCAACAAAATAATGTTTATAGTGAATGTTGTATTTTGATGAATGGTTAGCTAAGTTGATATATCAAACTAATACAACTAGGATTCATGGTAGATATATCTATACAGTTGATGAGGGCATATTACCAACTGGTTCTTTAAGATTGCTATGGAAAATAACGTTGTTTAGTTGGTCAATATAGGTAGATCATCCATCACTAGAATAGTGAATAGGGCATTGTTAAGCTATATATTAATGGGAAGATATTGGAAGATTAGTGAATAGGTAACATGAAGTATGCCCAAAATTCTTAGTTGGGGAAGAAATATAAGTTTATTCAAATACTTAGATAATTGTACTTTAATGAGTCAGAATATTTCCAATGTATTTCTTGAATTTACATTGGGAAATATGATCACATATCAATACATATTATCGAAGGAAGTTTAGAAGTCAAACTTCCGACAATATGGACAGATGAAAAGCAGAGGGCAGAGGCAGAGAGAAGAGAAAGATTAGAAGAGAGAAGAGTAGAAGAGAAAGAGTAAGAAGAATGAAGATGGAGATGTGCGAAAAGGTAGGAAAGTCGCGAAACACTGTTTTTTCCAATGATTTGTGGCTCCGGAGGGTCGAAAAGTAGGCTCGCTCAAGCGGCGGGTGCGGAGCCAGCTGGCCAGATGAGAGATGAAAAATTGCACGCCGCTGTGGCGCGAAGCACATTTTTAAGTCAAAAAAGTTCAAACACACACCATTCTCGGACCACTTTTGGAAGTTGCGACGTCGAAAAAGTGCACGCCGGCGTGGCGCGAAGCACATTTCCAAGTCAAAATGTACAAAACACACCAGGTTCGGACCACTTTTGGAACTTGAGATGTCGAAAAAGTGCACGCCGTTGTGGCGCGAAGCACATTTCCAAGTCAAAATGTACAAAACACACCATTGTCGGACCACTTTTGGAAGTTGCGATGTCGAAAAAGTGCACGCCA
>Ga0126342_10015168_pt1 | contig 13522 bp, 14 predicted proteins | sample Cyp1metagenome_FD_92528 | JGI IMG/M metagenome (GOLD analysis project Ga0126342, IMG submission 92528) | Coral microbial communities from Lord Howe Island, Old Settlement Bay, Australia - Cyphastrea 1 metagenome | ecosystem: Host-associated > Invertebrates > Cnidaria > Coral ...
CCGCCACCAATCCCAACCACATCGCCGAAGCCTTTCAGTCGCTTTTACCAGACTCCCCTTCATATTTTTGCAAAGAAACTGGCCACGTCGCTTTTACCAGACTCCACTTTATGTTTTTTTCCCCTGCCCTCTCCCCTTCATTTTTTCTTCGGTTCCTTTCTTGCTTACCTACCTTTCGTGTTCCCCCTCTCAAGTTGAATTTGGAAGAGGATGACTTACACCTGCACACACACACATTTGTATAAATACATATGAAGCTATAGCAGCTACCAGTAGTTTTTGACTATTGCTCTATTTACGTAAATATCTAGACAGCTGATTCAGCTGATGACACAACGGGTGCAGTTCCGGTTGTAAGTGGGATATCTAACCATAGGACCATAGGACTCCAGGATGGTTAAAAATGGGGGATGAGAATGATGAGAATTCCCAACATTATGGAGCTACTGGAATCCCATGGCTATCCCCATGGCTATAAACCCAACTGAAGCCCCAACCAAGTATACACAGACTAGTTACTAGTTCATATTCATACTAATACAATCATAGATCATCATAGTATAAGTATCATACTAATAATATTCTAATAATCATAATAGGTATCATGAGTCATTACTACGGACTAATGTCAATACCAATGACCGAGATTTGGATTCAATCAGGGCCTGGCCTCCTCTTTGAGGCGTTTGTTCCAGCCCACTTCAAGGCTTTGCCCACGGAGTCCAAGCAGGTGGGGAACATGGAACAAGGGATGTTATCCCATGTTATCCCCAAAGACTGGCCATTTTCATGGGATTCCAACCATCCATATGGATCCATATGGGTGGTTTATTGTTCAAAAACAAGGATAAACATATCAGAAATAGGGACTGGCTGTTTTTTTTTTTCAATATTGTTCATTGCTCAAGAGACAAGCAGCCCCTATTGAAAAGCGACGAAGAAGTTTCAGGAGCCTCAAGCGGAGCCTCAAGCGGAGCCGCAAGCGGAGCCGCAAGCGGAGTCGCAAGCGCCCAAGGAGCCAAAGGCTGCACCCAAGCGGAAAGCCAAGGCGGGACCAAATGAACATGTGCCAGGAGGTTATACAATGTTATACAGATGACTAATGATGATTTAATGATGATTAATGATGGTTATACAGATGATTATAGGTATTTCCAGCTTCACCTCACTTTTCTATCTATTTTGGGGTTGATCAATTTCATTGGAAGAGTCATGGTTTTGTTGTTTGATGTTCCCAACGAAAACCAAAAAAACAATTGTTACTTGGAAAGTGGTGAATGTGCTTTGTTTTGCTTAATCATTTCGTGGGGACGGGGGCTCATGTCTAGCAACCATTAAATTTCGGTATCCATACCTCAGTTCATGTCTGGGCATGCAATCATTGATCTTTGAGCATCCTTAATGATGGCTTGAGAAAGAGGTGTTTGAGGTAAGCCGTGCGAAGAGTGACTGGGATATTCTTGTAGTTTTTTTTTTTTAAACCATTCCAACCTTTCCAACATTGGAAACAGTCTCAATCGCAACATGCTTAGGAAACTATTGGAATATTTCAATCTATTTCGCATTCAAGGTTGCTATTCAGTTTCAGAAATATTTCATCATTAAGTTCCAGAGGGATCTAACATGGATAACAAACTCATATAAATCAACTTATTCGGATCTCCCCTGCTATTCAAGCGTCAAGAAACTATTTGTGATAAGGTGGCTATTCATGTGGAGGTTTCCCAAAGTAGGGGTACCCCAGTCATCATCCAAAAAAATGGATGACCATTTTCATATGGCTTTTCACCGAAAGCCATGGTGACTTGGGGACATTTGGGGACCCCCATGACTTAGGAAACCTCCACTCAAATGGGTTTCAATGTTAAAATGCTACTATTTTAACCATAACATTGGACTGGCCAGGATTCACACATATATAAACAATGATTATGGATAAGATACAATATGATAAAATTATATGACTATATTTATAGAATAATGTGATATGTTGTTGTTAACGCATGTGAATATATATATATATATGTATGTATATACATAAAAGATGTACACTATATTATGAATAAGATGAAACGTACCCAGCTTGCTGCAGAGTTGTCACCAAAATGTGGAACTTAAAACTATATATCAATCCCCCTTGCCCAAGGCTCATCATGTTCTGCAGGCCGCCAAAGATGTGAAGCCACCAAAGAGTACCATCGCAGGGGTTGGCGCCATGCATTTCCGCGTCTGAAAAAGGGGCGTCGTGCCTTCCAAACGTCCGCAGCAGCAAACAGATTGCAATGATTTTGGAGCTGGAAGAATGCACAGTTGTTTTCCTGAACCTGAAAGTCATGTCAAACACATTTCTCTTGCTACTTGTGTGCAACTCTCCTGCTCAACGTAGAGCCGGAAGTTGAACATTGAAAGTTTTTTTGAGTCCCCCAAAACCATTGATTTTCCCAGGAAACATGACGAAGAGTTTTTTATGATTTCCAGATGACCCCATTTTAGGAATCCCCAGCAATTGTGGGCGTATTTTCATGAGGAAATGATGATAAACCATAGAACTTTGGGTACCTTATTTTCAGATAATAACATGAAACTCTCAGAACTTGCCATGTTGAGTGGTTGCGAGATCTAGCGCAGTCTCCCTTCCCCCTTGGCCCTGGAATTCCCAAAATTATTTGGGATTTCGTGGGCCTAAATCAAATGAATCGATGGGTCGAATGCTAAATCAACATCATTCAGGATTTTCATTGGGGATTATTTGACTACTACAGGGGTTGGTAACTGTCCCATTTGGGGTATATTGGACATCACCTTATAGTAGCCATTATAGACCATATACCTAATGGTTGGGTGATGTTCAATGGGGACATTTAATGACCCATGTACTACAGGAAATGGATTACCCTTGGATTACCCTAAAATCCTCCTTTTTTTGGGGGGGATCATCGGGTGGCGATCCTGCGGTCCATTGGGATGGTCCCAAGGAAAATTTGGATGAAACGTCAGAATTGAGACACATTCCCCATGACTGGTTGGTGGTTTCAAAGATGTTTGATTTTCCATAATATATGGGACATCTATATATATATATCCCCCAATTTCATAGAGACATGTCATTGTTCGGTTTTCGTGAGAGCACCATCCTTGGCGAATTGTTCCGGCCGTTTTTGGGTTCCGAGGGCCACAGGATGGGCAGAAAGGCTTAGCTCAGCTACTGCCGGGGTCCATGGAGGGTTCATCTCAAAGGGGGGATTGTCATTCAAATGACCATTAAAAGATTGGGGATACGGTATTCTAAGGCATTGAACTGTCTTTTCAAGGAAGCAATTTTCAGATATTGAAAGAATGGGTCACAAAAATCCGAACAGGGCCTGTACATTCAACAGGAAGTCCTGTTGGGATCCGAAGAAACGTACCGACCAGCAGTGCACCTCTTCGACCACCTCGGAACGGGGCATTGAGAAAAATCCGCCAAAAACCCTCCATCCTTACATGAAACGGATTCGAACATATTCGTCTTCACTTTCCATTTTTACTTTCCATTCAATTTCCATCCCACAAAATGGAAATGGGTTTGTCCACCCCATTTGCCCAATTTGATGATGTTTACGTCATCCCATTTATTGATGGTTTCGATGGCTATATCATGTTACATCCACATTTATCGTAGATAAATCCCTAATCATTCAGTACAGTATATCCATTCATATCCATTCCATCAAGATTAATTAATCAATCATCACTTACTGATGAATGATTATGGATTACATGCCCAATTTTCGATGGCTATCCATGCCAGTTGGGGAGCCGGGCTGAATCCCACCCGATCTGAAAAAATCTGCTGCTTTTCCATGTGGTAATCGAAGATGGCTGGAAAATCCACGAAATTCCCAGCGATTTATAGATTTTTTGGAGGTGACTTTTTTACAGCGAAAAAAAACTTCATTTCTAGGGGATGCAGCCCAAGATGTTTGATTACCAGAGAGTTATTTGTCTTGATGCCAGAGGCCACTTGCCCCAGATTTTTGTTGATTTCCGAGGCTACGGTGGATGAAGGAAGGCGAGGATGCAGAGGATGCAGAGGATGCAGAGGATGGGATGGGAGATGCACAAGTCGGAGTCGTGGAATCGGGGAGGACTTGTGGTTGCCTGGTACTGTTGTGGGTTTATGGCTGGATCAGGGTCCCAGAATATCAGTAGATTTTTCTCCAGTTTTGCTAGTATCTCCATTAAAAATCAGTAGAACTTTCTCCATTTTTGCTGATGTTAACATATTTCCCTGGCAATGAGTCAATGAGTATGTCCATTAAAATGGGCAACGATTCTTCAGAACTCAACAAGCCACCCCAGCGAGGCAGTCTTTGTGGGGGATACCACAACTTGGTACCACATGATCACCCCAATGGGGCAAGCCCGGTCAAATCAATCAACGTTAAGCCCGGGCAAAGTTTATGAATCTGGGGTTCATCAGAAAGTGATGATTGGTTAATTAATCTTGATGGAATGGATATGAATGGATATACTGTGATATGGGTATGGGTCAAAATTAGGTACCCCAATAACTGGATGGTTAATACTAAACTAGACTAACATCTGTGGTCCCCTAGGTCTTCCATTTTGACCTACATCCATATACTGAATGATTAGGCATGACCAAGCCAAGCCAATGAAGATGAATGAAGCTCGATGAAGAATAATGGGTAGATGCACCGAACCAGAAGAAAAACATGAGGGTTGACCAACAGGAAGCAACATCAAGATGGGGATGTGAATCAAGAAACGCAGGAACAAAAGTATGTACCCTCCGGTAAACTAACATAGCTATCGAAAATCATCATGTTTAATAGGTAAATCAACTATAAACAGCAATTTTCAATAGCTATGTTAATTTACCGGCTAAAAGTAACTTGGGAATACAAAAAACGATATAACTAGCTACCGACATGGCAACACTTCGACATGGCCACCATTGGCCAACATGGTAATCCTAGGGCCTGGGTGATGTCCTAGTCTTGGTACTACTACAGTAGTGATATTCTTAAGTGATATTACTAGTATTATGGTGATAAGTATTGGGATATATTATGATACAATTGATACATCTACTGTCGTTATTACTATTATATATTAATTGGTAACATATTGGTAATGTGTAAATGTTTTGCCTTCCACATTGACACGGTTTGACTGACGGTTAAACCATGGGTAGCTGTCTCCATGACGATTCATGGTAGCTGTCTCCATTACCATTATGGTTAGTTGTCTCCAAGCTCCATTGCGATTATTGTTAGCTTTTATCATTTGTTCAACATATCCTACGTATGCAGGTTTCTACTTGCATATGGGGGTTTCCTAAAATAGGGGTACTCCAAAATGGATGATTTATAACGGAAAATCCTATTCAAATGGATGATTTGGGGTACCCCCATTTTAGGACACCTCCACCAATATATATATATATATTTATCCACATACGTACATACATATATTTACATATGTATATGTTTATATTGCATTGATAACCCAGCCCTGTTGCAGGATGACGGTTCTGACGCTGCAACAACTGTTGGTACCTGTGTGCAGGAAAGCGTTCTTATTGGGTGCCCATCAAAACGCTGTGATCTTTCGGGCAGATGCATGCCATTTTGAGTGCGACCCGAATCATTGGGTTGATTGTTTTGGGTAAAATTCACTATGACGTCACTTGAATGATGGTTCGTAGGGTAAACTATCCTAACATCGCCGAATTTTTCAGGTCAGTGAACTACTTCAGCCATATACCATGCATGATGAATGTTCACGGTGCTGGGGAATGTGTCATCTGATCTGATGTGATCTTATCGCTTGGAATGCTGACAGCATCACCCGAAACAGTATTTGTTGTTGCCACGGGATGATATCATTGGAAAACCCCGCGGGAATCCATGTTTCCTGAACGAACATTGGGTTTCGGAAGCCCTCTTCATCCAATTCACTGGGATCCAATGGCAGATACGATACGAGTCACGACTGAGACTGGGATGGGATCCATTTAGGATCCGACGAGATCCATTTAGGATCCGTTAGGAGGGAGCGATTCGGAGATCCAGAGTTTCCCTATGCATGAGGATTTCAGATCCATTTTTTTTTCGATTTTTTCCCCCGAAGATGGTGGATGCACCCCCCACAAAGCATGGTGGATGTAAGGGGATAAATCCACATATTTGGGACCATAGAATGGGGGATTTTAATATTAGGGGGATTGGATTATACATACCCATTATACACCGATGATGAGTGGTATTCCCATTAAATCTATATTCCCATTGTATTCATATTATATTCCCATTATCATTCCATCCTCATCCAACTACAATACAGTAGTATATGAGAATCCCATTCCATGATTCTCACCTTAATCCAACTTTAGTTATTTGATATTTATTTGATAATTATTTGATAGCTAATCATTTAGTTACATCCCATCAAGTCTCATTCAATCACCATGAATGTTGGGTAAAACAATGTCAAAAACCAGCCAAATTTGGGAATACCTTAGTTATTTACCAAATATATTTATGGTGATGACTGGGGGGATGGTGCAGATGGCATTGTTTTACCCAAATTATCCCATATCTATCCATTCATACATCGAACCAGAATCATCCAGAATCCATAAATGTGATTATGTTTTAATCACCATTACCATTTTCCCTCCAATAAATTAACATAGACCCTGGCAGATAGGGATTGGAAGATTAGGTGCAACTAAACAATGGCTATTTTCAGGGTCAACAAGTTAAACAAGTTAATTTACCAGGGGGGCTTCACTTGGGATTCTCATCCCATGACTTGAGAGGCTCCACAGGATGGGCCGTATGCTGAAGATCTGGTGGATGCCGAGGTCGCCTGGCAGTCGCTGAGATCGCCGCGAACGCGTGGTTTTTCTTGGCACCTTTTGGGATAAAGACCCTGTGGGTGGAGTAGTACAGGGATTATATGGGATTATACCCAATATATTGGGGATCAAATTTCCATGAACTGGGAATTCCCACTAACCAGATCTAACCAGTATATACAATGGAATGACTCTTTGGCTTTTTGAGCACTGCTCAATCTGCTCACGTGATAAACACTTGATAAAAGCAAGGGTTTTGCAGTAGTTTTGGATGTCTCAAAGTTGGACTAGTGTGAACAACTATCAGGCTAGTTTTGTTTTATATATATATATTACATAATATATATTTATATACATAGTATATGTATAATATATATATATATATAATATTATATATGATATTATATAAATATTATATATAATGTATATAGTATAATAATAATATATATATATATATACATATTTCGTCAGTTTTGGCTGTTGGTTGTGTTCCAACTTTGGGTTTGTTTCCATTTATGTGCCTACATGGGAACGGGTGAGAAATCTGCCCCATTCTCGGACAAACCGAGCATCTTGTTGGCTATATCCAAAACCATGGACTCCCATTTCGCCGCCTTAATCATATCCCATTTAGCCGCACCAGTTTTTCTTTGTGTCCATGGATATCCCCAATTTTGGAACAAAGTCAGATTGATATCGCACATAAACTACACAATCATATATAATATCATGTAATCATATATCATATATACACACAAGACAATTATATATACATATATAGATATGCACTATACATATACATGATGGATAGCTTAAACGTATGTGCATACATATATATATATATATAAGTTAAAGATTGATAATTGATAACAATAAAATAGTAGTGAACATAAAGACTCGAATATATAATAATGATAATACTAATAAATAATAATAATGATAATATTAGTAACAATAACGATAATCATGATGATGATAATAGTTGATACTAATAATGTATGTATATATATATATATTTATAGACATACTACAGTATGTACCTTTCCACCTCCATAACATGGTTGGACCCCCATGTGACCATCGTTGCCGTTCGAAAACTCGGCAGGTGAAACAGGTGAAAGATCCAACTGTGGCCTTGAGCCAAGAGCAGCGGGTCGAACGACTTCTGGCAAGGCAGGGATGGCACGAATAAAAATGCTGAAAACTCGGACACAGCCTAGCTGAAAAACACATGCTTTCATGTGGTATGTTAGTATGATAAAATGTAATTAATAATATACTATGATATAATATGCTATATTATGACATATACATACATATACTATGATATATTATGACACATATATAATATAACATGATATACTATGATATATTATGACACACTATATGACATTATTTCCTTGATATTCCAATTATTCATGGTCGAACATCGCAGCCGCAGCCAGGTGCGAGAAGGAGAACCTCCAGGTTTCGACGCTTGAAGCCCTGGAAGTCCTGAAGTTGGAAGAGGCGCTTGGGAAAAACCCACAAAAGATGGGGGTTTTGGACATGGGGTAGCCTCCAAACTAAGATACCTACGGAAAATCATCATCTATCATAGGTGAATCATCTATGAATCATCTAAAAATCATCTATAAATCATCTATAAATCATCTACAACTATGGAAACCATTGGAAAATTGCCCATTTAGTTCGATGATTTTTACCTATTCTACATGATTTTCCATAGTTATGTTAGTTCACTGGAGGGTACCCCCACTTTTCTTGTGGCAAATCCGAGTGATGCAAAATGATCGTCAATCGTGAACTGTTTGGTATTATCCCAACATGTCTTGACAACCCCAGGAGTTTTTCAGTTTTTCCTGCAGACAATAGGATTTAACCAGGCAGATTTTGGACTTAACCAACAAAAATAGGGAATTAAGCAAGAGAAATGTGGTTTACGCAAGGTAAGTCGCTTTAGTTCACTAGGCTAATGTTTGGAGTATATATATATATTATATTATATATAAACCAACAAACAAAGCTGGGGGTGTCCCTTCGTGATATTATCCTCATCCAGACAAATTTCCTGGTTTGTCAGTGTTTTCCCTCTTCAACTTGCCATCAATTGGGGCAAATCCCCATTTTTGGGCCTGACTGAAATGCGCACGTCCAACAGGAACATCATCACACCAATTTTTCCGGATTGAGATTAGTCTTCCGAAGGTTTTCCATTGTTCTTGCGGGCATTTTAAGGTGTCCACTGACCTCTGTTCATTTTAAACATCTTGGAATCGTTTGGGTCGTCGCGGATCGGCATGACGAGCTGATGCTTCAACCAGATTTTCATATACTGTATATATATAGTTATATATATACACACCTCGAACCCCGATGTCGCAAAATAAAAGGCACAACGTTTTTTCCGGCAAAAAAGGTAACAACCATGATGAAAAAGGGATTAAAAGGGAACATTTCCTGAAAAAAGGATCAAAGATTTGTTGCTGTTTTTGTCACATCCTGAAGCTCTATCAAGGCGGAACACGCAGTCAGAGTGAAGCACCTAAACATGAAAAGTCCCAACAATAATCGTGTTTTCGCTTTCAAGATGAACAATAACACTAAAACACATGAACAAGTCCTGGCTGAATCATTCTGGACGTTGCTAGCACTGTTCCCGGAATTTCCGGCACAAATCTGGGAATTTCCGCGAAATCCGCAAACACATCCATCCACAAATCTAAGAATCTTGAGCCATGGAACATCTGCTTGGAAGCTCTGTCAGTTCCAAAATATGTCAAACATTGCCCGTATGCCAAATTCTTGGAAAAAGGATGAAAAAGGAACAAATCTCAAAAAATGCACAACTTGGAAAACCACTGTTTTTTCATTTGTACTGTACCTTTTTTTGGGCATACTTTGGAGGCTCTAGGTATGCGTGAGCCCCCGAAAAAAACTCTACCGTTCTGCCTCGCTCCGGTGCCTTGATCCACGTCTCAAAAGAGTGAGCATTCACCGGAGAACTGGAGACTTTAGGTCCGTTTAGCCACCAAAATCTTCGAAAACATCGGAAACATGGACTTTGGAACAAGCTTCTGCTCTTATTTTGGTCGTGATTTTTAAGTATTCCTTGGAGTTTTTCATTGGTTTCCCTCGACATGGAGCTTGGCGGCTCCAGTCGAAAGTGGCAGCATGTAAGCAGAAAAGGAGCATTCTGAACCAAGCCTAGAAAGATATTAGCTGGTCATGTATCAATTCATACATCCTATCCACTAATTATCCATTCATAAGACTCATATCCACTAATTATCCATTCATAAGACTCATATCCCATCCTATCCATTAATAATTCTGTCTAATTCTCCCATTTTATCCTAAGAACCCTTCTTACCGCAGTGTTCCCAGCACCCCATGCACCCCATGCACCCCAACCCCAACGCTGGTGTCAGGGTCATGTGGGCAAGAGCATGATTCGCCTCCGGCGCGAAAAAGACAGAGACTCCAACCTGGCAACTGCCAACGCCGTAATCCAACTAGCGCCGTAATCGGCAGTATTCTTCCCTGGAAGTACTGCGAGATCATCCTGCGGATCGTTGGTGATGTTTACTCAGGGCACAAAAATAAAGACGGCAGTATGACCCAGAAAATGTCAAGCCGGAGCAGACTGGCCGCCTGGCCTTTGGGGGCCATGGCCCATGGCGGCCGGAGAACTCAGCAGGACATCATGTTTTTGTGTTTCTTGAAAGCTGATGACTTTGCAAGATACTCAAGTTGCTTCACTGGATCGTAGCTTGTTAGAATCAACAATCAGCGTTTCAAGAACTTCAAGACTTGTCGGGATCCAAATAATGGGAACTGGCGCATACTTTTGCCACATTCATTTTCAGTGCTGTGGTCAGCACAAAAGTAATTCGAACTTTATTGGATTCATGCAGTTTCTGTTTGCCACACCTGGTTTTGATAAATACAATTGCTATCCCTGCAACCCAGACAATTTTTGGAGTTTGGGTATCCAATTTGTTGGACATGTCCATATGCAGATAAAGCAAGCACGCTGAAGGTACTCGTAGTTTAGAGGTCTTTGTTCTCGTGATTCTTGCACTGTTGAACGCTTTGCTCTGTGTCTTGAATTCCGCAACATCAAGCCGCTGAAGCATTAGAATCATTAGACAAAATACATCAAAATAGCATTGCAATTTAACATAGCTGGAAGCACTCAACGAAATATATTACAGACGTAGCCCACAATGGCCGTTGCTGAGCTATTTTTTTGTGGTGAATCGTGGCATTCACATCACCGCAGCACAAACCTTGCCTACCGTTTTTACATGAGAAGTCTCATAATGTCGCCAACGAGTCATTAGCTGTGTAAATTTCACCAATCATCAATTCAGAACATTGCTAGACTTCTGACAGGAAAAAGTATCTATCTACCATTATCTACCAATGATCCAATAATTCATGATTAATGGTATATCAGTATATCTATCATTCATTTTTTTCCCATTTTTTATGCCATGAAACACCGGTTGGTTTTTGAAACCCCGCCTGCATGGCCACCAGCTCTATGCTGTGAGAAATGCCGGCCAAGGAGCATGATCATGGACGGCTACATCAGATGCATTCGCACATATGTATATACACATATACACATACATATGTATATATACAGGTACACATACATATAATTATATACATATAATCATATATTCACATATATGTATATATATATACACCTATATGATGTATATCAGGTAATTTAAACATGGAACATGACTACTATTTGATCCTATTTGTAGATGATGTATGGCTATTGGACATCTTCATTTTTAATGACAATGTTCAATTCCCAGAGGGTAACATTCCTCAATATTTCATAAACATCAACAGGAATCGGAAGGTTCTGAAGGTTTCAATCCAAGACAGTGCCTTTTCCGTTTTTTTTTTTTCAGGTTGCTTCAGCGCCAAAAGTGACTACCAGGCTGTCATGTGGCCACATCGCCGCAACCCTTGCAGGTCAAAATCATTGCCCCCCAAGTGCCCCAAAAACATGCCCCGGAAGCGTCGCAGGGAGACACCAACAGTGCCGAAATATCGATATTTTTTGCCGTAAGTTTGGGTGCCCCTATTTTCACTGGGGTTCATGTCAGCAGCAAAAAGATATATAACAGTAAAATTCCAGTAAAATGGTGATACACTCAATTTGACTCTCTTTTCGAGGCTTACTATACTCTTTCATTGGGAAATCCCATTTCATGGTAGGATTACCATCAGATATTATCAGATCACAGTTGCGCCCCATGCCATGCAGCGATTCAATGTGTTCGACAAAGTGCACCTTGGTGAACGGTTCGGCGCAAAGCTCAGTGATTTGATAGCCCCAATCAAGAAAAACCGCTGCTGAGGTGGTGTTAGATTCGAAATGATTTGAAGTTACAACAACAAATGACAAGATGAGTGTCTTTTTTGTCACCATAATATGATTTATTCTGAAGACTTTCCAGACTTCAGGAAGTGACTATCCCCAGTTGTCACCCGAAATCGTCGGCGTTTCCGACGTTTCCACACTGAACGGGGGGACACCACCACCATGATGGAAACCGATTTTTTGTTGTTTTTTGCGGAAACCGATTTTTTTTAGATGTTTGGGGTATCCCAATTTCGAGAAACACAAAAAAACACTTTGGACAATTGGGATATACCTTAGATTTGTTGAGATATTATTGAGAGATGCTTCGCAATCCATCCTTTGACATATTTCCAGTTGACTATACCTGGCAGAATCTGGCTTCCGTTGCTCCAAAATTGGCTTCCAAAAGGTGGAAAGTCGGTGAACTGTCCTGTGGATGGTTGCGAACTCCTGCACCAGGGAGGGTAACTCTTGGGATTCCTATAAACTCTGTAAATGAAGGGATCATAAATGGGATAAACATGGATACCCTCTGGTAAACTAACATAACTATGGAAAATCACAATTTTTAATGGGAAAACTCACTATAAATGGGATAAACATGGATAAACCATCTACCAACTGGTGATTCAGCTTTCGCAACTTTCCACAGTAGCAATGCCGGCAACTCAGGACACATCAACAACCCAAATTGATCGACAACGAGGACCCAGTTCTTGGCGTCATGTGATTGATGCTTAAGAAACCAGGCCTGTGAAACATTTTTGAATTTGCCCAGAATGTTGCAGGTGAGTTACACAACACACATATATATATGTGTACATATATATATATGTATACTTCAAACATGTGATTGATGTAGCTAGTTATGTACAACAACATATAGTTATAGCTTGTTGAGCTATATTTGTAATGATAAATACTATTACCGCTGCTCCCAAAGATGACCATTTACATTGCCGGTTTGTGGGTGCCACCCACCTTCAGACACACACACATATATATATAACTATATATATATAACTATATATATAACTATATATATATAACTATATATATAACTATATATACATAACTATATATATAACTATATATATAACTATATATATAACTATATATATATAAATATAACTATATATATATAACTATATATATATAACTATATATCTAAATATATATAACTATATATATAACTATATATATAACTATATATAACTATATATATAACTATATATATAACTATATATATAACTATATATATA
>Ga0126342_10015169_pt1 | contig 13521 bp, 17 predicted proteins | sample Cyp1metagenome_FD_92528 | JGI IMG/M metagenome (GOLD analysis project Ga0126342, IMG submission 92528) | Coral microbial communities from Lord Howe Island, Old Settlement Bay, Australia - Cyphastrea 1 metagenome | ecosystem: Host-associated > Invertebrates > Cnidaria > Coral ...
ATCTTGCATTAGTTCTTGTAATACTGACCGTGATTTTATTCTTCTTGTTATTCTTCTCCTCGTTTAATTTCTCTCTCTTCCTGTCCCTCCTGTATTTGCCCCCACCTACCTTTCGTCCCCCCCCTCTCAAGTACGCACGTCCAAAACTGATGCAATCTTTCATGTTTGATCATCAGAACTTTGATTCCCTTTTCACGTGGCAGTTTTCTCAAGTGAGACCACACCCCACGTGCATGTATTTCGTTTTCGTGTAAAAAACATGTCCGAATTGATGTCGGTATGTTTTTGTTACGGTGAAAATCACAGGGAACAGACGATGTTCCTTCAATTTGTTTTTGTTTGGTGTAGCCTATGATAGTCCGGGAAGTTCGCTGCGGTTCAAGCAGCGATGACGCGATGTTCAAGTTTTCGAATTGGATTTGTTTTCGGGTCCTGTCCGTGCTTGTAAACAGACTAACGAAACAAATCGAACCCCGCCAAAACTGAATGGGTTTCATCCACTTGGCCGCAAAACTGCCGCAAATTTTGGTTCCAGGGCGCGGCCCATGTACATTTTGTTTGTATTGATGCAACGTGGTGATTTTCGTTTGTTTTGGTGCATTGCGGGATGCCACACGTTCGATTATTTTGGTTTGTGAAAACATTGCAACAGACACCATATTAGCGAAACAAATGACCGAATATGGCCGGTTGGCAGCGGCCTAAGTTTCTTGCTCAATCGGTGCAGTTGACTCACATCGGTCACCATTGCAAGTGATCAGGTTCTTTTGATTGGCGACTACCACACACCGCAAAGGCACGATTTGAGGCATCGATTTTGTTTTTTTGGTTTAAAATTATGTTTGGTGCCAGGAAAGCCGATGTACCATCATGCTTTAAAGAGTTGCTGAATACCGACAAGAAACTTGATTGCATTCGCAATGCACGCATTCGGAATGCACGTTTTTTGCTGTGAACTTTGCTCGTTTGCAACCCAGGATCGGCATGGTTCTGTGCACTGGCAATGTTTGCTCCTGTGAAGTTCTTTGAATTATGGATTTTTCATTTAAATACTGTATTTTGACATGAAATTTACGTGAAATCAACCATGTGTGATTTGAATGTGTTGAGGTCGGCGCTCAATCAGTGGCCGAACAGTTGCGAACAATTGCTGGCGAGGTTTGGCTGACGTGGTTCTTCAAATGTCGAAGAAACATATTGAAACACTCATCCTGGCAAGGATTGTCATATTGTTTGTGGAGATGCCGATCATGATTTCAACTTTCCAGAAACGTGGGTACTGGCCTTAGAATTTAATGTTTTCATGAAACAATGCATCAAATTATATACCTGCCATGCTGATGCTACATCAGCAGATCTCACCCGTGCATAGGTCACAAATGTGGGTGAGTTCAAAGTTGGCATTGTTCATGGGCATCAAATTGTGCCTTGGGGTTTTGGTCTCAGCTTGCGGGCGTTATGGGATCTGTCACATGCGGATTGAAATTCCAAAGGCACAGGATTCAACGGAACAAACATCCTTCCATTTTCGGGTTGATTTTTTCAATATTGAGGCGACGACAATTCCCTTGTGAAGTTTGCCGGCAAACTTGGTGTTGACATCCTGGTATCAGGTCACACACACAGGCTGGTTGATCTTGCACGAAGATATGGAAACATGTGCGTACAACCAGGGACCGAATTTTATCGAAATTGTAATTTGTAACTAAACATTCAAGTTTGTAATATAGCACACTGACCTCATCTTGCAATCAGGGGAACTTGCACAAAGGCCAAATGGTATTTGTAACCAGCAGGAGAAACATTTTCAAACAAATGTATCATGTCATGTTTTTTGTTCTCTGCGTTCCCTGCAATGAGATTGCGCATACATTTGCAAAAAATATATGTAGTGACTAAGAGGGTACAATCAAATGCCCAAACCATGGTAATGTGCAGCAAAACTCATTCTTTAAACGAAAAACACAGCAGGCAGGCAAACTTCATTGATTGCTGAGTGCACGCGTATTGCGCTGGCAGGCCAAAATTCTCTAACATTTTTTTAACATGGTGGTATTGATGCGTGATAATATCAACAGGACGTAGCCTTTTTCAGTGGACCAAGATCTGCCAAGTTTATGCTGGCCAGACCCACATCCAAATGCACGTATATAATAATAAAGTCAATTTGGAAGGCCACCTATTTCAATTGTCAGTTGCACGGTTATGGAACATGAGTCTGGACACGGACGCAGCTTTATGTTGGAGTGTATTTAGTCAGCCGCAGATTGCGATCCGCGCACAAAGGCAAAAGCAGATGGAAACTGCCAACCGGAAGAGTAGCAAACTGTCTTCAAGGTTCTTAGCCTGAAACAATGCAACAACAGTTGCCTTATTCCCATTTTTGACACATCAAAAAATTGCAACAAACCGAAGGTAGCAGAAAAACGCATTCACAAAGAACTGGAAAGTGTCAAATTCAATGTCTTCTCATTTCAGTGAATCTGGAGCTGAAAGCAGTGGATGCTCAAGAGGTACAGCATCCTTAAGATGAAATGTATGTATGTACGGTAAATACAGCATAAGTTCTTTGTGAAAGATCTCTTAGTTTCTTAGCAAAATACTGAAACATTACTGAACGTACTCAGACGTATTCGTGAGATGAATTAATTTCCTCAAATGCAAAATAATTGTGCAAATTGACACCCATCGGGCTGCTTTGGGTAGCCTGTTCCCGCTTACGCTTGACCTGGGGATCGTAGGATTGTACTCAAGTGGAAGTGGAATTGCAGCTGTTAGTGACTGCTGGTCATGGTCACTGGGTATAGGATGGATAGGGACATGGAGTATACTGTAGACATTTAATTTCTGATCATCTCTGCTTGGGCTGCTCTTGTTTGATGGGTTTTAATTTAATCCAACATCATTCAACATTACTGAGTTGTTTGTCAAACAAAGTATTCACCAAAATACCGTATATATACATGTACAATAATGTATACGTGTGTGTATGTGAATTATCTCTGACGCCTGAATGTTCACCACTCAAGCGTAGATGCTTTGGGTTGATAGGTTGCTTGCGGGTGCTGGGGTGCTTCGTGAGGTTGCCTGGGGTTCTCCTGTCCGCTTCATTTGTGGCTCGTCTGGGGTCCCTCTGCTCCTGCTTGGTTTTTTCTTTGGCTTCTCAGTGGGAATTGGATTCACCCTAGCGGCCATTTGGATTTTCCTCCAGTCTGGGCTTGCTTCGATCAGAAGGAGGACCAGACTTGCAGGCTACTTGGATTTGAATGAGCAGCGGCTTGGCGGTAGAGCTTCAAGTGCTGTCAAAGAGGGCTGATCAATTTTAGGTTGCTGCTGTGGATTTAGCCGAATCTGGGTTCTGGTTGACGATAGCTTCACTCCACTCCCACCTGCTGAGTTCAAAGCCCTACAGGCCTTGCAGAGGTTCAAGGGGATTGAGGACGGATTTGCTGACGTCCCAGAAGAGCTGGTGCGGATTGCAGCTGGGGCCTTGGACTTTTCTTTAGTGGAGATGTTTTTTTGTGCCGGTGCTGGCATAGCAGTTCCAAGGCTTGAGAAATGGATAAGTCCGTGGTGAAGTTTGCAAAGACAGCTGGCCCTTCCCTTCTTGTGTGGAAAGTTCCAAGTTCACTATTGGAGGAGGGGTCAGAAGGAATTCAAGTTTTTGCTTTGCCTTTGATGTCCCGTCCGGGGGGGATTCTCGATGCAGTTCCCACCAATGTCCTCTCCTCGGATGTACTTCTAGATGCAATGCTTCGAGATGAGCTCGGCACCGTTGGTCCATCCAAAGAATTCATCGCACAGATGATGGCTGAGGAGGAGATTGGCTCAGGCATTGTCGAAATAGAGGTGATTTCTCCGTGCTGCGAAGAGGAACCAAATGCTCTCCCAAAGGTCATTTCTGTATTGCCAGTGATTTTGGAGTGGATTGAAAGTGTAGCTTCAGAGAGGGTCAGTTTTTAGTCTGCTCGAGAAGAGCAGGAGGCATTGATGCAGCAGCAGCTCTCAGCGGTTATGACTCAGCAAGAAGCCCTGGCGAAGTCCAGTTTGCATGTTGCTGGCTATGCAGATCCTGTGCCCGAGCAACCTGGTGGTCTTCAAGCGTTAAGACCTCCTTCACTGTCTGCGGGGATTATGGGTAGTACAGCCCCAAAGCAAGCTGCAAACCTTTCGGGCCCACCGCCGCGCACAAAAGCTGCTGGACAGACTCCTGTGCCAGATGTGGAGGCACTTGCTGTCCCAATTCCAGGACCTTGTGTTGGAGGAGGCGATGGGCAGATGCTTGGGGCCATTTCACAGCAGACTTTGGCGATCATGCAGCTTGTCGCCCATTTGGTTGGAGGAGTCCTACGCAAGACTTTGCATCAAGCTCAACAACATCAGGCCTTGGGTTGAATACAAAGGGCGTTGCGCGAAGAGAAAAAATGCAGTCAGACCTTGCATCTCGCTCTTCCAACTACTTCCTCCAAGTTCAGCAGCACAGCTCTACGAGCGGATGAACCCTGCTCGCTCTATTCCGAAGAGTGCAGAGGAGCTGTCTCAGGCAGGGGTATCTGTGACGGCGTATCTGGGCAGGTATGGCGGGTTTCGCCATTGCCGCGACACAGGGCTGATCATGTGGATTTTGGCACATGCAATGGATGCTGTGGCTCAGGACGACTTCCATGCAACGAAGGAGTTCCTGGCCTTGCTATAACAGCATCCTTGGAGCAGAGCGCATTGGACAACGGATGCGTGGCCTTTGTCCTCTCCCTGATGGAAGAGCCTCCTCAGCAGCTGTCTGCAGAATGCATGTAGCCCCTGTCTGCATCTGGGAGGCCATTCGCCCCTTTAGTGTCACCGGCGTGGGCGGCTGTTGCTCTGAGCTATCTGAAAGAGATCGAAGTGCTCACGACCAGAAAGGTCGAAATGAAGAAAGCTCCGACGCCTGTTCCGGCGAAAGCAACTGCTCCATCGGGGGCCACAGAAGAGGGAGCGCCTGCCAGTTCCAAACGAAAGCCAGGGTTTCCGAGAAAATCAAAAGCGGGCGCCGCTGCATGCCCTTGTGGAAGTAAACGTGCAGTTTCTGATGGTTGTCCCTTAGATTCTAAGATCATTCGCGTGAAGCAAAGCCTCATGCACGTTTTGGACTTCTTGCACGACGTAAAAAACGTCCTGGCAATGTTCAATTTGTATTTAGGGGCCTTCACCATGTCATATCCGAGGTGGTGTGCTGTGGTTGTCCCTTTGACCCTTAAGAACAGGACTGCTTTTTCAGCTTTTGTTTTCAGAACCATCCATCTGACCCGAAGTTTCTCTTCCCAAGGGACTTCGGCACCGACTTTGTTCCCTGTGCCTGTCCTGAATGCTGGTCAGTTTTACAGGATGCCTTCAGGTTTTTCTTCATCGAAGAGAAAGTTTGGCTTATCCATCTTCGCAGAGCTGTTCATGTGGTCTGTATGGCTTTGAATTTTTGGCACTGCGGAGGAGTTTGGCCCACTGATGAAAGCCTGAGGAGGAAGCCAAATGCGGAGCGTCTTTGCCTTTACTGGCGTATTGCTTCTATTATCAAGTCGGACGGCCTGGCTTAGAGTTTTTTGATTTCTAAGTCTGGTCGTAAGCATCCTGAATTGATTGCATGACTCTCAGAGCTGAGCACTTTGCTTACAGCTCATGGCGGGGCACACAATAGCTATGAGAAAGGCTTTGCAGGCGTTTCTTTCCCGGTTGACAACACCAGAGCTCCTGAGCTGGTTCCTTTTGCAGACTTGCAAGCTGACAGACTCCGCGTGCATGGCAAGGGCCACTTGGATGTAACGTCTTTGCTTCCAGATGGTCTTGTAATGGCCTACCGTGAGGCAAGGAGCCTTCTTGCAAATTTGGAGCTTGGAAGCCACCCATCAATCCGAGATTCTGGGGCCGAGGTTGTGAAGCTTGCGAAACTCTGGGATCAGAATGGTTTGCTTAGGCTGCATACTTCTCATAGGCCTAAGGGTTCACTTGTGAAGGTTTTCAACTGCTACAAGAACGCAGGCCAAGACAGGCAAATTGGTGACCACCGTGGTCAGAACTCAAACGAATTGCAGGGTCCAGGGGCCAAGCAGCTGACATCATGGACCTCAAGATTATGTCAAGACTGAAAAGATCTGCCTGGTGATTTCTGACCGCAAAGATTACTACCATCAAATTTGGGTCACGTCTGCGAGGTCTTCTACGAATGCAGTTGGGCCGGCCATTTACTTAGAGATGTTGAAAGACGCGTTCATCATTGATTCAGCCATGAAGCGTCGAGCATGCCGTGAGGTGCGCGGTGGTGGCTTACACAACTTTGCGCTGCACCCAGGGGAGTGCTTGGATGCTGAAGTACTGCCTGAAGGATGTTGTTGGGCTTGTTTTGGGTCTATACTTCAGGGTGACGGCAGCACGTGAACAGTGGCTTCAGCAGTATCAACTCTTGGATGAGCAAAGCAGGCTAATAGCTTCCAGATGCTTGCGTTCTCCTTGTCTTCTGCAGGGCTTGGTCATTGACGATTTTTTTGCTGCAAGTGTTGAGGGCAAGGGCACAGCCAACGAAGAAAGCCAGGCTGCTTGGTGCTATAAGAAGTCTCAAAAGGCCTATGGTAGCGCAGGGCTGTTGGGGTCTCCTGAGAAAGATGTGACTGGAAAAAGCCGAGGCAAATTGGTTGGTGCCTATGTTAACTCTGGACCAGAAGCCCTATCACCACGTGGCTTGTGCACAATTGGCGCCCCACCCACATGAAGCGTGTGTCACTATCCTTTATGACTCTGTATCTTTGCAACATGGCCTTTACTACAGGTGCTCTGCACCTTTGTTTGTTGGGGGCTTGGGTCTCGGTGTTGACCTTCAGGAGGCCCTTGATGTCTATCTTGAGCAAGAAGTACCACTTGGTTGACCAGTTTTCCATTGATCAGAATGACCCTAAGCTTGTTGCATTGCCCAGGGGTGTGGCGACTGAGCTTGTCCTCCTTGCCGCGTTGATGCCTCTGGCTAGCTACAGTTAGGGTGCGTGATCCAGAGCGGCCTTTGGGTTTTGAATATGACTTCATTGATTGAGGTTTTTTTCAGTTGCCAGTTTGATCAGCAATGTTCGTAGTGGCAAAGGCCTAGTTTTTGGCCCCCCACTTGATATTGGCATCTCCGAGCACTTCAACCTGATGTGGTGCCCTGTCATGGAATGGCTGACTTACCTTCTGGCTGAAAAGCAACTCAAGGCTGTTTTTGCTTCTCCTCCCTGCGCTACATTCTCCATCATGCGACGGCCTAGGCTGAGGAGCGCTGCTGAGCCATTTGAATTTGAACCCAGGGAACAGAGGACATTTCTTGGGAATGTGTTGGGTCAGCGTGGTAGGCATTATGGAGAGGACCTACTCCTCATATCTCAAGCATCTGCCTGGTTGGAAGGCAGTCAGAAAGCTTCCTTGTGCAGAAGAAGTTAGATGCGACTCCTGTGCCTTTGGTTCGATGCATTTGAAGCCGTAAAGCGTGCGTCTGGCCTCCCTGGCAAAGCGTTGCCAATGTTGTCAGCCTCATGTTCAGGTGCAAAGGAAATTTACAAAGCTTTCTGCGACATACATTCCTCTTTTGGTTGATGCTCTGGCTGAAGCAATCTACCAGGCCATAAATGAGGTTGTTTTGAGGCGGAATGCAGCACTTGCTCTGGATATCTCAGGGTTAGAGAACCATCTGGTCAATGAAGTTGCCCTTTTAGCGGCGTGGGAGGTACACAGCAGCTGGATCTTTCAGAAGGAGAGGCATATCAACATTCTGGAGGAGGCCTCTATCCTCTGCTTTGGTGGATAGTTATGTAGCCCGTGGCGCCGCTTCAAAAAGAAGAAGCAGTTCGAAAGCGCTTGCAACCTTTTTGAGAAGGGTTGGCTCTACTTTTGTGGCTGCAGCTATCTACATGACTTTCCCTTTCGTGCCCACGAGATGGAACCTGGCCGATGATCCCATTCGGGATGTTGATCTTCGCCTCAATATGGCAGTTTGTCTTTGAAGTGCTGGGAAGATGAAGACATCTATCTCTTGTCAGAATTGCCAAAGGCGAAGAAGTGGGCATCTCTTTGGATGAGGCTTGTGCTCAGGGTGCTTGGCTCGGCCTGCCTGAGGTACTCCAATAGGTCACTGTAGGGGCAGTCCGCTCTGTCTGTCTCCGAAATGACAGGATTCCAGGGAAGCATTATGGACTTTGATGCATCTCTGGGTTACCCTGGTGAAGGGCCAAAAATGGAAGGACTTCTCTAGCATCCCCGTGCTCGTCACTTGCTTTCATTTGCATTGTCATCTTTCTCCCTTGGATTTTTGCGTCTCGTCGATTGGGTTTCCCTGCGCTCTCCATCCGCACATTCTTTTGCTGGACTGCTGCTGCGTTGGAGCTATTGCTTTGCTCTTTCGTTTTGCTGCGTGTCCCGTTGCTGTGGATTTTCGTGTGGACTTGTGCTGTGGGGATGCCTCGGGCGAGAGCCATGCTGCTTTTCCCTAAGACACCTGGAGAGAGGTCCAAAGCAGCATATAGACAGCTGAGACCTCCGCTGCCTTCTGGACGGCCAGTCATGCCGGCAACTCACTTGAAGCGTGAGCGCTTTCTGGATGAGTTTTTCATTTGGGCTGTTGAGCTTAGCATCGACATTTCTGGACTGTTTGAGAATCAACAGTACATTGATGAGATCAAAATACTGCTGGAAAGATATGGCCGTGCGTTGTATGACAGTGGAAAGAGCTATGGTCGTTACGCTGACACCCTCAAAGCAATAGCAAACTGGAACTCAGCTCTACGACGTCTGTTGCAGGGGGCTTGGGATTTTGGGTTCTCATGGAATCGTTTTGAGCTTAGCACTCATCATTCTTGCGATGCTTGCGATGATTAGCACTGGTTTCATCTGGGGCTGGACCTGCTTTGCAGGTTTGATTGCCCTCATGTGGGCTGGCCTTCTGCGGCCAGGTGGGGCTCTTTCTTCAGTGCGAGCTGATTTGCTGCTGCTATGCGACAGTGATATCAGCCTGCGTTTTGCGCTCCTATTCTGCAAAGATTGATATGCCTGACCTTTTGAGAGTGGTACAGCTTGTATTTGGTTTTCTTGGTCCTCATCAGTAGCTGTGGCCCTATAGTGGGGCAACCCTGCGGCACAGATTTCATTCTGTGCTTCAAGCGCTAAGACTGCCTCTGGTTGCGCGCAATGGAGCTAAGCCTTTAGAGCTGGCCTCAATCAGGGCCGGAGCAGCGACTTGCCTGATGCAAACCATGGAGAATCCCGAGTTCCTACAACATAGGGGAAGATGGGCAAACAAAAAATGATGGATATCTATGTCCAGGAGATCACAGCGTTAGTATACTTGAAGCGTGTCCCTGAGGAAACCAAAGATGTAGTACTCAAAGTTGCTTATTCCTTTAACGCTGTGGTTGACAAGGTTGATAATTTTCCCCGTGCCAGCATTCCTACAAAATCTTGGCACATTTTCTTCCAGATGTGAAAGAGACGAATGTCAATGACTGGAAGTAGCGGGAATCGAATTGAACTGGCGTGAAAGAACCACATCCTATCATCCACCTCAAGCTTGGATGACAAATGGCAACCAATGCTAGCTGGATCGAACGTGGACTCCATCACCCAGCTGTGGCAAACGCTGACCAGATGGATGGTGACAAAGAAGAGCGAAAGGATGTGAATTATCTCTGACGCCTGAATGTGCGCCACTCCAGCGTAGCCCACCGCTACGACCCACCCATCAACGCTGACCAGATGGATGGCGAAAAAGAAGAGCGGAGGGATATACATACATTATATTTTGATATATATATATAATATATATATATATGTATATATATATATTATATTCCAGAAACCAGATTCATGTAGACCACATGACCTATGACGAACAGGCCAATTCAAATCTTGAGTGCCTTGGAACAGGAACAGCATTGTTGAGCTTGGTGGGAAGTTCTTGATAAACCCTGGCTCAGTGACAGGGGCCTGCGGGGGACTTACGATCTGTCTCCGTTTCAGCTCGTTCAGTCTTTTGTGGTGAGAGTTTTTTTTGTCAAGGCAATGCTGTTGGTGAGTTTGACATTACGTCGCGCCCTCAATGCATTTCACAAGATTGGTTTGTGGGGTAGGACTGGGTACTGCAGCGTGCGGAACTTATTTCGTGAAACTATTGAGGCCGTCTTTCATGCTGATGGCCGTTCAGGAAAAGTCAGTGCCACCTCTGAGAGACACAAACTTTGGAACACCGAGTTTAATCAATGCTGCCCCTGGCGTGTTTGCTCTCGTCCAGAATGCTGCCTTTTGCTCTCATGACCCCAGTTGACAGAGCACGATGCAACTGTCAGACAGACTGCGTATGCTTGTACTTTTTGACTCCATTTTCTTAGGTGGTACTGTACACGTATGAGCTGAAGGAGGGCCAAACTGAGCCGGAGGTAAAAATGAATGAGCTGAAGCGATGATAACGTATTTTGTAATATGTGTGTATATATATATTTGTACGTATATAATTATATGTTATATATATATATATAATAAATTATATGGCTAGTCCGTGCGTAGATGTATATGGATTTTATTGATATATGTACATCAAATTCGACAGTATTTTTGATTCATTGCTGCTCATCTACTCAGACGAAATTTGATCGTTTTGCATTTGCTGCTGCTGCATCCGCGTGGCAAAATCGTGCACTCTCGAAGCTGTATCTACAAATACAATTGCAGTCTTGTCCAATGACCTTGCACATGATTGGCTTTCGATTGGCATGTTTGTGTATGTTTTGAATCAATTTGGCTCAGCCTAGGTCCGCATAGATGTGAATAACTTGACTGAAACATCTAGTCCTTCTATGGCTTGAGTTGACTGTGAACTCTGCAATCTACATACTCAGAAGACACGGAACAAAATGAAAAAAGGTTTTGAACCGAGGTATTGTCATCTTTGATGATTTGGATTTGTTTGGACTTGACATTTGTACCTGTAGCGTGTCAGTTCCACAGTGTGCTGTGCCTTGGTGATGAGACTGCGAGGGTGGAACTAAAGCTTAAAGAGGGCAGAAAGAGGGCAGAAAGTTGTGAAGTTCGCGAAATTTTGCAAAGTTTCTTATCCCATCTCAGTCAGGGACAATGCGATCAAATGGGTGTGGAGTTGTGTTTTCGCTGCCCCAAATATCAACCAAGCTTGTACTGAAGGTCCAACCATGGTGGCTCCGCTATCAACGTATGAGAGAAAGCAGGCGCTGCAGATGTTCCACATTCACACAATGTATATATATATATACACATATTAATTATATATATATATTGTATCTCTCTGACCGCTGTCGAAGTGATATATATATATATTTACACAGTTATAATTTATAATAAAATAGTCGCCTTCCAGATGCCAAGTCCAAGACTTTGTCCCTGAGGTTGCAGTGGTGCAAGTCTTGACCTTACTTTGCAATGGAAGCAAAGTAGATTAAGTAGAGTAAGTAGACTAACTAGAAAATGTTCCATATGTTGCCAGCATTTCCCTTAGGGCTCCTAATTTCGACCATGAATCTTCTTTGCAAAGGATGGATTGTACGGCGATGACCTGAAGGCCAGGAAGGCCAAAGGACTTAATGAGGTGTGAAACAGTTGTAAAGGACTTGGGTTTGGTGCCTTGGTGACAGTTTAAGTTCATGGAGATCTTAAAGTCATCCCGTATCAAAAGTTTGCACGGCCAGAACGGCCATGTCCTCCTTCAGTGCAAACTTTTTGATGTGGACTGCAGTTCGCAAGTTGGCCAGGCGATGCGGCTTCGCACTTACAAGACAGAGACACGTTCTTAGCCGGAGAGAATTGGATTATGGAGATGCAGTAAGCACCAGACGTTCTTCTTGCTCGCTTCATGAGATGTCATGAAAGAATTGAAGGGGTCTAAAGACGATCAAACTAGGTGTAATTAAATGAAATTGTATATATATATATATATATACACACATACAAATAATAAGCAACACTTTTTCTGTGCGCCCTCGCGAGAATCTCCCACCAAAATTGAGGTCAAGCTCTTGGCCTGTCAAGGAAGAGTCCAAAGCGCTGGAACAGAGCCTCGAAGTGCAAAAAATAGTTTTTATTTTTAGTTTAAGTATTCCTCAAGAATTCCAAAAGAATTCCAAAAGAAATCCTAAAGAATTCTAAGTACAGACTAGTACAGATGACTATAGAATAATGCAGACCATGATAGACTATGATAGAACTATGTAGTGACTATGTAGTCCGGAAATCCAGTGAAAGTCTCAGTTTGAAACATTTGGAACTCTTAGTGACTTACGAGATGTTCTGGCTCATTTTGGGATACACAGGATACACACACACACAAAAACGCTTCAAGTTCCACATGCTCCGCAAAAGTGCTCAACTGTGGCTCAACTGGTTCGGCTTATTTTGCCTCCACTTTCTGTTTGCAAGGCTTCTTGGGACGGGTAGCAGTGTGGATCATGTTGATCATATTGATCCAAGATAGTGCTTCATGTCACTTGGGAAAATACGAAAAGAGAGGCAACATCCAGACTGCGAAGAGCTCACAAAGACACTAGATACGAGTCCCTCACTGAAGGCGGCGACAAGCACGCCTCTTCCGTGACAGATTCAATCCTGACTTCTTCTATTTGCGTGGGAAGCTTGACTGGTGCAAGTCAGATAGGCTTGGCAGAGGCATTGTGATCAGTTTCAACATGTTTCAGCTGTGTTTACATGTTTTCCATGTCCACTGGATTGAATAGGGGGTATGAACTTTCAGCCCTGATCTCACCGATGGTCTACCGGATTTGCATAAGGCCCGTCGCTTCCGGGTGGACCTGAAGCCGATGCCATTCAGAAGAAGTGAGACCGACCCAAAGCGGCAAGTCTCACACCCTCAGCTTCTTCCTTTCGAAAAAGAGGAACTTAAGGAACATGAGGAACTGTTTGCAGAATGTCTGAGAAGCATAGGAATTGTTTGTACTCGGCACTGCTGACAGTATTGCTGAAGGTCTTGCCGCAGCTGTATATTTTGCAGAAGAGAATTGGTGCGGAAAGGACCTAGCAGAAATCCGAACAATTACTCTATATTATAACTCTATATGTACATATATATATATACTTATTCCCCAACAGCGTAAGCTGACCGGGTCTTCAGCCCAGAATAGCTCCGGTGTGCACTGGTGCAGGCACCGGGTCAGGTTCAACGAGGTTCCGGAGAAGGTTCCGAAGGTTCCCGAGAAGGTCTGGGATTTGGTGCAGAGACAGGTCAGGTTCAACGAGGTTCCGGAGAAGGTTCCGAAGGTTCCCGAGAAGGTCTGGGATTTGGTGCAGAGACAGGTCAGGTTCAACGAGGTTCCGGACGAGGTTCCGGAGAAGGTTCCGAAGGTTCCCGAGAAGGTCTGGGATTTGGTGCAGAGACAGGTCAGGTTCAACAGGGTTCCGGAGAAGGTTCCGAAGGTTCCCGAGAAGGTCTGGGATTTGGTGCAGAGACAGGTCAGGTTCAACAGGGTTCCGGAGAAGGTTCCGAAGGTTCCCGAG
>Ga0126342_10015170_pt1 | contig 13520 bp, 10 predicted proteins | sample Cyp1metagenome_FD_92528 | JGI IMG/M metagenome (GOLD analysis project Ga0126342, IMG submission 92528) | Coral microbial communities from Lord Howe Island, Old Settlement Bay, Australia - Cyphastrea 1 metagenome | ecosystem: Host-associated > Invertebrates > Cnidaria > Coral ...
ACATTACACTACACTACATTCCACTACACTCCACTACACTACACTACATTACACTACACTACATTACACTGAATGACACTGCACCACAGATAGACAGCTCGACAGATTGACAGATTGACAGAGAGATAGATAGATAGAAAGAAAGATAGATAGATAGATAGGTCGATAGATAGATAGATAGATGGATAGATGGATAGATAGATAGGTCGATGGATAGATAGATAGGTAGATAGAAAGATAGAAAGATAGAAAGATAGATGGATAGATGGATAGATGGATAGATGTATGTATGGATGGATGGATGGATGGATAGATAGATAGATAGATAGATAGATAGATAGACAGGTAAATAGGTAGACGGATAGATAGATAGATAGATAGGTAGATAGATAGATAGTTAGATAGATAGAAAGACAGATAGATAGATAGATAGGTAGATAGGTCGATAGATAGATAGATAGATAGATAGATACATAGAATATAGGTTGGTAGGTGGGTAGATAGTCAGAGAAAGAGAAAGAAAGAGAGCAGACCTCAAGCACCTTTCGGTCCATCAGTGGATTCGCTCTGCCACCCCTGCTTCACAACAACCAATCTCTCCTATAGGTTTCCTATTTTTGAAACTTCCGCCACCGCCTTGTGCGGTACTACTGGTATAATATCGTTATCATTGAATATTGCACACCATTACATTAAATCATATCATATCATTGATATTGTATTATATGTAATTTTTCAAAATTCAAAACATTTCATTAAATCATAAAATATCAAATTGTTTTGTATCAACTCATATCATATCTATTCAGTTCAAAATCTCGTTATCTATAATATATATGTATATGCAAAAGCACGACACGCTGAAGGCAAGACCTGAAACCCTTCGTTATTGCGACCACTTCTGCCAACACCCCACGCTGTCGGGCTTGGCTGTTTGGACCCCGTCTTCGTTCAAGACGACGTGAACGAGATGTCCGCCCCTGAAGGGTGCGACTTTCGTCACATGGGCGAAATCAGTGCCAAGGACCGGTCTGCCGCGTTCTTCGCATTTTGGCGGCTTGCAAACAGCACGATGCAGGTGGACAAGAGCTTCCAGATGTCAATTCATTCTGATTTCTGAAGGTTTTTCACAAGAGGATTAAACAATGATGAAACTGTCCTCTACATCATATTCTTCAGGGAATTGTGGTTGTTGGTTTGATTTGCAACTGGCTTTCAAAGCACGTGTCTGTCCATCTCCTACCAACAAATATCAGAGTATATCAGAGTAGATGGGGGTTTCCTAAACTGGGGGTATCCCAGTAGCTGGATGGTTTATAATGGGAATTCCAACAATTCCAACGATAAATTGATGATAACTGGGGGTACCCCATCTATGGAAACCACCAGATAACAATAATTGCTATTGGCAAATACCAAGATAGTTACATTATGCCAATTATCCCAATTAGAGAACGATTATCCCAATTACAAAACCATGCCAGTCATGGTCAAAACATGGTATATAGGTTATGGATGGTTATGGTCATCACATCATTATTAGGAAATACGTCTAGTGGGTCTTTTAAGCAATATTAATCGCAGGGATGACTATCCCCCAATTTTAATCATGGATAATCTAATCCTACTGACTTGACCATGGCACATGCAGAATAAACATCTGTAGACGATGGTTCCCAGACTTGGCTAAAGGCTTTGTAGGGGCCCATGTGCAACCAAGAACCCAGAAACGATAGATTTAACAAAAATAACAACATGTCATTTCCGGGACATCCCGAGTCTGATTCTCATGTTGTGTTTTTTGTTGATGAAAATGCCTGAATTGGTGGAAGCCACCCCGTAAGTAATCGATGCGTGGGCTATCCAAGGCTGCTTCATCTTTAACTGTCAGCTTCTCCTAGATAAGGATATTGTGGTAAAAATTGGTGACCACAACTCGAAATGACAACTACTAGAATTGTTGAACAAGCTCGGCAAAGTTCAGTTGGTTTGCTGGATCAATCTCTATTGTTTGCTAGTAAAATCCAAACTTATCTTACAGTTAAAGCCCTTTACCAGTTATAACTGATTGTAAGTAAATGTGGATATGATTTCATAAATGTGGTATCACATACTAAGTGATTTATAAGTGGTGAAGGGTTATAGTTATATTTTTAACCGAATTCAAAGTTCTATGGAGTAGCATCACACCATCTTCAGTAACCAACTGCCCGTGTTTGTCGCTTCATTCACCTGGTATATGGCTGTGTCTTAGAATGAGAAACATGGAAAGACATGTTGCCAACATTACATTCTGGTTTTATTCCTTTCCTTACATATGGGTGTGCCTGAAAATGAGGTATACCATGGCAAATTCATGTTTTAACCAATGGGCTTCGATTTGCTTAAGGAACCCCCAGAAATATCAAACACCTTCCTTAAAGATTCCAAATAGTGGATGTCCCCAGTGGGAAAATCAGAAATCAGCCACTCAGCAAATCCCACTTCCCATGAAAAATCTCACTAAATTCAATCATATCAATTGAATCCCAATCCAGTATATAGATCCCATTACTGTAAATCTCTTTAAATCCCAAAAAATAGATAGCAACTATCAGCATCCCCATGATCTTCAACCAAAAAATTGAAGTGAAATTTGCGAAATTTGGCCGGCCTTCCGACGACCTCTTTAAGCCACACAGGCAATCCAACCTGCCACTTTTGTGCCGATCCCAGAGATCCCCCAAAAAATGGATGGTTAATACATGTTAATGAACTACAACCTGGTTACCTGGTAAACTAACAGTTTGCTATTGAAAATGGGGGAGTTTGCTATTGAACATGGCCATAGAAATAGTGGGTTTACCCATTAATAGCATGGTGGATCTTTCCATAGTTGTGTGCCTGTTTACCAGAGGGTAACCTGTGGTCCAGGTCTTTAAAAAAATGACCCATAGCCATAGCCATAATGGAGTCATGATCAAGCATGAGATTGTGAGGTGCCAAAAGCCTGGGCTGTCCAGCTGGGTAGGACCAGGCAGTCGCATGGGTCATGTTCAGTCGTGGCCCTACAAAAAAAGTGACCAGCGATGGGTCAGACTCATTGCGAGCTGTGAAAGTCAACATCTCATCAATCACTGAATTAGTATATTGTATTCTATAGTGTTTCAAGTACATCACCAAGTGCTATCGGCAATATATGTTTTGATGGACTGTGCTGAACATGAACCACATTGCTATAAAAAAGAAAAATCTATATAGGAGCTGGGGCACACAATTTCACCTTTCGTAAGCAATCAGTGCAAAGATCATAGTGTTCATTTCCTGATCCCCAATTTTTCCATCCTAATATTAAATAGGTTGTTTCCTAAACTGGGGTGGTACCCCAATAGATACCTTAAAAATAAAAATGGATGATGTGGGCCCCCCTCAATAGCTAAGTTGGTGGACATCACTTTGTGAATTCAGTGGTTTATGGTGTATGGGTATGTTAATGGTATATCACTTGGTACATTCTCCATGTTTTTTGCTGAAACCCCATGTCTTAAGCCAGTAACCTACCATACACTGGTGTGTTTACCCACTTTGGTTGACCATATCTCCATTTCAATTTAGTGACACCCCTATTTTATGGGCAAATGTGCCATTTATGTTTGGTTTAGTCGTCCAACCATTCAGCAGTTGTACCTAACAAAGGTCTACCCTAAAAAATATTGAAATCCTACAAGTGTTTTGGTTCAATTTTTCACCATATGTTGTCCCTTTTTCTTATTGTTTCAATCCTTAACCCACCATTTCCTATACCCATCTCACATTTCACGTCACCGGTGACCGAGGCCATAACAGCAACAAAGTGGCTGGGAAAAATCGGTTGTTTTTCACGTTTTCACTCGATTTTACACATCCCAAGTCCACTCCCTAGAAACCGAGTCTTCTGCTAAGTTTGTCGATTACTCACATGTTTCTTACCCACTTCACAAATCGGATGCACATCTAAGTACTCTCATCTCTCATATGAGAAACACCTACATGGTCCCAGTCATATGTGATTTCTTCCCTAGCCTCTGGTAAACTGACATAGCTATTGAACATCACCATCTTTAATGACTAAATCAACTACAGCTTGAGTATTGTACAAGAATTCACGGTATAAGAATTTGAGGGCTGGAATCCAAGGCGGGCTACATATTTTCAGGTATACCAAACACATAGTACTTTAAGAATCTGAGGGGCCCTGGAATAGGATTGCCAAATTCTTAAATTACTGCTTATTTTTGAAGTTTGCAAGTCCCCTTTGCGGTTCATTTTTTTTGTGGCGTGACCCCTTATGGTCTTATGGGATGAAATCGGGCTTTGCAGAAAACATTTTTTCAGGCTCGGAAAAATTGCATTTTTTCGCACGCAAAATCGATATGTGGATAGACTACAGGAAAACAAGAAAAAAACATATCGACAGACCCTGTTAGATGTCAAAAAGTCCCCCACCGGGATTGGAACTTCCGCCCTTCCAGGCTGAGGTCCAACACGCTAAATTGTTTTTTCCACACTGCTCGTATGAACTCAGAAAAGCTCGGCTTTGTAAAAACCTGTTTTTCAGACTCTATTTTTTTTTTGCACACTAACCTTATGAAAATCAGAAAAGCCTTGCTTTGCAAAAACAAACAATTTTTCAGGCTCTATTTTTTTTTCCGCACTGCTCTCATGAAACTCAGACAAGCCCGGCTTTGCAACAAAACAATTTTTCAGGCTCTAATTTTTTTTTTTTGCATGCCTCTTGTCAAATCTGCTCACTCCACCTCGTGACCTCGTTTAAGCTCGCTTCAAATTGTGCAGATGCATGCAATACATAACTAAGAATGCCCCAAGTCCTAAGAATTTGAGGGACCCTCGGCCTGTTGTGGTGTAAATTTGCCTGCATTAAAAAAAATTAGAATTTGAGGGAACCTGGGCCTCAAGCTTTCGGATTCTTAACCAGCGCTCGGGCTGTATACATGGCCATTTTCAATAGCAATGTCACATTACCAGAGGGTACTTGTTTCCAGGGTTTGTGATGTTTGAACAGGTGGGAAGGGATTAGAACGTCCTTATTGGTGGACGTCACCATGGTCAGCGTGTTATGTACTTGGCCATTGGTCATTCAAGTACCCCAACTACCCAACATTCCAGCTAATAATCATTGATCTAGATATTATTAATGATATAATAGTGATATATTTTTACATTGCTGAATTAATGGTATCACTATGTATCACTACATTATATAGTACTTAGCAATGCTTATACAATCACAGCTTATATATATATATATGTGTGTGTGTCCGATATATCAATGATTTTTTTACTTCTTGGATTTACCCAAGGACCATTAAAAAACAAAAACATAAACCCTATTCAATTGCCACATTCCCTTTGCATGTTCCATGTCCAATGGATTCAATGGATCTCGGAAAATCAGCCAACTCAGCCAACTCGACCAAACTGCAAATCCCACGATGGATCCCAGGATATCCTAGAAAATCAATGACAATTCTCGTCGTCATCCCCATTCAACATACTTTAAACTGGTCGGTGGTTTCAACCCCTCTGAAATATATGAGTCAGATTGGATCATCATCCAAACTATTGGGGAAACTGTGAAATATGAAAGTCAGTTGGGATGATGAAATTCCCAACTGAATGGAAACATAAAATTCATGATCCACAGCACCAATCAGATTACCCTCTGGTAAACCAAGATAACTATGGAAAATCACCATTTTTAATGGTAAATCAACTATAAAATCAACTAAGATACTTTAAAGATGGCCAAATCCTCTAAAATTTCCCCCCAGTGACCTCAGGACTTGGGGATGACCGGCCTCTGACTTTGGCACTTGTCCGCAGCGGTGAAGCAGCGCCGACAAATGCAAGCCTCGGTGGAGGCTCGGGAAACCAAGGGAAGCTGAAGTCGGTAAAGACTGGTTGGTGGTTGAGCCTACCCCTCTGAAAAATATGAGTCAGTTGGGATGATGAAATTCCCAACTAAATGGGAAAAAAAAATCATGTTCCAAACCACCAAATCGGTAAAGAGCACTATAGATTCCTTTTGGGCCCTTGGGAGCGAGATTCAAGTCCATATAAAGTCTGTCAATCCCATTACAATGGTTACAATGGAAATCCTTACGATGCGTATACCAGTCCGTAATCATGGATTGATAACGCTTCCCCGAATATGGGTATACAATCTAACTTTTGATTCACTCTCAAGCGGACAAGCTGCCAGACCCTCGGCTAGCAATTGCAGGCCAAAAGGTTAATGAGGGGAGAAAGAAACAAGCAAGAGCCAATAACTCCTGCAAGACACCTTGCAATGACTGTACAACACACTGTCAACCTGAAAGAACAAATCTCTGGAGAAGTCTCAAATCCTTCCATGTTTCCTCACTCTGTGGTCCAGTTTCTTGCCCAAAAGAACACGTTTCTCATGGGGAATACGGTCAAGTTCAGTGAGGGTCCTAACCCCCGAGTGATGGACATTGTAGGTCACTGGCACAGACAAGGCATCACCTTGAATCACTGTCTGCAAATGGTTAAAATGCACATCTTCATGGGGGAACCGGACGGTTCAAAAAACCTGCGGTAGTTTTCTTGTATCCAAAACCCCAGAGAAAAACACGCTTAGTGTAGAGCTTCTGCGGGAGCAAGTCAGTCTGCAAATATTTCCTGCAAAATAAATTGGCCATCTCAAGGATCCTCACGTCGTCCCATTGCTTGTGAGGAAGAAGGGCAGCTTCTTCAAAGAGCAGTGGATCAAGGTACTTAGACTGAAATTTCCCTGCAACCTTCCTCGGCATGACACATCCGGTTGTGCCCACAAAGTTAGCAGTTAACCCATACATGGAAATACCACCAGAATTGTCTTCACCAGTTGGCCACTTAAGTTCTGCACACCACATGACAATGCACTGTAACACGTTAGCGCCTGGCAGAAAAGCAGAAAGAGCTTCCTCAGGGATATCGATCGCTCCGATACATGGTTCAGCTGGCACATTCCAAGTGTCCTGGATACGAAATCGAGTTGACTTACTGCCGTTCTCACTGGATTTTTCACTGGAAGGCATCAAGGCGACGGGTGTAGGACTGCACGAAAAAAGGTGACAAGTTTTTTAGTGTTTCTAACATCTTTGTATACCATTCAGCAACCTCCCAACTGGCTGCATGCAAGGGTGAACGTGATGGAAGGGCAGCCTGGGCAGCAACCCGATCTGCAAGCCTATTACCTAGGATATGGTAAAGCCTGGTAAAGGTGAAGGTTATCACATCATTAACGCAAAGATGTGACTTCATTTTACGCAAGTCAAAGGCAGTGAGGTCACGTTCTTTAGTAAGTTCACACAAGCCCAGCAACAGGTCTGAGTTGGGCTTGCTTGCATGAAGCTCAGAAAAAGGTGCTTCTCTTACACTTTCAAAGGCACTAATGGCCCAGGCAGAGTCTGAGTGGATCACGGCACACTCAACGGATCGGACAATCTGGAGGATTGCAGTTAACTCCGCACGGTTCACAGTTTGCGGACCTTGAACAAGTGAGGCTTGAATGGGGACTAAGGACTCAGGGATTATGCCACGGTCTTTAACAAGTGATGCTATATGGGAGCGCTCAACATCATCATCCAGTGAATCCCGAACCACTGACCAGGTACAAAGACTCCTATCCGCAAGTTGTGGAAAAGGACAAGAACCATCAGTGTAGAAAGTTGGTACTTGTTGCAATTTGTTGCAATGATCATGGCACACTTCATCTAATGAGGAGTCTGTTAATCGAACAAGGGAATCACAATAGATTAAAGCTAGCGTTGGAAGTGAATTGGTTGCGTTTCCCTTCGCTTCAAACGAATTCCATGTGATCAGGGTGACATTACATCCCTCATTTCTTATTGGAAACACCGAAACACCCTCACACGTTGGCACCCCCATCCTTACAAGTTGGTTGTATCATGATATATCTATACCAACAATAATAGTTTGTCATTTTTAGTTAAAAACAATCTGCCAATTTTGGTTGGGAGTTTGCATAGATTGTTCATTCAATACCTATCTTGAGAGATTGTATGTCCACATTTATTGGTTGCAGTCGTAGTCTCATCCTTCTATTGGCTACCTGCCCAACGTCCTTGATTGTGTTGGCTATTTCAAGTCCTTTCCCTGTATTTTTTTGTCCGTTCTTGTCAGTTTGAGACCTACCGATGTGGTAAAGCCAAACGATACACCATGCCTAAATGAGCTAAGACGACCATCTTTAAGCTTTAAATAGTAAACCACGTTATTTTCCAGCAAGTTATGGCAATGATTGTCAAAGGGCAGGTGGACAATTTTGGTGTCACTATTCAATTAACTACATGACAGTTGCTTACTTGTAAGCGCAGTTCCAGTTCTAAGTGGATTTTGTTTCACCATAGTTATAGTATGGGGGAACCATGACCCAACTTTTGGAGGTCTAGAACCCTCTGGGCAAATTATAGTAAATCACTAACCTGAACAGGTAGGCCATAAAAGGGGATGATTCCCCTCTAAAAACCATGAACCCAGTGAGTAGTGGGGTCGTTGTAATTTGAAGTTGCCCAGAAGAATGATATACTATATATATATATATAACTCATAATCATCTTACATATCATTACTATTACTATTATATATATATATATATATTTGATATACTAATTACCATATATGACATACTGTGTATATATATATATAATATACTATTACAGAACCATGGTTTACATCACCCCAAGTGGACCTTCAATTCAAGCACGCACCCATTCGCCAGCTTCAACGATGCATCGTCCCTTTCGACAAGCAACGATCCATCCGGTCGCCATGAAGTTGGTAGAGGCTTTGCAAAGCCTGCAGCACGAAACATCGTGAAATGACCTCTAAACCATCCATCCTCAAAATGCTGTGGTAAACACAACAGTATCTATCTATCTACCTATCTACCTATCTATCTACCTATCTATCTATATACCTACCTACCTGTCTATCTACCTATCTATCTATCTATCTATCTATCTAATCTGTCTACCTATCTATCTATCTATCTATCTATTTCTATCTCTATCTCTATCTCTATCTCTCTCCTATCTATCTATCTATCTACCTATCTATCTACCTATCTATCTATCTATCTACCTACCTACCTGTCTATCTATCTATTTAATCTGTCTACCTATCTATTTATCTATCTATCTCTATCTCTATCTCTATCTCTATCTCTCTCTCTATCTCTCTCCTATCTATCTATCTATCTATCTTTCTATCTATCTATCTATCTAGTGAAATGTCCCATGAAAAATGGTGACTTTCCATAGTTATGTTAAATTACCAGAGGGTAATCAATTGCTGCTGATGAAAATTCCTGGCTAATCCATATGGATTAAATAAATCTTATCCTCATCAGCAATACTGCAAGAACCTCGGCAGTGTCATGTAATTCTCATGTTAATATCACCCAGCGTTATCCCGGGTTTCCCATCTGGTAATTTAACAGCTTGAAGTAGAAAAAAAAACACCAAACACCATAACGGGATATAACGGGTCCGGAAACCATTAAACTACATCGAAGTAAATGGGCCATGTTCAAGATGTTCATCCATTTTCCAGTTCACTGTGAAATTACCGGAGAAATCCGCGCACCTTGATATTCTTGCTCTTGCTGATCTTGGCAGTCAGCTGCCGAGCACTCAACGCCATGGGCAATGGTGATGACCAGAACCATATTCAACACTGGGGTGAACCACACTTTCAGGTGCTTTCAGTCCACTGGGGATATAGGTATACATATGTTTGCCAAACAGAGACAATCAATACAAGACAATGGCAACATGCTTAATTAACCGGCAAATCTAAAATGATTAATACTTTGTCACATCATTACATAGCCTGGATGGAAGAAATCCTTTATCCAATTACAATCCCATTTGTTTACAGGGTTTCATAGTTGTCAATACTTACCAACTGCTGCAAGAATGTCGCAACCATCCACAGCATCGGCGTAGGAGATGAGCAAATTGCTCCAGCTGAGTACGTCATATCAAAAAACTGCGCATTTTGTGCTGGGAGCAAGTCCAATAATCGGAGGCTGTCGGTTGAAAGGGACTTTTGTTCTTCCACTTGCTAATAGAAACCCAACAAATGTGAGGACAACGCTCAAAAGAACAACCATTTGTTGTTAAAAAAGGGTTCTATCTCCATCTTGATTGGTATCTTGATTGAAAATATTCATGTTGGCTTGTCTGAAAATAGGGTACCCATTGGATTATCATAATGTTCCTCAGTAGAATTACCATTTAGAGGTATACCCGTATACCCAATTTCATTGCCAATCAGCCAGATACCCTGCAAAAAATGGACCAAATTCTTTGCTGGTGAGTAAGTAGATATAGTATTCCCATGAATACCTACCAAAAGACTACTTAGGACTAGTAGGTATCCATGTAAGATTGACCTACAGTTATTGCCATGGCTATTAGTTATAACTGGTTATTTCTATGGGATTATACATTCTATTTTGATGGGGTTTTCTTAGTACTTAGAACTGGTAAAGGGCCTTAAATCACCACCATGTCACCACTCGTTGTTGATGCTCAAAATTTCCATACGCCGACGTGGGCGAGTTAGGATGGTGGTTTTGAAAACCCAAAGCCTTCTGGTAATCAAAAGTGATTGGCCGGAAAAATCCTTAAAAGAAACGGAGGCAACTCTAGCGAAATTTATCTGTGGGTGGTGGACATTTCAATTGTCATGTTTGATTACCAGAGGGTATAGGTTTTGAACCACCACCCAGATTTACATTGGAACATTTTGGACGTGTCAAAACATGTCAAAATAATTGATGCGCTATTTCATTGACAGTGGGATAGGTTTTTTAAACCACAACCCAGATTTATGAAGTTTTAGACTTGTGAAAACATGTCAAAATGATTGAAGCACTACCTCATGGCCATCAAGACATGGGGAAACACATGAGTAGCCATGGATAACTACTAACTAACAACTAGACAAACACATCATATCACACATAACATTTAAGACACACCATGCGATGAACTGAATGCTTTCTTGCATGAAGGGAGGCTGCATTGCACTGTTTATGCAATGATGAACTGACCGTTTCTGGTGGGTGATAATTCTGTCCAAAACTGTAAAAAAAAGCATTCAGCCAGACTGGTAGTCCCTCATCCATAAAAGAGTGGATCCTTTTGGTGAATTTGTGAGGAAACATTTGGCAATTCTTGGAAAGTCCACCCTCTGGTAAACTAACAGTTTGCTATTGAAAATGGCACAGTCGAAATAGTGGATTTACCCATTAATAGCATGGTGGATTTTTCCATAGTTTTTCGTATGTTTACCAGAGGGTATGGAATAATGCCATTTATGATTTACAACCATTTCCTATATAATAACCATTTAAGCTGGTAAAAGGCCTCAACTGTAATATAATACCTATAGTTATATAGTTAATGTGCGTATAATTCAACAAACATCACTGAAGATTTGGCACCTCATCATATTCCTCAGTAAATCAGGGTTTCATTTCTAGGCGCACAAGGCCAACGAACACATTCAGTCGGACCACTCATATTTTTGGCGTCTTGTCCCATGCAGAGCCCGAAATGCCAGTTCAAAATCAGTTATAAACCCAATTATATGGAATAATAACAACATGTATAACAAATTATCACCATTTATAAGCATTATAACTAGTATTTCGGGCACTATGGATCCAACCGCTTTCAAACCTTGAGTCAGATAGTCCAAATTGAAGGCAGCCCGAAGTTTCTGAATTTTCCCACGTTGACTGTGATCAAAAGTCTGGATCGCAAGTTGAAGCACTAATTGAGCAATGTGGGGCAATCGCTAAGTTGCTTGGGGGCCACATAGTTCCAATTTCACTCTAGTTTATGGTACAAAAATACTTAACCAGTTACGTTTATAAACCAAATCATAACTGGGGGCCCATACATTGAATCCGTCCAAATCCCTGATTTTTGAATTCCTATATCTTGAGCAAACATCAATCAGGGCATCCTATCAGTCATATATTGCTGGGTTTCTAGGCACTATGCAACCCCATTTGGAGGGATTTAATGAATTTATATAATTATATTAAAACAACAGTTCCGGGTAGTCATCACCCCCTTTTGTGGAAATGGTGTTTCCAACCCTTTTCAGTGAGCCCCAAAATGGATAGAACCCGATCAAGAAGTTCTTCGAATGTAGGCACATTGAATAACCAAATTATGTGTTTCTAGACCGATTGGGATAATGGTTTAAAACTAACCAATTGTATTTGAACTCAATTTCAATGGTAAAAACAACACCAACTATAGCTACCCTCTGGTAAACGTTTACATAGCTATGGAAAATTGCCCATAGAAATAGATGGTTTACCTATGAACAATGGCCATGTTCAATAGCTATGTTAAATTACCAGAGGGTAAATTCATCACATGGTTCTTTTTCATCCAGAGTACCCCAAAATATTCTGGACAGTGCAAATGTTTCCGGCAGGGTGAGTGGTATACCTGGTATGCCAACATTTTCAGACATACCAGCATTGATATTGCTGGAAAGGGGTGTCTGAAATCTAATAAGCATTCAATAGCTGGTAATAGCCAACCAATAATTGGAATAATTGGATAGTGGTATTACCTTTTCATATAGTTCGTTCCATATCCAATTACTACCCATTCTATTGCTTTTGACTCGTCCCCATATGGAACAAATCATATGTGTTGATCCCTATAGGTGTTGATCCCCACATATATATACATATATGTATATAAATATATATAAATATATATATATATATATACATATGATGTATTTACCCATACATATAATGTATTTACGCATACATATGTATATATGTGTATATATTAAAAACTATATCAATATTTATATAAATATATATGCACATATATATATATACACTATAACATCATTATTCTGTGTTCTTGTCATATATTTTCACATACAGTATTTATTGGATTTATAAATCATTGTTACAAACAATAGTGGAGGTATGTTCACCAACTTAGCTATTTAGGGGATTGTACCTCTACTATAAAACATACTATACACCATGTAACCCTACAATTCACACATTACAGTAATTATTTACACTGTGAACCTAGTATGCTTTACATTCACGGTATTTATGTTTTACATTACAGTTCACCATGTAACTATACACCATGTAACCATACAAAGTGGGGCCCCCAAACGATAGCTAAGTTGGTGAACATAACTCCAATAACTATATGGTTTCTGGTACGCAAATAACGAACCTATTACGGGGGTTTATAAACAAACGTTCACATCACTGGGGGGCACCACATTGTACAATTCATCACATTATACATTATACCATGTGTTATTTATTTACCATGTGCAGTTCAGCACCTTTTGTGTTATATAATATTGATATATATGAATATATTGATATTGGCTTTGGTAAATATATATATATATATATATATATATATTTGTATTTGTATATA
>Ga0126342_10015171_pt1 | contig 13520 bp, 10 predicted proteins | sample Cyp1metagenome_FD_92528 | JGI IMG/M metagenome (GOLD analysis project Ga0126342, IMG submission 92528) | Coral microbial communities from Lord Howe Island, Old Settlement Bay, Australia - Cyphastrea 1 metagenome | ecosystem: Host-associated > Invertebrates > Cnidaria > Coral ...
GTCTAGCTTTTGTGCATAGGGCCTCAGGCTTTAAAATGCACAAAAACAATGAGAACTGGTTCTGCTATAAAATGCGTTTCCAGCAAATTCACGCCGAATTGGCATCCAAGTTCATCCAAATTCGAAGACCCTCAGAAACGCATCTTTAAAAACGGGTCAGGAAATTCTTTTTAGATAGAGGTATTTTAGAGTGAAGGTGCCCTAATATTTTGTGTTTTTCTTCTTTTATAGCATTCTATAGCATACATTATATAATATATATTCCTTAAAATTCCTTAAGCTTCCTTAAAATTCCTTCAACAAATCCTTGAAATTCCTTAAAAAAACTATTCAAATGCTTCAATTTGCTGATCTAAAATGATATGCCCAATAAAATCAATAGAAAGAGATCCTGGAAAAGCACTGGTTCCATTCTGCAATAAAATGCTCCAAAAACTCATTTTTTTGCAATAAAACTAGAATGGAATTTGAACATGTTAAAAATCATCAGGATTTCTCTTGCCAATAAAATGCTCAGACCAACCCCTTAACAATAAAATGACTAACCTGACTCCAATTTTGAAATTCCAGTACATTATGGATCTCGCTTAGATTATGCACAAGTCATCCATTTCTAGTGTGGAAATTGCCACGGGGATAGGTTTGCCATATAGTTGCAAACCAAATCACCCTTTCGCCATGCAGTCGCACTTTCAAGCTGAGTGGCTTCTTGGTGGTCTTGGCCTCTGGTGTCCAGTGGCAGTGACTTTTCCGCAGTCACACAATGTGGCAGCGTTGCTATTGGTGATGGCACTCATGCTGCATTACTACAATTTATAATGGAAATAGTTATATTGAAAGCTACTCTAAAGCTTAAGCTTGGATGGCGGAATGCAAAAATACACATAATCCAATTCATGTTTGGTCCTGATGGGTTTACCCATCTGTAGCTACATGCCAAGCTCGCCATAGCATGGTACCCGGTCAAATGATGCAAAATGATTCCCCTTCATTAAGGATCCATTCAGGCATTTAAGTGAGCCCTGAGAATAACTTGAAGAGCCCAAAACATACGTTATACAGAGTCTGCAGAGTCTACAGTGTATTTTGGGTCAAGAACTCTGAGGATGACTTTGAGACATTGCAAGTGAGACGAGGGTTGTATCATTCAATCGTATGTAGTGATCTATTGTGGCCTCTCTTGAATATGAAGAGGTCTATTTATCTATTTATGGTCTACCTGCTTCGCGGGAGCAACAAACGATCACAACTTCCCCAAAAGGTTTAGCCCTCCTACACCCTCCTGAGCAATCCTGAGGACCCTGGTATCCCTGGCGCATTCGACGGCCTTCTTGTGGAAAACGGGCTTGGTTTGGCCACCGAAGCCCGCCTGCTTTTTGTCCTCAGCTGGCACCAGCTGGCAGAAAACTTGTGGGATAGTGGATATGGTCTGGTTGTATCCCAACAAGTGGCCGTCTGATCGATGCCAACAATTTGAGATCCTCATGACTCCAACCTCACATGATCAAGCTTTTTGCCAGTTGGGAACACCCCAAACAAGGCTCTATCGGGCTCTATCACCGATAAATACCCACACCAATCCCGCCCATGGCCCATCATGGCTCCCACCTTGCTACACCCAAGCGTCGTATCGACGCTTTCCCTGGGCGCTCAGGGAAGCCTTGCCAGTCTTGTACTGAGAGACCTGTCGCTGTGCAGGACAACCATACATGAAATGTAGGAATTTGGGGATGCGATGCGATGAGAATTTACATTAATTTACATGTTAAACTAGTTAAACACATTATAAGATCAGTCGGAGCCACGGAGTCTTGTGGCGTTTTCTCATTTTGAACATTGTTGTGGAACTTCGTCTACGCCCACAGCCTTTACATCACATGTCCAACTCGAAGAAGCACCATGGCACAAGCAAAAAAAGCAAACACGATTAATTCCAGTCAACAACTTCGGAACATATATCCCATATTATCCCTTATATAGTCATGTATCCTTACATATGCTTACACACATCGTGTTTTTGACTGGCGCATCCTATGCTAACCATTGAGTCAGCTCACAACGGCCTTGTGAGGAGTGTGCTTCTTGCACTTTCGGCAGTACCTGAGCGGTGAAGCTTTAGACCTGACAACCATCTACTCCTTCAATTCCATCTACCCTCTGGTAAACAAGCAGTTTGCTATTGAAAATGGCCATAGGAATATGGATTTACCGTTTGCCCATGAAAAATTGTGATTTTCCATCGATTTTTGTATGTTTACCAGAGGGTACTTCGGATGCACCCAAGAGACGTATTCCTGGTCTTTGGGATGTTCCTTGGCCGAAAATGGCAAGCTTGGCAGCACCGAAGGACTGATCAAAACGGGAACCCCCAGGACTTGACCGCCCAACAAAAACACTTCACGGCATACGTCCGCACTCATCCCAGGCCATCCAAGTGGGCATTCCCAAAGAAGGCCATCTAAATCCAGATTAATTTAAACACCTTGTGGATAAGGCTCTCTCTCTCTCTCCATGACATATATGACATATATGCTTCACTCCATCAACATCCCAGCTACACCATGGCCGCTCTGCACGGGCCGACGCGGCAGTAGGGAGACGGAGGTCCCTTTGAGCCCCAACGAAGCCGAACAGAATAGGGTAACCCCCCTGGATTTTGGGGTACCTTATCTTCAGACCCCAAAATGTTGCTGATTCAGCTGTTCAGGGGTTTTCCGGATGAGCTCCATTTTTGCAAATGCGGCCCCTCCAGCACAGTGATCAACAAGCCAAAACGCTGGGACGAGAGACCATTGGTTTTTGTCAAGTTTCTAAGTACAGGATGTCTGACCAAGTCCAGCGATGCCTTGTATATTCACTGTTCAACATAAGTTTTCCATGTTGTCTTAAGCTCCCCATTGTTATTTCATGAAACTAATTCCTCAATCTTGTCATTTTTCCCTTACCAAACATAAACATTAGGTATATTTGTTGAACATGTTTGGGATCGTTTGCACCCCGTAAGCGAGACCTCAACCCCTTTGCGCGCCTCTTGTGTTCCAGACCACCTTATTTTGGCGCAGTGATCAAGCCATTGTCATCCTGTGACACTCCAACCGGTTTCTCCCACCGACATCCCAGCGACAAATGTGCGATAAATCCAATGTTTATCCTATCGCCCAAAGTTCGTACATGTTCCCCAAATCATACGTTTGTTATAAGTATGATTTTGATCTATGAATTACTGGTTGGTGGTTTCAATATGAGTCAGTTAGGATGATTATTCCCAATATATGGAACCATAAAAATGTTCCAAACCAGCAACGAGTATAGATTAGTTATGAATTGGGATGTATCATATATGTTTATAACTTATAATAGTTAATATACAAGTTCTATTTTGATCTATGAGCTATATAATCCTATATATATAATATATTGATTTAGAAAACATATCACAAACAAATTGACTCAAAAAAACACATCTCGAGGAATCCACCTAACCCGCTGAAAATCCTTTCAGGCGCCCGACACCGCGGCCAAGGCGGCCAACGGATCGCCAGAGCTACTGGAGGCCTTTGCAATCTGAGAAAGACCCGTTGGAAAATGGTGAAAGAGGTGGGAAAAGTGAAACTTATTGAATCTCAAGTCCGGAAACTTAGGAGTTTGGGACTTGACAAATGGTTAAAGCCGCTTTCGTGTCGATTTGCTCCCTGAAATCGCCTTGGGGATGTTGACCAAATAATGAGTGTCTGCAAATGGGGTGTGTATGTCTGTACCCTCTGGTAAACATACAAAAAACGATGGAACGATCCACCATTTTTCATGGGAAAACTCATTATTTCTATGGCCATGTTCAATAGCTATGCTAAATTACCAGAGGGTAACCCCCCAAAATGGTCCATTTTATACGGATCATTATAACCGATCAAATTTGGTGACCGATTTTCAAACAAAAAACCGTTTCCAAGGTGGTCACCCCAAGAGTTGGCGGATGTTTGTGGTATTTCAAATATTTTCAAATCCCTTGATGAGGAATGATAGGAATGGGCAGTAGAAATTCATCAATTTGGAGGTGACCTTGAGCTTGGGCTTACCCCATCACAACCGCCTGGCTATGCCTGGCTAAAAACAACATAAAACAACTGATTTATCCCCGCAGAACCGGACGAAGAAGCCCATGCTCACATCATCTCCGTTTTTGCCACGGTTTTAACACTTCTCTCATCCAAATCCACGCGGATGACCTCCATTTTTCCATCATTTTTACCAGTGGTTCCATAATGCTGATTTTTTTTCCCACTATGTACTATGTACATCTATGTTCAATCAATTCCATCATTACAGAAGGATCTAAATCTGCCACCCCCTCCAAACGATACGTATAAAGGTTTTCGAATGACTATGAGGATCATGTTGTATTCTATCTTATGGAAAGTACAAGTGGTGGAAAAGGGCCGCTTTCTGCGAGAAAACCCAGGATCCTGGGAACCAGAAATTTACGCCCAGAACCCTTCGTGGGGTTCTGTTGAAAACTCGGGTCGTTTTACCCGAAAAAACATCGATTCCGGGCAAACGTCCGGATCTGTGTATTTATCACATCATCATATCCACAGCAAGTTCGGTTCATCCCATTTTCATCTGGGTTTGAAATCCCCCATGAATTCATGTTTCTTCTCTTTTCGGGGTGGTGCCGCAGTTTTCCTCACGCCTGGGCAGGAATCTCTGGCCTCGCGGAAAGGGATGATTCCAATCATGTCCGGTTAACCAATGTCTAATGGTTCAACCAATGGTATCAATGGTTCAACCAAATAATGTGGTTAAAACAAGAATAAACCATCCCCCAAATCACCATAAATAGGTGGTATAAACCATTCCCAAATGGGTGGTTTATTATTGTTTTAACATGTTTTAACCATTACATTAGTTCAATATGGCTCACCATTTGGGGATCATCATTTCCATCCCAAATATGAACAGAAATCGGAACTGTCCATGCCCCAATCAATGGTTCACCGGTGACTTGGGTTAACTTGGGAATCCCAAAATCCCAGTTTTCACCAGCCCAGAGGCCCAGAGCAGCACGGAGCACCATGAGTTGAATCAGCTCAAAATACAAACCAAAGGAAATACCGGCCAAATAAGGCTGGTTGGTGGTATACCTACCCCTCTGAAAAATATGAGTTCGTCAGTTGGGGTTATGACATTCCCAATATCACACAATGGATCTGGGGTGTCAGACACCTCTCCAGCTCTCATGGCCAAACACTGAACCATCTTCTGGTTGGTGGTTTGGAACATGAATTTTATGACTGTATCATCTTCACCGTCCAAAGACTGGGGGTTTTCGGGATGGTCGTGTCCCTCTTCGCCAAGATCTCATGTAGATTGGTAGGTTCAACTAGCAACTGTCCACGTGGTGGTCTTAAACCCTCTGAAGGTTCTCCTCCCTCTAATTGACATAGACCCGGCCAAACAAGGGTTGGACGATTGGTTTCCTCTAAGGCTGTTTTGAGGGTCTATGACGGTCTATGTTAATTTGGGGGAGAGTAATCTATGACAGTAGGGTCCCATCTATGTCTGAATCGTATGGCACAAAAACCTGCCTTGACCATGAGCCCCAGTTCTGCTCAGCGCTATTTTTTAATTCAACGCCCTCAGGTGCTAGCACGGCTCACTTTGGCACCATCACCGCAGCTTGGGAAACCATCAAATGCAAAATCATCTACCCTCGGGTAATTTAACGTAGCCATTCGGACAATTGCCCGTTTATTGGTGATTTACCCAGTAGAAATGGTGATTTTCCACAGCTATGCAGCTATGTTGAGTTACGGAGGGTAACCTATGGTGCACCTTGACCCTGCAGCGCCAACACAATGGCCGAGGCGACAACCACTAGCCCCGCCACGGGCGCCCAATCAATCTGCTCATCAGTGGCTGCTGGGTGGCTCAAGGGATCTTGCTCGTAGCCTGCGATCGGTCGATTGAAGGTAAAAAGTTTCAGGAAACCATTATTTTTACATGTTTTTTACATAGTTTTACCATCTCACATCTGAAATATAGATATAAAGATAAAACTAAATATAAGAGGTCTCCTGTAAAATAGGCCATGCGGCTTGACCAAGATCGGTGTAGCGCCTCGATTTTCTCACTCAAGAGCGTGGCAAGTTGGAAGAGAAGTTCATCAGCATAGCATCAACGTCATTAGCCCCCAAAACACCCCAACCCACCCCGAACCCCCCGGCTGAAGGATTCTCAAAAATAAAAATCTCAAAAAGATTCAAAATGAGCCTGAAACACTGTAAGGGTTCGAAAACGGCCCCGGTACCGATCTTGGTGGAGTCACCGAGTCACCTAAAATTTTCAACCAATTCCGGGAGTTGAAAACCAGCTAAATTTTATCACCGGGATGGCCATCAAGATGTTGGTTTAAAATCTGTTTCTTGCGGCCTCATCCACATGTTGGTTGGCCAAATCTCCTGCTTTGCTCTTGAATCTAGTGATATCTAGTGTCAATCTAGTGAGACCTGCATGTTATATGGTTAAATATCCATGTTTGATTCTTAAATCACCCATTTGACATCGTCAAATCCCTGCTTTAATTGTTCTTCATTAAATTTCCGAATTCTCATTGATCAAACATGTTCACCGCCCTAAATCCACATCAAATCTACTATCTTTGGCGGTTCCATCCTTCAATGTCCCGATTTTTGCTGGAAATCCCCCAGCAGAACATCCCAACCCAACCGGTGCCCGCACCTCTCAGCACTGCCACATCCGGATGATCCTCTCCTCGGGTCTTCTGCAGCTGTTGCCGCGCACGTCGGATCCAAGGTTTTGCCTGGAGAGTGTGTCGAAAATGCCTAATCCATTGGAACGCATCGACCGTTGGATAACTGGTTGGTGGTTTCAACATGTTTCAACCCCATCTGAACAATATTAGTCAGTTGGGGTTACTATTCCCATTATATGGAAAATAAAACATGATCCAAACCACCAACCAGGTTAGGTCATTGCATTTTAGGGATTCCATTGTTGCGAAATGTTGCAAATGTTGTAGTCAGGTCCCGATGATACTTTGGGGATTGGTATCAAATAGATGGTGATTCTAATCACTAAACTTGAAGATGTTCATGTAATGAATGATGCTTGGTTATCCAAATTGTTAAGGGTAGATGAGATTGGTAGGAAGTCCCATTGGCGCCTCCTTGGGTCGTCGTGCCAACAACAGGCATTGAAAGGCGTGGTAGGCGGCCTCCATGGCTGTGATGCCAAAAGACTCTGAACAGTGGATGGGCCAGCGAAATCTTGCACCAGTTTTTCAAACGGTGGTTTATCATGGTTTATCCCATTTACCCTCTGGTTATTTAACATAGCCATGGAAAATCACCATTTTTAATAGGTAAACCATCTATAAATGGGCCATCTATACCATGGCTATGTTAAATAACCAGATGGTATCTATAGGGTTTCAGCCATCCTTTTGGTGCTGCAGGATTTCGCAATCCTCCACAGTATCTCCAGCATATCTCCAGCATATCTCCCGATGCTCCTGCGCACGGAAGCCCTGCAGGGCCAAGCCCTCCTCAGCACATAGTTCTTCCATCTCCTGGTCTGATTCCACCGATGAAAGTTGAAGAAAACATAGATCCGTGGATTGATCCAAGGGAAAAATCACAGGAAAGACCCAATATTTAATGGTCACATGGGAAAATCGATGGAACATCTATAGTTTTTCCATGTTTTTCCCTTGAGGAGGAAAGAAACAGAACATCGCGGAACCGGTTCCAACCGCATTTCACCATATTTCGCCCGTTTTCGTCGCGGCCTGACTCTCAAAGAGACTCATGAGCATCGTGAGGTTGGGATGGTTGGGCCATCTTCATTCAGTGGCTTCAGGCCCAACCTCTGTGTAGTGCTAATCGCATCTAACAGTTGGCATCTAACTATCCAACATTATCCAACCATTAACCCTTCGACTCACCACTTGGCGTCAGTCGGTCATTCCCCCGGGAGCGGTGCTTCCGCATCCATCAGGATGGACCTCCGACGTTTCCCCCGCTTCTGGAGCCACAGGGCGTGGTGAGGACAGAAACTCGACGTTGATCCCTCTGGCACTGGACGCTTGCAGCGCCAATGCTTTCCCTGCAGGCTGTGGACCTAGTGACCTAGTGGACCTGTACTTGGAAATGAACAGTGATCATGTGCTATGAAAATGGAATAGGCCTGAATTCATCAGCACAGTCTGTGGATCCGGGGTTGGCCTTACCGTTTTGTGAACTGACAGCATTTCCGAATAACATGATCAGACATGAGGCAAACGTAGGTCAACATGAGTCCGAGTGATCTGCTCCCGTGCTAAAGGAGAGGATGAAGGATGATGAGTGCTAGCAATCCTCCCAATCCTCCCATTGCAAACAGCCACCACCACGTTACCAGTGGTGCCCCGACCGCCCTTCAAAATGCCCGATGGATCCCGATGGACCATCCCAAAACACACCAAGGCGCGTCGGTTCGAATGCATCGACCATCACGCGACACGCTGACAGGGCCCGGTGTCGTTCCCTCCGTTCTTCTACGCCTGGATGACCAATGGGTGGAAACCGACAAGGAATCTTATAGCAGTTGTGATTTTTTTTGTGTTGGTTTTCTCTTTTGGAAGTTTTTTCAAGTAACTCTAGCATGTTCTATTTGGAAACAAAGAATAAACCACTCATATTCTGATGGTTCATAGCACCAATTTATCGTAGAATCGGGGATGGCTTACTATTGTTTTACTATAGCATTATAAATAAATATATATATATATATATGTTTGCTATGTTTGTGTCTTTGCGCAGCTACAAGGTTTCTCGGGTGAATCGCCAGTTCTTCAATGCGCAGTGGGGTAGTGCGTTTTCCATCGACCCGGGCTTGGATGAAGGGAGACGCAGAGTAAAAACCACGTTTTTCATGCTAAATGCAACGTTTTTAATGATATGCCATCTGCCTTCACCGCCAACCTCAAGTACCCCAGCCAGCTTATATGCATATTTTCTCGGTTTCTGGCACGAAAGATGTCAAAGTTATGAAAGTACATGAGAAAGTATCCACCTCGACCCGTGAGTGGGTGGTTTCCATTCACAGATTTCCTCTGAATCTTCCTTTCAAGCGCCCTAATCCACCCTAATCCACCCTAATCCACCCTAATCCCACGCTGATCTCAAGACCGACCTCGGTCCGCTCTTCTTCAGGCAGTGCTTCTGACATCTGATGCCAGGGGCTCCAAAACCGTCAGGCTCTCTGACCTCATTTTTTGCGCGACTGGACTCGCTCAAGGTGGAAGCATGTGGAAGTTCAAAGGGAAAATCGTGGGAAAAAATCTACCGGGGAATGCCAGGGACCATGGTTCTTACATGTTTTACCCGAAAATACCCCACATCGTATAACATATCTAAACAAATAAATAAATAAATTAATTAATAAATACAATTAAATAAAAAAAGATAAACATGGGGATCCTGCAGAACCACAGCCGTTGGGGCATCAGCTATGGGACTTATCCATACTTATCCCATAAACATGCGGGTGCATAACCAAGGGAGAAGGAAGAAGCGCACCCGTTCGGGGATGGAACATGAAAAACCCTTGTTTTTTTTTTACGAACAAATTACCCTCCAGAACGTGGGGATATATATATGTATATACATCATGTATATATTATATATATGTGTGGAAACCCATGAAGACCCTTGTTTCAAAAATCGATCTACGATTAATGGGCTATCCATACCAATATTTAAATCTTAAATTACGGGCGAGTATGTGGAACTTCGGAATTCTTGGTCGAACCAAACTCCTTGCACCGCAGTTTTCACACCAAAACAGCCGGAGTAGATTTATGATGATTTGTGTTCATCCCGCCTCAACCGATGATCCACATAGGTGGCATGCCCAGGCAGGGGTGGTTTGAAAATCCTAAATCAACCGATTCATCATCATCGTTGTCATAGTCATCGTCACATCATCATCATCATCATCATCATCATCATCATCCCTACATTAAAGCCGCCAAAGGGTGTCAATTCCCCCATGTTCAAACACGAGAATAAAACATGCTGGCGGCTCAGCGACATGTCTGGCAGGCCGACACCTGCACCCAGCGATGCTGCACGTCTTGCCACCATGTTTGAAACATCGCCGCCCTGCTGCACCAAAATCATCCTCCATCTTCACCTTGGGTTGGCTTCAAATGGTAACATAAAATGTCGATCCTGGAATAAACCCTCATGGATGAATAATGATCATATCATCATATAAAATATGATAATATGATAATATGCTGCTAAAATGCGTTAAAATGATGGTAATCCCTAATGAAACAACTCATGTTTTGTTAACCCAGTAAATAAATATATATATATATATATTAGCATTGCTGCTAATATTAATAATATTGTTAGCATGATAAATATTAATATTATTACCAGTTTATTGTTATTAGTATTCTTAGTAGTGTTGTTACTATTTTTTATTTTACTGTATTTTTTTGGTTTATTTATTATAAAATATTATCAATATTATCTTATAATTATATAATTTGTACGTGCGTCTAGAACTGAAGTATATCTTTAGAATTGCCGTTTAGCAGGAAACTGTGACCAACCATGGGATTTTTGGGCACCCTGTTCAGACACACCCATGTAAACACGGGATGAATCACGTTGAATAACTCTTCCTGCTGCTTTGACTGTGGGGGCACCACTGCACTGCCAGATTGTAGAGCAAACGCCCAGCCCCCTTCATAGGCATAAATTAACCTCAGGACATCTCACGACCCGTGGGCATTAACATACATTGATGTGGTTAAAACAATGTCATAAACCACCCATTTGGGAAGGGTAAACATACCACCTCTTTCATTATGGTGATGACTGGGGGGTGGTTTATGGCGTTGTTTTAACCACATTAACTCTGATCAACTATAGCTTTCCCTCAACTTCCCAGCAACGAAAAAGAGACCAGGTGCAGTGCCCCAATGCGTCCGTGTGCAACCCGAAACGTTGCAGTTACCCCGCGCGGAGCGTTTTCTTGGAGAGTCGTGGTGCAAGGCGCAGCGGTTGTGACTGGTGGCAGGGCGCTGGCAAAGCGGCACCTGAATGACCAAGGTTGGGTTGGGTATTCCCACAGCTCCTGGGGAAAATAGCAGTCGGTGTGCCAACATCAACTACAATATATCAACATACCCAACAAGAATCATCTCATGGTTCACCCAGTTTCCATCATTTTCCCCATTTATCTCCAGATATCTCCAGATATTCATGACAAAAAAAATCCTGTGAAATCAGGGTGAAATCTACTTCTGCCGCCCTTCGCGGTAGCAGGTCTCACCTCACAGCGCCGTGCCCCGTGTTGGTAGCAGCGATGCCCCGCCAGGCCGATGCCATCGTCGCGCCAGACGCGGCCCACTGAGCTGCGCCCGCAGCCGAGGGCGTTGCAGGGCAGGCGCCCCCCGTGGGCGTCGCAGCGCCAGCCGGCGGGGCCGTAGCTGTCCAGGGTCCTGGGGAGGCACTGGGGCCATCTGCGGGTGTCCATATGAGGGATCCCCAATAGCTGGATGGTAATGAACATCCCAAACAAAAATGGATCATTTTAGGAAACCTGCGTGAAATGCCTCAGAGTAGCTGCCAGATATTTGAGTGGATTTGGGTTCAATCTTCGATGCGGTGGCAAACTGATAACTCAGTCAGCTGGGGGAACACTGTGGCACATGACTGAAGCTCAACACTAAATTCTGACCCTACCACCAGCTCACATCAGTAGGATCACCAGTGGTTTTGAAACCATGACACCAAGCCACATCATCTTATTGGAGGACATGTCAGCGGGCATCCGGAACTGATTTGGATGATTCCTCCTACATACAACCATCGTTTAAACGTCCCCTTGGTGTAAAACTGGTTGCATGAATTATATACAACTAGCATTGGCTAACTATTGTGTATATATAATTTAAAGCAAAACCATTCAAGACTTTTCGCCTTGCTATTTAGCCGGAATATGAACTTAAATATATTATAACATATTATGACCACTGTATGTTAAAAAATGTGATAATTAAAATAACTAATAAAAGATAATATGAGCTGTATATGATGTAAATCCATCGTTTCCAATTTTCCCTCGCTGGAAACGCCCTCTCTCCGCGCCCAGGCGCAGTTTCATGCGCCAGGCTTTCCGATGACATCCGTCCACCTCGCAGCTCCGCTGGAGCTTGGAACGCGTCCTCGTTCGGACGACGGGCGGCGCCAGCACAGCGTCCTGAAGGCGAGGGATTCCCATGGTGAAGTGACCTTCAAATGAGTGACATGGTATGGTCATCCGAGCCATCCATACAATGCCACGGGAAATCATGGAAATCTTCATGGTTGCAGTTGAAACATATTCTGGTTGGTGGGTGGTACGCCTACCCCTCTGAAAAATATTAGTCAGTTAATTGGGATTATTGTTCCCAATGCATGGCAACATAATCTAAATGTTCCAAACCACCAGTAATATGTGGAAATTCCCATCAACGCTGGCGGATTGATGCGCGAAAAATTTTCCCGAGCTGTGACCATAGCAGCCATAATGCCATAGCTTGACCATGTTTAACCCATGGATATACCTTCGTGGGGTTTGTCTCTGAGGACAAGTCATGGGATAGCACGGGAACTTACAAATCGCCAGGGTGTCACTAGGGAATCCTGCGAGATGTTTGATGATTCTGATTGATTTTGATGCTTTGAACCAAGAGATTATATCTGGTTGGTGGTGCAATAACCATCTTGAAAAATATGAAAGTCAATGGGAAAGATTATCCCATATATTATGGAAAATAAAAAATGTTCCAAACCACCAACCAGATATTAAAAGTGCGCGACTGTTTGCTCAGATTATGATTGATTCTGATTATGGCTGCCCACATGTGCAGAGAGCCACGAAGATGCTGCCCATCGCGCCACATTTACAATACATTTACGCCATTTTTTCCGGGAGTCCAAGAATCCAATCCCGCATTGTTGACTCATCTCAACATATCTCAACCAACATAAACCAACTCAACACCTCAACATACCATAACATACCGTAACTGTTATGGTACATACCTCAACCACTAAACCCATAAGTGCATACTCAACATTACTCAACCACTAAACCATCAAGGATTCCTAGGATGTCAGGGCCAGGCATCTAACCAGGTCTTCAGCTCTCCCCACGGCGCAGGCAACTCAGCAGCAACCGTGGGGAGGTTACGTTCCAGGGAGGCACGGCAGACTTGGGCCGCTGGGCGCAAGCAGTTCTGAACCTCGGGAGTTGGAGCGCAAATTTCGAGGGTCTTAATGTCACCCATAGGATCCATGGTGCTGGTATATATGCTAACATTGGGATCCACGTTGCCATTCCCTGGGGGGGGTTGGGGGCCCCCATTTTGTAGTGAACCAACCCCTGTCTCTACAAAATGGTTCTGGTACACAGTCTCCATCCTACAAAATGGTCTGTCTATAACCCATGGCTCTACA
>Ga0126342_10015172_pt1 | contig 13519 bp, 9 predicted proteins | sample Cyp1metagenome_FD_92528 | JGI IMG/M metagenome (GOLD analysis project Ga0126342, IMG submission 92528) | Coral microbial communities from Lord Howe Island, Old Settlement Bay, Australia - Cyphastrea 1 metagenome | ecosystem: Host-associated > Invertebrates > Cnidaria > Coral ...
AAAGACGTAACAAAAGCACCCTTAGAACAACGAATGGGGCCTAGGCACAAACATTATGAAGAGATAATTGCTTATAGTACCGGCACTGCATATGGGTAAAGAAAAGTGACTGCCCTAGGCAGAAAGATGAAGGCACTCTCTAAAAACGTAAATCTGCCACCCTTACAACAGCAAAAAGACACTAGCCCAGGCACCTGCACGCCGTGAGAGAAATCGGCCTTTCTTCTGCTCATTGTTCTGTTCTGGAGGGTCTGAGTGTGGTATGGCTCGTATCTACCTGTCGTTGCAATGATGGTAAGTTTATGTCTGTTAGGAAGGCCTTCGGCCTAGCACTCTATCCACTTGTCTTCTTATCAATATATTTTTCTGAAGGCATAGGGTAGCGCTAGTATCTATTTCTCGTTGCAAGGGTGGTAGGCGCACGTCTTTAAGAAGAACCTTCTCCACTTTTCTTCTTCGCATTTTCTTCTTCAGAAGACCCTGAATGCGGCAGAACTACTAACTATCTGCCTTTGCAAGGGTGGTAGGTTTATGTTTTTGAGGAATGCCTTCGGCCTAGTAACGTGTCCACTGCTCTTCTTCACCTTGTCTTCTTCTTTCCACTCCTCATTGTTGTTTTTCTGAAGGCTCTGAATGTGGTAGGGCTAGTACCTATCTGTCGTTGCAAGGGTGGCAAGTTTATGTCTTTTAGGGGGGCCTTTGGCCTAGTACACTTCTCTTCTTCACTTCATCTTCTTCTGAAGGCTGTACATGTGATGGGGCTAGTACCTTTTTGTCTTTGCAAGGGTGGTAGTTGCATGTCTTTAAGGAAGGCCTTCGGCCCGGTACTGTTTCCACGTCTCTTCTTCACATGGTCTTCTTCACAAGGCTCTGACTGTGGTAGGGCTACTACTTGTCGTTGCAAGGCTGGTAGGTGTATATCTTTTAGGGGGGCCTTCGGCCTAGTACACTTCCCATTTCTCGTCATTTCCTCCTGGGATGAAGGTGGTGGGGCTTTGCTTTTCGAATGAGAAGACGCTTCCCAGTCTCAATTTGGAAGGCTTGCCTCTTACTAGTGCTTCAAGTTCACCGTATGTCATGTACTCTTCTTCTCCCCTTCCTTTTATATACTTGGTTGAGGGTGGAAGGGTTGGATCATTGTGGCATGAAAGAGCACACTTGACGACATAAATAGATAAATGCAATATAGATATGTATGAATTTAATAATATAAATGTATATGTCGACAATATATTAAACACATACACTTACATACACATGTAGCGTGGCCGCACATCTATGTATATTTCTGCTTATGTACCTATCTTCCTATCAACCCATCTATCTCTCTATCAAAAAAACTCCCTAGCTATAAAACTAGTTTTGTTACTTACTAACTCACTGACTCACTGACTGTATGTCAATTTATCTAGATTACCCCTGCACTTCTGTCCGTTTCTTGGCATGTGCCTCAGAGCTTGCAGATGGCAGGGCTAGTATCTATTTGTTGTTGCGCGGGTGGCAAGCTGATGTGTTTAGGCAGGCCTTCGCCCTCTCTTCTGCTCATTGTTCTGTTCTGGAGGGTCTGAATGTGGTATGGCTCGTATCTATCTGTCGTTGCCATGATGGTAAGTTTATGTCTGTTAGGAAGGCCTTCGGCCTAGCACTCTATCCAATGGTTTTCTTATCAAGATATTTATCTGGAGGCACATGGTAGCGCTTGTATCTATTTCTCGTCGCAAGGGTGGCAGGCGCACGTCTTTTAGAAGAACCTTCGGCCTAGTAACGTGTCTACTTCACCTTGCCTTCCTCTTTTCACTCCTCATTGTGAAATTTCTGAAGGCTCTGAATGTGGTAGGGCTAGTACCTATCTGTCGTTGCAAGGGTGGTAGGTTTATGTCTTTTAGGGGGGCATTTGGCCTAGTACACTTCTCTTCTTCACTTCATCTTCTTCTGAAGGCTGTACATGTGATAGGACTTGTACCTATTTCTCATTGCAAGGGAGGCGCGTGTCTTTAAGGAAGGCCTTCGGCCCGGTACCGTTTCCACGTCTCTTCACACAGTCTTTTTCACAAGGCTCTGAATGTGGTAGGGCTAGTACCTATCTGTCGTTGCAAGGGTGGTAAGTTTATTTCTTTTAGGGGGGCCTTTGGCCTAGTACACTTCTCTTCTTCACTTCATCTTCTCCTGAAGGCTGTACATGTGATGGGGCTAGTACCTGTTTGTCTTTGCAAGGGTGGTAGGTGCATGTCTTTAAGGAAGGCCTTCGGCCCGGTACCGTTTCCACGTCTCTTCTTCACATTGTCTTCTTCACAAGGCTCTGACTGTGGTAGGGCTACTACCTATCTGTCGTTGCAAGGCTGGCAAGTTCATGTCTTTTAGGGGAGCCTTCGGCTTAGGAACAATGGCCAAAAGTCTTGGGCGGTCGTACCGTCAGAAAAGATAGATACGACATGTTGCTTTGCTAGACTGCGACATTGTGCCGTCAGAAAAGTCAGAAAAGACAGACACGACCACGTGCACAGAACAACAGATGTTGCTGTGCCATCGTGCCGTCAGAAAAGACAAACACGAAAGACGTCAGTTCCGCCGACCGGAATACGCTTTTTGTGCCGTCAGAAAAGACAAACACGAAAAAGCATGAAGGAAGGCCCGATACCAAATGCCCGACAAAACTGCAGCTGGCCATTTGGAACACCCATGCTTCTTGCATCGTGCAGGTTCAATGCTTTCGGTTGGGATTCCCTTATATGTCAAATCCTTCCTCTTAATTCATTCTCTGTGGCTATGCGGTCACTGTGGCTATACTGTCACTCAGTTGGTGCAGGAAACGGATCTAGATGACATCATGAGTCATGAGACACAGGTATCCTATCGTATCCTATCCTATCCTATCCATCTATCTATCTATCTATCTATCTGTCTATCTATCTATCTATCTATCTATTCATTTATTCTACCTATCTATTCATTCTATCAATCTATCTTTCTTTCTTTTTTTTATTTTCTTTCTTTTTTTTATGTCTTTCTTTCTTACTTACTTTCTTATCTATCTATTTTTCTTATCTATCTATCTTTCTTATCTATCTATCTAATCTAATCTAATCTAACCTAATCTAATCTAATCTAACCCAACCTAATCTAATCTAATCTAATTTATCTATCTATCTATCTATCTATCTATGTATCTATCTATCTATCTGTCTGTCTGTCTGTCTATCTATCTATCTATCTATCTGTCTGTCTGTCTGTCTGTCTGTCTGTCTGTCTGTCTGTCTGTCTGTCTGTCTGTCTATCTCTCCATCTCTCTAGCTATCTATCTATCTATCTATCTAACTATCTATCTGTGTATCTATCTATCTAATCTAATCTAACCTAACCTATCTAATCTATCTATCTAACTATCTATCTGTCTATCTATCAAATCAAATCAAATCTAATCAAATCTATCTATCTATCTATCTATCTGTGTGTCTGCCTGTCTGTCTGTCTCTCTAACTGTAAGCTTCAAAACGCAGCACTTCTGCGAGACTTTTTGAACTTGACAACATCAAAAACGAAACAATTCTGCGAGACCTCCTCATTTTTCCAAGTTGACGACATCAAAAACGAAGCAATTCTGCGAGACTTCCTTCAAAAATGGAAAGTTGAAGAGCTGACAGCCTCGTACCAATGCATCTTGCGATTTTTCAACTTCACCTGTCTAAAGTATTGCGCCTGCCATGAAAAAGTGAGGCCAGGTCATACGAAGTGCTGCACCTGTCACGCAAAATCGCCTCAGCAAACCTGAAGATCATGCAACCCCTCTCAGGAAATCAGCGCCCGGACCTCCTAACAGCTCCGATGAACATGCCTCTTGTACTGCGCCTGCCACGGAAAATGTGCAGATCCTCTTCAAATGTCCCAAGCCTGCCATCGTTTTTGGAAATGCTACAAAACCCTCACGTCTTGTTCACTTTTGACACGGTGCACAATCCCTTGCCCCTGCCACGCGAAACGACATCTGAACCTCCAAAAGTGGTCCGAACATGTGGTGTTTTTAACATGTTGACTTCGAAATGTGCTTCGCGCCACAACGGCTTGCACTTTTTCGGCATATCAACTTCCAAAAGTGCTCTGAACCCGTCAGTTTTTTTTACACTTTTGACTTCGCGCCACAACGGCTTGCACTTTTTCGGCATCTCAACTTCCAAAAGTGCTCTGACCCCGTCAGTTTTTTCTACACTTTTGACTTCGAAATGTGCTTCGCACCACAACGGCGTGCACTTTTTCGACATCTCAACGTCCAAAAGTGGTCCGAACCTGGGGTGTTTTTAGCATTTTTTTCACTTACAAATGTGCTTCGCGCCACAACGGCGCTCAATTTTTCATCTCTCATCTGCCCACCGGGCTCCGCACCCGCCGCTCTAGCGAGCCTACTTTTCAACCCTCCGGAGCCACAAATCATTCGAAAAACACAATGTTTCGCGACTTTCCTACCTTTTCGCGCACCTGGATCTTCTTTCTTCTGAGACTGAGACTTTCTCTTTTTTGATCTTCTTTCTACTTCTCTCCTCTTCACTGACTCTTCCCATCTCTGCTTTTCATCTGTCCATATTGTCGGAAGTTTGACTTCTAAACTTCCTTCGGCTATACACCTAATATCTGTTGACTACCAATTTACATCTACCACCCCCCACCACCACAGCTATTACCACAGAGGAGGGGGGGGAGGGGTGGCAGGACCTGGAGCATATATATATATATATACATATATATATTACGAATATAAAGAAGGTACTGCCATAATACCAGAATACCGGGTGGACAACTTTCGAACCAATCAGCAAGGGTGATTGTTCATATCATTTCACATCACCACTGGTGAAAACTCAAGGAAACCCCAGGTTTGTTGGTCATGGGATTTAGCAAGCCCGTGGGCAGCTGGGAAGAGTGGGGGTGGCATATTGGCTCACCGTGGTCATGTCTAGTAGAGATATTCCCCTTTGCCCGGGTGATTTGCCCAAAAGTGGTCACATCATGTCAAATCCCTACGATGAAACTGTTGGTTTTACTCATTGGAAAGTGGAAAGTCTGCACTTATAATATTCAAAGACAATGGTTTCCTACAGCAACTCCTTGACCCACTTGTGGGATTTGTACTTCGCCGGTCCTCATTGAGGAATCTGCTGCCGAGGCGCCATTTGCAGTCGTTAAGTTTTTCCGCAAGGATCTGGGGATACCGCCCAACAAGCAAAGGCTGTCGTCATCCTGGGCGCAATGGGCCCGAAAGCAAACAGTTTTGAAACCCTCTGGCAGATTGGTTCTAGAGGTTGTTTGCGCAGGATTCCCATACCACGCTCAATTTTTTTCGGCAAGTTTCAGAAGCCATGGTGACCGTCAATAGAAAGGCAAGCAAAACTGCTCTTGCGAGTCTGCCCTTCATTGCTGTGTGTTGCAGCCAGTTGTCTTCAGCTGTTAGTCTACACCACGAGCCATAAACTTGGCGCGAAGGGGCAATCGTCTCAGAAATCTCAAAATCTAAACAATAGATTTGCAATCAGGGTTGAACCTGTGTCTTTCCATTGTCGGCCGCAGGTAGAAACTAGAACAATGAAGGGTTATGTGCCGCAATCTGAAGTGATTCAAGCAGTTAACCAGAGGAAACTGCATGACTCTGCACAGAGGCCAAAAAAATATCCAAATAAATATAAATATAAACATATGTAAATATAAATATATATATATAACCCATGCCCATATCAGGCCCATATCTGATATACTCACAATTTACCTTCAACAAATAGATTATGATAATGAATATTGATCAGAGATGGCGGTTATGAAACCAATGTTGACACCAAGTGTTTCGGCACGCCCCCCATCGCAACATCCCACCGGCGGCACACTGTGTAATGAAGTTACAACTGCCTGCCCAGCAAAGCACTGGGGTAAATGGGATTGGGGCACACATTCCCGAGTTGCATTCAAGCTCGGCTAAAAACCACCGATGGTATCCCAAGAACATTCCAAAATGCTTGATAATGTCGACACGCATCATTGGCCAATCTTTCCAGGAACACTTTGGCGGAGCCAATGGATGCAGCTTTGGGAATCAGATGCCCAGCTTGGGAGGCTCGCATTCTAAATACTCTTGGTGCCTCGAGGCACTCATCGTTTTTGTCGCTTCGCACCCAAATCATCCAAATCCAGCACGGGATTATGCGATTTTTGGTTATCGTTTCGTTATCGTTCGGGTTATCGTTTGGGACACCTGGTTGGATCAAAAAAATCTGCAAAACAATGATTCTGGGAAACCAACCCTTCTTTTGACAAGTCTTAATGCTGTCTTGAACAAAGCTTGAGGCTGCCGCGGAAAACGAAAAGCACAAACTCCAAAAGGAATAGGGGAAAGACCGGAATCTAGAGCACCCACACTGTTCCTGCCGCAAGGCAAGACCTTGTTCTTTCCTTTCTCCAGCATGGCGCGTTGTCACTAGCAAAAGTCGAGGCAAAAGACTGATATGTGGCCGTACAGTGCTTGAAATTAAGTCAGCATGCAGCGCAAACAGCAGCATAAACAGACCATCACCACACAGCAATGCACATCACCAGGTTGTACCACCTGTTCAAAACAGGATTTTGCCAATTGCCTATCTCTCAAACAGATGGTGAATGCTATTAACGCCCACATAAAGGCATCGAATAACCTGCACCGTAAGACAAAGGATGACTGATGACCAAGATCAAACATATAAGCAAATGTTATTGTTTTTTGAAGAGTGTATTATTGTGTTCTGTGCCCCAGCTCAATTTCCCAGCAATAGAGATGCCTCGAATACTACTTTCCATTACGGTAAATTTAGCTGTAGCTCATATATCTTCTGACATTCTGTTATGGCAGCATTCTATCTGACATTCCAGTCTGACATTCTATTCTGGCATTCTATCGCGCATCTATTCTGACATCCGATCTGGCATCTATTCTGACATTTTCTCTGGCATACTATCTGGCATTCTATCTATGCTGCAGCATTCTTTCTGGCATCAATTCTGGCATCCTATCAGACGTTCTATTCTGGCATTCAGTTGGCGCCTATTCTGACATGGGCGCTGCCGGACCTCAACAACGCGAGCGCCACATCCAATGCCCACTGAGATCTCGGGCTCGTGGTTGAGGTCCGACAATGTCCACTGAGATCGTGGTTGAGGTACGGCAGTGCCCACTGAGATCTGGCGCTCGCGGTTGAGATCCGGCAGCGCCCACTGAGATCTGGAGCTCGCGGTTAAGGTCTGGCGGTGCCCACTGAGATCTGGAGCTCACGGTTGAGCTCCAGCTGTGCCCACTGAGATCTGGTACTCGCAGTTGAGGTTCGGACGGACGGACGTACAGAAGGAAGGATGAGGAGGCGGAGGAAGTAACTCTGATAAAAATCTAGAGATCACCTGGCAGGTGGGGAAAAATGTGGTGATCTGTGTGTTGTGGGATGTTGTGGGAGCTGGATGCATTTACCTTTGTTTCTGAAACTAAAACCCAGGCCCCAACTTGAAGACTTGAAACTTTCCATCTCTTGTGGAAGCTTTTGGATCGATCATCCCAAGGAAAAACAAATGTTTCTATTATGTAGGGAGAACAGATTGAGTTCCCGTTTCTACTAATGAGATCTGCAGGTCATGACATGTATCAAGCAGAGACAATCACGGTGCCACCATTTCATTCCAGAATAGCCTTTCCCACTGAAGCAATGGCCTATAATCAATAATTGTATGATGTGGGAAACCCTGGCTGCCATAAACAACTCCCGTTTGGGGATGGTTGAAATCCCGCCAAAAAAATGGTGATGACTTGGGGATATTTCCAAATGATTTGCTGTATTTCTTCCCTCCCGCTTTCAGTCACTGGCCGACCCTGGCCTAGAATGGCCTTAAGGACATGCCCGGCCACCTGAGCACGATATTTTTACCACTGACCGGGCGGCCACATGTTTTTTTTGGGGGGAGCTCCCCACAAGTTTTGGGTAAAGTAACTCCGCCAAACATGGGACGATCATGCGAAGGCATACTTCAAGTATTTCAAAATACATGAGCCAGAAGTCTGGAGTGGGATCAAACAGGGAGTGGTCAAGGGTATTGAAAAATCCACTTGAATAACGAGGATTAAACCCATGTCTTGCAATTGCTGGTTTTCTGCAAGAAGCCACCACAACCAAAACATACAGTTTTGCAACATCTTCGGAGTGTGAGCCAAGGGAATCTTAAGAAATTGTAAATCAACCTGCACAGGCTTTGTGACAAGCAAAGAGATATAAAATGATACACATTATGTATATAATTCTAACAGGATATCTCAGCAGATTCAGACGTTCCAATGGGCGCTGCCGTTATTGGATCGTCTTGAGATGGATCCGATTGGGTGGTATCGATCAAACTCAAACTCCCATTCACCCACAGATTACAAAAACAAAAACATTTGTTGTGTTTTTTTTGGTGACGCATGTTGATTTAATTTGATTGATCGAAAGCATTCGGTTGTGGGGTGAACCAATGGATCGGCTCCCACGTTTCTGATCCGCTGTCAATCTGCAAGGGGAAACCCCACAAAAACAGGGAGAAAAAACGATAGAATGCATTGCCATTGACATGTTTATCTTCGCTTTTATATGTGTATAGATTGATATAATACGATTTGTAATATATATCTACGGTATACGCATTAAATTATTTATATAATATAATATATTATAATATATGCGTATATCACATTGTATATAATTGTATATATATATATATAAGACATTGCCATCAACGTGTGTAAAACCCAGCCCAATCTCAGAACGCGTTGGCCCAGGTCAAGCTCACAAACATTTTTGGATACCACAACCACAGGATACTACAAGCATAGCATAGCCAAAAGGGGGAATCAATGTGAAGAAAATGTCACCTTCCATCTATCAGTATCCCGGCTTTGATGGTTAAATATGATAAATGCTGCTATTTGTTGGCTGATCACCTGATTTCTTTGCCTATCAACCTACAAGTCACCAGCTGGTTTACCCAGGCAGCCAGGTATGCCGCGCCACTTGGCATCACAAACGGCATAGCCTGATGGTGACGAGGATCTTTAATCCTCTTTAATCAGTTTCTGGGAATCACCGGTTTGTAATCTGTCGTGGCAGCTGGAGTTGTTTCCGAAAATGAAACCCAGCAGCTTTTTGACTTGATTATCTTGGATTCTTATTCCCGCTTTGAAACCTGCTAGTGGCAGCGTGATCATACCGTATTGCAGTCCACTTCTCAAATCTTCCCTTGAAGGTGAGATCCCTAAATGAACCAAATGGCTAAGTCGGGTTTATAAGTGGGGTGTCTGCTACTGATGGGGGACATCAAATAATGGATCCAAAGAGAGTTCGTAGGAAATAAAATGGCAAATCAATTAAATCGGTTTTCGTTGTTTCATTGGGGAGAGGATGGACGGTCGGAGCCGTACTTGACGTCGCAACCAAGATCACGAGTCGGACGCGAGCCAATGTGGATCCGGGGAGTTCCCCCAGTCGTCACCTTTTCGGTTTCAATACTAACTCATGGTCTTATGACAAACGGAACGATGATCATCAGATCCAGATCTTCATTCTATAGATCTAAGATGATTTTATATAATGCTGCAAGGACCCCAGTAGTTCCTTGTGATAGTGGCGATTTACACTTCCAACGCGCTTGAACCCCAGAGTGGATTTTTCTGAATCAACCGGCACAGGTTCATCCGTAAATGGGTCCGTCTGAAAAAGGAGAAGACCCTGCATGTGTTTGACCATTTTCATGGGGGAATATGATGATGAACAACTTGCTTTGGGATATCCCCCGGTTCTGGAGAAACTTATAAAATACTCCTGGGGCCTCTTTCTTGGACAAATTTTCCCAGAAAAATTGCCAACCTGCAACTATACAAACCATGCCACATGGATGTAAAGGAAGGAGAACAAGATTCGCACAGGCTGCCAACTGCTCCAAAGCCGCTCAGTACTCACAACGATCAACTGCTATATTAATGAATCTATATATGATACATAGACCCGATAAAATCATATAAAATCACCATGCCACCAAAACTTTTCCATTTGGGTTTAAAGTTGTTAAAACATGTTTTTCACCAACTTTGTGTCACCGGAGTAGTCCTCTCACTGCCTCAAAATCTGGTGACCAGGATTCGCTACACCAAAACCCGCCTGGAGCTCTGGAGCCAAAAGTTCGGACCCCGGAGCGCTGGTCGTCTGAGTTCACAACCCCCAAAAATAATGAATGACAATGGTAACATTGATAGATTTGAACACAACAAGCTGTCCGAAAATCTATGAAAATATCTATGAAAATCATGAATTGCAGCCTAATTATATATCTGATATTATCTGCAGTCCGTACATGCTGGACATCATGATGACATTGTGTCATACCTGATGAACAACACGACAAGGTTATGCCAATATGCAGAAGCACCAAACAATGAGTTGATGAGAGCACACATACTTCTGCCGGAAACCCAAGCCAATACACTTTCCACATGTTTGCCAAAACAGGAGGTATAAATCATCCCCACAACAATCAAAGACCCACAAAAATTGAAATAACAATGGACTCATGCAAGTACATTCACAATCAAAGGGTGAATAAGTCTATAGAAGGTACTGCGAACTACTGAAAGAACAACGTCTTCAGTAATTCATTGCACCTGATCATACCGCAACAATGCAAATTCTTCATGTCTTTACTGCAATTCATTGTGATCCAGTGATCGAGTGCTCGAGGTTGATTGTACAGATAGCATCAAATAATATCAACAGTTGGAGCTGTGATCTGTATTAACCTTCACGGTTCAAATCAGAGCACAGGAGGCGTGCCTTCACCCATGGCCCTTTTGAATCCTTTTGATGGATGAAAAGGCGTCGCGTGTCCACAACTAATACAAAGCGGAGAGTCAAGCAGGAAACCTTTTCTGAAGTTATATTTTTTCTATACAACCCTCCCAAATACATGGGTTGTTGATTATTTGAGCCATACCCATGTACATATGTATATATATATATATAAATATAATATGTATGTATGTATACTCACTATGATCAATGCTCACTATGATCAAACGCAACCGATGTCAGCAAAGCCTTGACACAGATCCCGATGCCTAGATGCCTCGGGAAAATCTGAAGTGAAACTGGCCGCTGATCTGCCCTCCAAAGTTTTCCTTGTCTCTTCAAAGAATAAAGGAAACATATGGAAACATGTTGTGATCTGGCTGAAATGCACTAAATGGCACCAGGCTAAGACAAGACTTGACAAGACTGTTTCGGGCTGGTTCCCCCTTATGACAACACGGTTTCGCCACATATGTTCTTTTTGCCTGTAAGAAAGGGACCTGGTCCCAAAAAGTCGGTTGTTTACTTTTCACCATTTTCTCCACGGCTCAGAATTCTTCCCTTGCGGTCAGAACGCAACACCCTCATGCTCCGTTTTTCAGCATAAATATGTACAGGAGCGGCAGAGAACTATATAGTTACGGGTATGTAGAAGCTCTTGGATGTAAGTAATATACATACAATATATACATATTATATATTCATATACATCATACATACGAATACACATATACTTTATACACGCACATGCGTAGATGCTGACAATCGCACGCCTATACTTTCGTTCGCCTGCAGACATGTACATTAACGAGTAGTACATACATATTTTTCGGGTCATTTTTCAGTATACACACACATAGAGAAAGACATCCATCTATTTACTCCCCTCCAAAACTTGGCCCTCTACTTGTTATGACCGGGCCATCCCTTGGAATACATTGAATCTAAAACGCCAAGCCAGGTGGATTTTTTGCAAAGATGTGAAATCAAATGTTCACACAGGAAAACCCATATAATATGGTACACCCAACAGTTAGCCATCCAAACTTAGCAGAAATTGTTGGTAAACATATGCAAAAATCATTCCCAACTGGCAGGATTATGATTGGGTTTACAACATTAATTTCAGTATAAAAGACATTGGACGAAATTTCGGAGGACCGAATCAGGACAAAAAAACGCAGCAGACTTCCTTTGGAAGCTGCCATGAGACCGACATGGTGCTGCCACAGAAGCAAACACACGAGTTGGAAACCTGTCTTGGTATAGGTAGATAGGTTTGCCATGGTTTGTCTCAAAGAACCGGATACCTCAGTTGATACTTATTTTCATAGGGACGGTCATGATAAACCATTTTAATGACTTGAACCATTTTGAACCAAACCTTCATAGATGGTACAGTAGGTTCCGTTGTTTTGGACATTCCGCAAGTTTCAAAATACTCCGTCCAAGCTAAATAGCAAAGGCACACTGGCATGAGAATTCAGGTCTGCAACTGAATTTAGAAGCTCCCATGCATCTGTATCCCGGAAATACATGGATATTTTTTGGGAATCTCAACATTGAACCCACTTCACAAACATTTTTCCTGAGCATTGCGCTTAAAACGATGGTAGAAATCAGCCACTGATCGATGCAACGCCTCAGCGGTCTCGGCCGTCAGACTGCCAAATACCTTGGCCTTTCGAAGTATTCTCTCAGATTCGCTTGGAAGTAATGATTGTCCTCCAGTGTGTCGAGTGCCCGGTGACCCCGGTGGTCGAGCCACCCCGAAAAATCCTCCAGAAGTGATTAGACAAATGATGACAAATGGATTAATGTTGATTAATGGTAATTTATATGTGATTAATGATTAATGGTGATTAATGGTGATTGATTGGCAAAACCGCCAGTTTCTGCTACACTTTTTGTACTCCCACAAGATCTTGTCAAATGGCAAGTGTTTACCATGCATGAATCGGCACGACGATGTAGAGTTGCGGGACATTCCAAAGCAAGAGTCCTGCGGAACATGATCGTTGGAGTTTGGAGATGTTTGGAGAACACATGTTTTTACGCAAAACATAATCTAAATCCATGTGCATGCAAAAGATAACGCATTTGTCGTGATCTATTTGGTATTTCGCATGTATACATACACATATTTTAATTTGAATACCTGTTTCATACTTGCATGTACGATATATATATATATATAATTTATATTATATTATATTATATCATATTATATTATATTATACGGGCTCGGTGTGTTTTCCAGGCCTGGAGAAACGTTGTTTTTACCGATTATCTTGGGATTGAGCTCATCTCTTGACGCATCAAGCCCATACATGCTCATGCATGTCATGTTTTGGTATTGCGATATGTATATATATATATATACATAGATATTATATATATATATGTACACCCTCCGGTGTCATCAATCGTGGTTTGCTGGAAAAGGATTTTCCTAGGTATGAACCTCCATTTTTAATGCAATTTCCCAATATTTTCCAGCTAGCCACTGGTGACACCGATGTGTATTCAAAGTTATTCCCCACCTGCCAGGTGAGGGTTGTTAGATTTTATGTCAGTTGCCTCCTCCTCCTGCCGCCTCCTGCCTCGTCCTGCCTCCTGCCTCCTCCTCGTCCTCCTTGTCGTCCTTGTCGTCC
>Ga0126342_10015173_pt1 | contig 13519 bp, 11 predicted proteins | sample Cyp1metagenome_FD_92528 | JGI IMG/M metagenome (GOLD analysis project Ga0126342, IMG submission 92528) | Coral microbial communities from Lord Howe Island, Old Settlement Bay, Australia - Cyphastrea 1 metagenome | ecosystem: Host-associated > Invertebrates > Cnidaria > Coral ...
CACTCTACACTCCACACTCCACACTTTACACTCTACACTTTACACTCCATACTTTACACTCCACACTCCTTACTTCACACTCCACACTCCACACTCTACACTTTCCACTCCACACTGCAGACTAGTAACAAGGGAAACATGTACAAGACTGTTCAAATAAACTATTGCAGAAAGGTATTGTGCGTCACTGCATAACCATGTGTTTTGACATCTGTACCATTAACATACGTGTGTGCATTTGGGTTCGTGGGCTTCATCTTTTTTTTTCCTATGGAAATATCATGGGAACATGGGATTTCACTAGCAACTAGTAAACTAAGAATCTGTAAAGGGATAAGGGATGATCCAAAAAGGGATTATGATAAAAGGATTGGATGATCCTTGAGGATGAGGGGTATAGTAATTGTAAATGCGATTATTAATTAATGGGATTATTGTGGGATAATTGATGGGATTGATGGATAGAATGGGCTTATTAATGGATTATAAATGGGATTATTATGGGATTATTAATGGGATTATTAATGGGGTTATTATGGGATTATTAATGGGATTGATGGAACAAATGGGATTTTTAATGGGATTATTAATGGGATTATCAATGGGATTATTATGGGCTTATTAGTGGGGTTGATGGATAAAATGGGATTATTAATGTTGCGTTCTGAACAAGCCCAACCTCCTCGCGGTGAACGTGGATACCAACCAATGGGGCCACCCCGAAGTTTTGAGTCTTGCAATTTTGTTAACCACAGTTTTGACAGTTTTGACAATAGCTCTGACATACTGGAAACGAAATGGAAAGAAGCTGATGTATATATCAGCCATGCGTTCAAAATCAAACGACGCCGATACAGACCACACTACAAACAAACCACTCGTTGCACCACCACAACCTACCTACAGCTACGTCGACTACACTCAACACTTGAACCACAGCTACCACTCATTCCAAACAGCTTCGCTACAACACCCACCTTCAGAGGCGGAGCCAAACGATACCACAAACCAAACAACACAGACAATGACGACGAAACCACACTGGCGGAAGCCCTGATAGAGCTCGCCACTACATCCCTACAACGCAAACAAGACGCAAGTCAACCACCACACAATCAACGAAAACAACGTGACCGACCACAAACCACCACCACAGCCACCACTACCAAAAACAACACCACGGCAGCCACGACACGAACCCCAAAACTGGACCTCTATGCCAGCGTTCACAACATTTTCCAGGATAAATCACAAGATCCACTACAAGCCCTGACCGACCTCGTCAACCAGGCACATCAAATCCGACAAGGACGCCACAACAAGCGACAACAACTTCAATCCACAATCACCAGCCACAATGAAGTTACAACAAAGAAGCACAACAAAAACCACCTGGCCATCTTAACTGACACATCCAACGCGACTACCACGGACAACCAGCAGGAAGCCAAACCACCACGACTCACCTTCACCACCAGGACATCGGTCATGTCCGGCACCAAACTGATCCAATTACTTGAAGACCAAGCCACTCTACGTGAAGGCTACGCAATGGTCACACACGAAGAAGCCAAATTCATCAAATAATGGACAAACACACAAACACTCACAAACCCCACAACTCCCACAACAACCAAGGGACTCGTCCTATGGGACCTACCACCGGCACAACACCCAGCACCCAACGGAGCAAAAACCACCTGGCTACCAACCGACAAAGGCTACCAACAATACTACATGCTGCCTTTATACAACGACATGCCTGCACCACTCCCCAAACCACACTGCCTCAAAGCGACCGCGGAACCGATCCCCACCGATGATGATCACGTCACAATCAGAATCGAAACCTACCAGCACCTCGCCACACCCACTGAATGGCAAAAACGCCAGAGGAACCCAGCACAAATGCTACAGACAACATTTGAAACACTCAACATCGAAACACGCACATTCGGATGGCGAATCACTGAGCAACAACGCACAAACCAACTGACTGGATACATCCGAATCAAGCCAAACCTTGCCACTGCCCTCGCCAAGAAATCAGGCGACAACGGCATCATTTTCACACATGTCGGCGCACCCAAGGACACCGTTCAATGGATCCCAAAACAACCCGGTGAAACCGACATCGACTACTGCACACGAGTCACTGCCCTGGCACACAAAGAGGACCAAGGGCTGGCCCACAGGCAAGGCCTAGGCAACTCCTACCTCGGCATCAGAGGACGGGCGCCCTCCCCCAAGCAAACAACAAGATTCACAGCCACCGGCCCACCATTGCACTGGGGCCTCTGCACTCGAAGCATTCCCCAAAGCACAGGGATTCAACAACATCACTGCCATTGGAGCCCCAAGAGCACAACGCAACAACAGCCCGTGGCACTTCACGGCGGCACCACCGGCCACAACGGACCCCAACAACCCACACCCAGACACGGACACCCCACTGACCTACCAAATCCAGAACGACAAAGGCGACAACACCTCATCCATCACCATCAGTGCCTGGCAACCAACCCCACGCAGACCTCATCCAAACGCCACGAGACCGAATGGGTCACTCCCATTGGAGCAAACAAAAGGCAAACAACGGCAAACCCAACACCAATGGACACAAGCGAACCTACTGCCAAACGCACCACTGATGAAAAAGAGACCGACAACACCACAACTGACAAACGACTCAAGACCAACAACGGAAACAAAGCCACTGCAAAAACTACTCCGGCCGACATCCCAACCCTCACAACAGGCCCACAAGGCGAACAGATCATCGACCTTGGCGGCCGTGGAGACTGCGGTTGGAGAGCAGCACCCGCAGCCATCGCATTCGGCAACAGCAAAGACAGCCAATACATCAACAGCAGGCTCAGCGGCATGAGCACCACCACACGCACCAAAACCATTGCTTGGCTCAAAGCCAACACAAAAGAATGGCAGCCATTCTGGGCCACCGATCCAACAGCCAACGAAGCAACAGAATCAGGAGCAGTCCCCACCACGGCAGACGCATGGCACGAAGCACTTATCAACAGACCTTTCAAATGGGTTGACCACTATGCCACCGCAGCTATGGCCAGAGCAACAGGATTCGACATCCTCGTCTTCGAGCCTGACCCCGCAACCCATGCTTGGACACTCAGAGCGCGACAAGCAGCACACACGGGCATCGCATCCCAGCCAATCATCCTCCTTCTAAAAAAGGACCACTTCACCACCATCCACGGAAAAGCATCTGACCGCTACCTCGACATGACAACTCCTTCAGGCCCCTGCAGATTCCACGGCAGCGGAAGATGCAACGAGCAACCGCGCTCCCCAGCTACATCATCTTGGTGCAAGCCACCCCCGTCCCACGCACCTACCACGTCCAGCTGGTGCAAGCCACCCGACCGACCACACCAACCAACCATCCACACCAACCAGCTCTCGACAGCAGCCAGCACAACCGACCACATGCCCAACACCCCACCCAAACGCAGATGCATCACTGGCAAAACCAAGCCAAGCTCACCACAACCAACCACCAACCACACTGGTGGTAACTACCCGGTATCAGACAAACCACGACAGAAACTCCCCTGGGTGCTCCGCAACAAAGCTCTCAGGAACTGCCGCAGGCCCAAACCGCCACAAGAGGAACAATCCTGGACCTGTCCAACATGCCGCATGGTCATCACCAAGGACCCAAAGGCACGACGTGACCAACTGTCACGTAAACGCAGGTACCACATGCAGCAAGCCCACCCTGATCTCCCAAACCCTGATCTCCGGCACCGCAGAACCCCAGTGACACCCAGCCACGCACTCCCGAGCGAACAACATGCCTGGGTCTGCCCAATCTGCAAAGTAGCACTGCCGCTCCTCGAAGAAAGGCTCAATCTCGACAGCATTCGAGCTCACATCAAAGAAAACCACCCCGATGAGACACCCAAAACAATCTCTAACAAGCAACAAAAGGCCACACTACCACCTTGGCACAACGGCCTCAAACAATCGGCAGCCACCAGAACAAACAACTACTTCTCCACTTTGCAAGCAGCCGTGATCAACAAAGGACACTCCCCAATCACTTTAACCAAAGAGGTCACTGACAAATACATCCACAGCAAACGCTTCCGATGCAAAAACAGGCACAACGGCCAAGCCACTATGTGCAAAACATGCTGGCGCTTCCTCAGCATCAACACAGCACCTGAAATGCCCACATGCCCCGGCAAACTTCCCGACACACCACGCACCGGATCGCTGAAATGGTGGCGCAACGAGTTCCGCAAACACGGCGACGGATCTGAAATCGCGGCAGCACTTGGCACCACAGCAACAGCCATGGACAAATACTTCCAACCAATCATCAGCAGCAACCCACCATCAGAGCAGACCACCGACTGAAAAACCAGCGGGCTCGGGAACCACCCCGAGGCCCGGGCATTCAACCCATCCAACGGAACACGCTTCGGTGAAGCAGACAACCCTGGCCCACGCCAACGCCACAACCACACACACCTACTTGGCCTCACCATCAACGTCAATGGCGTCGGCAACCTCTGGCGCCTACTCAGATGGCTCAGCACAACCACCACAAGACCTAACATCATCTACATTCAAGAGCATAAATGCTCCCCAGCAGACCTTGATGCAATCAAAACCTACAATGCAAAAATTGGCTACCACACATTCACTACTGCAGCAAACGCTAGCACCACCACAGCATCTACCATCACACAACGCGGCACAACGCGCAAACGCGCCAGACACGACACCTTCCACGGCGGAGTCATGACCCTTGTCAAGCAAGGTCAACCAACTCGCCCACACACTTCATACACACAACATCACGGCCAATTCCTTTGTGTCAAACTCCACGGCCACACGCATATCAACACCTACAGAACCCACCACGACGATGACGATCAAACACAACACGCAATTGCCGACTGCATCATCGACAAGGCAACAACTGCAACTTCACTATTGCTGGCGACTGGAACCAAGAACCGCACACGCTTCAACTCCCTCACTGGCTTACAAAACCCACACACATCGTTGCACCTGCACAACCAACCAGGCACCAAGGCAACCGCACCATCGACTACATCATCACCAACATCAGATCTACACACACCACGATGGAACCTCCTGACTTCCCACCCATCAGCGACCACAAGCCGGTCTTCTGGCTACAACCAACAAACAACCACTACGGAACCACCACACGCCTTAAGGCGGTCGAAAAACTCGGGCCACCACCCCACATTCCCATCACAAGATGGCACGACACGGTATGGAACAACCACTTCCCCACCATACGACCGATCACACCACTGCCGACATCACCTGGGACACACCGATCCTTCAAATGATCCGTGACGGCCACACAGAGAAGGCATGGCAAACTTTGCAAAGCAAACTGGAATATGCCCTCATCACCGCAACCAGACAAACCAAACGGCGACATCACATTCGCCGAAAGACGCCTATGGCGGACCATCCACCAACTGCGTGAAGCACTCCGACACGACCAACGTGCACTAAACCACCAGCCCAACCTTTCCGGCCTCCGGAACAAGATAATCAACATCACAAACACACTCGACCGCCGTCATCACAGACACACTCCATCAAGCAACCAACGAACTTCACAACATGGAAGCTCGTCACGCAAGAGCTCGCATCCACAACTGGAGACGAAGGCTCCTAGAAGACGACCGCCACACCTACCAGTGGCTACGCCGACAACCACCACAACGAACACCACACATCACCACCACCACTCCGAACTCTGAGACAGACACCCTACAAACCCCCACCACCGAAACAACACAACAAGCACTCGACTGCATCACAACATACTGGAACCAGATTTGGCAACGCACCACACCACACCTCGCGGACGCTACAGCAACAACCACTGCTCAACTGGGCCCACAACGACCACCCATGCAATGGGAACCTTTGACAACCAAAGACATCACCACGGCAGCCAACAAGCAACACGGCAAAACACATGGTATGGACGGCTGGAGCGGAAACGACCTGAAACTCATCCCGCCACAAGCATGGCCAGGCATCACCAACATCATTAACGCTCTTGAACAAAGTGGCACTCCACCACGTGCATGGCGCGAAATCCGCCAATGCCACAAGCCCAAGGAGTCATCCCTACACCATGTAGCGGGCACTAGCACAACCACGGCACACAAACTCCGCCCACTCTCGGTTGCCTCTGTCTGGTACAGGCTCTGGGCAGCAGCACGCTATCACCACACAACAACCACCACGTGGATCAACAACTGGCAGCACCCTGCCACTTATGGCGCGCGCAAGCACATCACAGCCAATATGGCAGCGAAAGCCATTATTGACACATCACAGAACCGTTGCACAGCAACACTTGACCTGACACAAGCTTTCGACCACGTCACACCAGCAATCGCAATCAACACACTCAAACACCTCGGCGTCTGCCCAACAACCTCCACATTCATTGCCAACATTTGGGAACATCAACTACGGTATCTGACCTACGACCACCACTTCAACCAACGACCAATACATGTGAGCACGTCTATACCACAAGGTGACAGCTGGAGCATGCTCGCACTCACGGCATGCATGCAAACGGCACTCCACCACATCACAACCACATGGCCAGCCACACAACAGGCACTTTTCGTTGATGACCGCACTTGGACCTCTCCAACAACAACAGAACTACAACAAGTCAACGCATACTGGCACAACTATACAGCATCTATTGGCATCCCTGAAAACACCAGCAAAGCTCAATACTGGACTGACGGTGACCAAAGCCGACGACAAAACCTTCCACAAGCAATGGGCTACGACTACGACCCGACGACCCACGACCACATTACATTCCTCGGCACTACACTCACACTGGACACACCTGACCAACATTACACAGAAAACATCATCCAACCACGACGACGTGTACGACAACGACAAAGACCTAACTACTCACTAACATCGCAGCACCCACATCCACCAACACATATGACACACCCACCAGGGGGTGCAAGAACAAAACACAACCAACAGAGTGACCAACATCATCCACCGGCGAACTCTGCAAACGCAGACCACCGCCAACGCGCCCGCCGGAGGCAACAACTACCGCCCTCCACGGACGAGCGAGCCACAACAGCCGGTAAGGGCGCACCAAACCGGCACACAACACGACCACACTCACAACGGCAACAACCACAACAACATCGACCTAAACAACTACCTACATCTACTGCGAAAGCCACCACCACCAAACAAATTCCACCGCGGAACAACCGCAAGCGTAAGCATGAACTGATAAGGACAGCAAGGGATCACAACGACCTGCACCCAAAGGAAGCGAGCCGACTTCAATCCACACTTCAAACACTCTACAAAATACAACGCCTCCCACATACCTGGCGAGGCAAAGCACGATTCACAGCCACAGCTGCAAGACCGAAGGCAAGCTACGGCTGGCAACACCACCTACCACCAGCCAACTACTGCAGAAGACTACGAGTCGACACATTCAAAGCACTTGGAACACCGACTACCTGCGACAGATCCCTCACCCAACTTTTCACAGGACACAACACAGACATCGCCTTCATGGCCGGCTACAACATGGCCACAGCCCATTACAAAATTCACATCCAACGGGATCAACCCACTGCGACACCACACCATCAACCACCAACGCACACAGACACTGTCCTCGGACAATGGCTCAACAACCAGGGGTGGCAACCTTGTTCACCCAACACCACGGCATGGCAACACAACATCACCAACGACGTGATCCCCGGACCACCACACCACGAACACCACCAATCTCTACCACACCTACACCACGTTCAGTACAACACCAACGACACTCAAAAACTACCAACACAAACTACGTGAAGCTTCGCGTGCAACACAATTCAGACACTGGGCTACATCAACACGACTTGACGCAATTGCCGCCAACCACCCGGAATGGAACACGACCCGATTCCACCTGACACGACAACTAGTGACAACGTCGCACCACCTTGCCATCGCTACTGGTGGCACAGTGAGCACTGCAAGATATGGCATTATGAAAATGCCAAAGACAGAACACCTACCTGACGAAGATGACCCACAAATCAGATGCAGCCTATGCAACAACACAATAGGACACTACGACCATCAAACTTGGCTATGCAGCCACAATCCATCACCCATGGACCCTCCGACCGATCCACTACAGAGACGTCTTGGATGGGCCGCTACGGGAAGCTCCAAGGACTACAACGAGAAAATACTACAACACATGGCTGCCACATGCACTAAGCTACTTGCCACCAGATACGACTAGACACAACGACCGGCCGCGAATCACCCCCTCACATCGTGAGATGTGGGAATTCGTGCAGCGAAAAATCGATCGTCAATGTGGCAGTTGCCGGTCCTTTGGTGCCACCGCAGTCCTGGACTCCCGGCTATAGGATAATTAATGGGATTATTATGGGATAATTAATGGGGTTGATGGAGAAAATGGGATTATATAATGGGATTATTAATAGGATTATTTTTGGATAATTAATGAGGTTGATGGGCACAATGGGATTATTAATGGGATTAGTAATGGGATACCTATTAGTATAATTAATGAGATTTTTATGGGATAATTAATAGGATTGATGAATAAAATTGGTTTCTAATGGGATTATTACTGGGAGTATTATGGGCTTATTAGTGGGTTTGACGGATAAAATGGGATTATATAATGGGGTGGATTAATTAATGGGAGTTGGTGATACTTAGATAGTTTGGGAAGGATGGGAAGAGTTAGATTGTTAATGGGATTATTCATGTTAATGGACAGTGGGATTACTTGGTCTATTCATGGGACTGTGATCCAGACAGTTGTAGTTGTAGTTGTTGTAGTTGTAAAGTTATATTTAATGTTGGGGGTGTCCGAATGAATTGGGGGTAACCCCAGTTTAAACATGAAACCCACGGTTACAATGGGGATGCTGCATTCTAAGGCACCACCAGTTATAGTTGTAGTTCGAGCTATAGTCACAGCTGTAGTTATCGTTATAGTCTAGTTTCTTGAGTCTTTGGCCAAAACTTAGGCTATACTATGTGTTGATATGGGCTGGGAGGTATGTGATAATTCTTGGTATGCGTTTTTTGCAGAAAACTACATGTTGTGGATGTTGATGGATGTTTTACAATTCTGGCAACTTTTATATATGCCTTCACTATGCCGTAAAGCGTCCACAAAGCCTTGTGAGCTCCACCGAAAGCAAGCCGCTTCGAAAGGATGGTATTGTGTATAGCCCTTGCCTGGACAAGATAAATATCAGATGGCATGTGAAAGAATATGTATATGTATATCTATCTCTGTATGTATACAAATACATAGACGTGTACACTATCTATCTATTTATCTACCTATCTATCTGTCTATCTATCTATCTACCTATCTATCTGTCTATCTATCTCTTTATCTATCTATCTATCTATCCATCCATCCATCCATCTATCCATCTATCCATCCATCCATCTATCTATCTATCTATCTACCTATCTATCTATCTATCTACCTATCTATCTGTCTATCTATCTCTTTATCTATCTATCTATCTATCCATCCATCCATCTATCCATCTATCCATCCATCCATCTATCTATCTATCTATCTACCTATCTATCTATCTATCTATCTATCTATCTACATATCTACATCCATCCTTACATACATACAATCAATCAACCAAACAAACAAACATACATCCACACACCCATACACACCTACGTATTTACGTACGTACGTACGTACCGTACCATACCATACCATACCATACCACACCACACCACACCATACCATACCATACCATACCATACCATACCATACATTACACACATTACATACAATACATACATTACATACAATACATAATTACATTACATACAATACATACATTACATACAATACATACAATACAGCCAACCAGCCAGCCAACCAGACGTACATACATTTATTCATACATTTGGCACACATATCCCTATACTGGGATGGGATTGGTGGCTTTCCAGAGGATTTTTCCCGTGGTTCCCCGCAGGTGTTCCTACGGGAGGCTCCTTGGGCTGCCATCCCTACTTTGCCCACGGGGACGGCACGGAGCATTTCTCCGTGAGTGGAGTGGCACCTCCCTGCCCAACCCAGTGTGGAAATAGCAACTTTGGGCGTGCCTGGATGGCATGACATGGGCGTTCAGCATCGAAAAACCCATGGCTAACCGTTGTAAGACACAAATGACTCAGTATTTTGGCATGTGTACTGTAGACATATGCAGAATTCCACAGATGTGTTTGGTTGCTTGAATCAAAATGGACATATAATTGAACATATTTGAACACAGATTGGATATGATGGGTTATGACTCGGTAAAATATGACGAATGAATACTGGACATTAGTCAACATCGACAATATGAGGATGGGTCCATGAACATTCATTTATTTGCAACTAAGATTTCATGTGAATGCCAGCCACAATTTGAGCCATATCTCAATGAGGATTTGACCAAGAATCATTTTTGTGACGAGAAGTTCCCTGGGAATCGGCTGTTTGAAGGCCCTATGGGCGAGGACAAATTCAAGCTGGGTACTTCCAGTTACATCGCCATCGCCAGCTATCAACACCCCTTCCCAGAGCGGGTGTACCACTTGGCTCGGGAAGCCTTGTTGAGTGGTGGATTCTTGGCCATGGACATGGGAGATCCATTCGTGAGCAACTTTGGGAAAAAACAATTATATTGTCATCTTTGTGTACCGAATTTGTCATCCCTGGTATCCCTCATTTTGACAATCCAAATTGCCGTTTTTTGGGCAAAGCAAGGACCGATTCCCGCATATCTCTATGCGGATTCGGGTTTCATGGGCTACACCGGTGGGATCTATACCCATGGATGCAACAACTATGCCAACCATGCCATTACGGTGGTGGGCTATGGTCCCGACTATTGGAAGTGTTTGAACTCCTGGGGTGACTGGTGGGGAGATGGAGGCACATTCAAGGTGGGTCTGTGCGTCTTGACGGATTTCCAGCTGCTTGGTGAAATTCATGGCATGTTTTTTCAAGAAACATGTGACATGAGAAGGTGACAGCCATGGATCTCTATCAACCACTGGCTATAACTATAGTAACTGGTTATGACTATACTTATAACTATAGTAACTGGTCATAACTATAGTAAATTATATGACTAGCTATAGATGATCATCAGATAACCAGTAACTATAACTCTTAGAGATATAGATCACATCTTTAAGATGAATGGATCGCACGTGGTTTTCTTCGTCTGTCTGTATCACAGCCTCCATTTGAGCTCAGCCGTGTCACCACCGAAAGTGGAGTTGCGCATCCGAAGGTCGCAGAGTGTCCACAGTTGCGATTATATATATATGATATGATATATAGATATAATATATATGATATAATACATAGATATAATATACATCGATATATCATAAGAAAGTAGATAAATGACAATATAACATAACATGACATACGATAACATAATGTAATATGATATAAATGTAACGTAATATAATATAGTATAATTCAATCTAATTCAATATAATATAACATAAACTACTATGATATAATATAATATAATATAGTATAATGTAAAATAGTATAAAATAAAATAATATAATACACTATAATATAATATAATGTAATATAATATAATAGAATACATACGCACATATACAACACTAGATTCTCAATATCTCCATATTTTCTCCGGAACTTGCCTCGGGTTGGCCAGTTCTTTGCCCAGGATTCCCAGTAACAGCTTGGCGGGTGACAGTCCAAACTACAGCTTCCCCCTGGTCGGCGACAGCCTCACCCCAGCACCCGGCTCGAACCCGTCGGCGGAGTACAGCACTGTGGCAGAGGCTTACAGCTACGCCAATCCACGGACCAAGGACAAGAAAGGAAGAACAAAAAGAAAAACCGTGGAAAACCCCTGCAGATTTTGAGATTGAACTATTTTAAGCATAGAAAAACCACGGAAAACGCTATAAGAATGGGGGTTTTAAGTGATCAATATATTCTGGGTTTGTCTGAACATGAGCCCAACATGGCGCTGAAAAGTTGGATTTTCCGGATCAATTTTAGAGCCTCTTGCTATGGTTCATCCATGTACACGAAATAGATATTGAATGCCATGAAAAACCAACTAGGCATTGTTCATATCCCAGAACCCAGCTATGGAAAAGATGAAAGGGAAGAAACATGAACGAGGACATCTTTCAGAAAAACATAGGTCCATTGATGTACCAAGTTGGCTGCATTTTGCCAAATGGTTTGTGGCCTGAAGGATAGGCACTGTGCATGTGATTCTACTGGCTGCGCCGCTCACGGCTACAGCCTGCCAGGGGGTGACTTCTGTTGGGTCGTGGATCAAGCCTGCCAAGGCACGAACTGGGGCTACTGTGAGTATCCACCGGCAACGACGGCAACAACCGCTGCAACAACCACGGCAGCAACTACGGCAACAACCACCACGAATGCCACTACAACCACCACAACAACCACCACTACGACCACCACAACCACCACGACCACGACGACAACGACGACAACGACTACCACTACAACCACGACCACGACGACCACAACAACCACCACGACCACAACAACCACTACAACCACCACAACAACCACCACCACGACCACCACGACCACCACAACCACGACAATCACTACAACCTCAACCACCCCCGGCACACTAGTTGTTGAATTGCCCTGGGAGTTGGTGTCTGGCAGCTGCGCAGTAGACTCTGCAGGCTGCATTACCAGCCCCAACTACGATCCCATTTCGGCTGCTGTCTACCCGGCACATTCCGAGTGCGCCTTTGATGTGAAGCATCCCTCTGCCATGGAAGTGGAGGATTTCAACGTGGAAAATTTCTACGACTTTCTGATTGTCAATAATGAGGCCTTCAGTGGAAGCCTAACCCCACATGGAAAGGTACCCGCGACTGCCTCCAAGATTCAGTGGGTCGCCGACTATAGCGTTGAAATGACAGGTTTCAAGATTTGCCCCAGGCCCTTGGGTCCTTGCGACCAAGTATAAAGCTGCAGTGGCGGACTGTATGGGTTAGCCATGAGGAAAGAACGAAAAAGGTCTCGGAGGAAAGCTGCTTGAATATAGGGTCAGACAATGATTTTCCGAAGTATGGACAAATGAGAGTTCCTCTGCCCGAGGTCTGAACAGTTCGTTTTGGAGAAGTGGCGCCCGGCATTTTTGGTCACTGGTTCTTTGCGGAATTCTGCAATCGTCAAATACCCATGCATCAGTCATTTTTTTGGACAGTTAGGTCAAGTTACTGTAAAATCACCTCACATAAAACACACTGTAATATAGGTACATCCTACAGCTGTTGCGGCTTCAAGGAAAAGTAGTGTTGCCGCAGGTGCTTAACGGTTTTCTTCCCACTTGTTATAGGTTTA
>Ga0126342_10015174_pt1 | contig 13519 bp, 10 predicted proteins | sample Cyp1metagenome_FD_92528 | JGI IMG/M metagenome (GOLD analysis project Ga0126342, IMG submission 92528) | Coral microbial communities from Lord Howe Island, Old Settlement Bay, Australia - Cyphastrea 1 metagenome | ecosystem: Host-associated > Invertebrates > Cnidaria > Coral ...
CATTTTGACTTGGAAATGTGCTTCGCGCCACAACGGCGTGCACTTTTTCGACATCTCAACTTCCAAAAGTGGTCCGACAATGGTGTGTTTTGTGCATTTTGACTTGGAAATGTGCTTCGCGCCACAACGGCGTGCACTTTTTCGACATCTCCCAAAAGTGGTCCGACAATGGTGTTTTTTGTACATTTTGACTTCGAAACGTGCTTGGCGCCACAACGGCGTGCACTTTTTCAACAGTTCAACTCTTAAAAGTGAGCCGAAGCTGAGGTGTTTTGTACATTTTGACTTCGAAATGTGCTTCGCGCCACAATGGCGTGCAATTCTTCATCTTTCATTTGGCCAGATGGCTCCGTGCCCGCCGCTTTAGCGAGCCTACTTTTCCACCTTCCGGAGCCACAAACCATTGGAAAAACAGAGTGTTTCGCGGCTTTCCTACCTTCTGACTCTTTCTCTTCTCTGATCTTCTCTCTTCTACTCTTCTTTTCTCTCTGGCTCTTCCCGTCTCTGCTTTTCATCTGTCAAATATTGTCGAAAGTTTGACGCCTAAACTTCCTTCGATCATTATGTAGCTATATAACTATATAATCATGTTCATCCTTATCCTCATCCTTACCCTCACCTTCATCATGCGTTGAGTAACTCATGGTTCTGTGGTCCAGGGGGCGGGACCGTGGGGAAAAACATGTTGAATCATGTTTAACCAATGTGGTTGAACAGACCCTGGGCACGGCTTTGTGAAACCTAAAAGATTTTCAACTTCACAATACGTAAATCCCCTTTCCATCCCCGAAATTCACCTTTCGACCCTCCAAATCATTGCCAGAGATGCTGGGTTTCTTGGTTTCTCTTGGTTTCTCTTGATTTCTCTGGGTGCCTGTAGAGATGTGGGTCACTCTAGTGCGGACATCCCTGGTGACTTTGCACTCCTCAAGCCCCCGGCTCTGAGGAATCAGTGTTTCGGCGCATTTTAGGTGGGTGAAGGGACTTGCTTGGGCGCCGCACTGACTATATAATTGTTGTTGATTGGGACTCAACCAAGAAAACAACTAAGTATTGAAACCAACAAATGCAGGGGTGAAACCAGCTAATCATGCTTGTCTGCAAGGTCTAAGTTCTATGGAAAAAGGGGCTGGCAGATTGAGAATGCCATTGATTCAGCTTTGGGCCTGGGATTGTTTGCACAATGCTTTGGCCATGGCTGAATTGCTGATAGAAAACTGCCCCGTAAGAGAGCACGTGCCGTAGTTAGTCCTGCAGAACACAGTTTTCGTACGTGTCCTCATTGTCCATCTGGTATGACATCATTGGCAATTCTGGTAAGAAAAGGAACTTTGTAAGAAATACATAAGGGCAACATGACATGAATCAAGAGCCAACACTGAGATGTTTCGCACAAACCTGACAGGCTATCATGCAAAGGCTCATAGTACCTTTAATATATATATATATATATATATACATATGAGATGATATAAATGAAATATTTGATTTACATGGTTTTAAACAAATTCTTGTCTAGCCGCTCAAAACAAATCCGGGATGTGCGAGACAAGCACTAAGAAGATGAATAAATCATAGGGCTTGCAGTTATCCGTTCTCCTTTCTTCTCTCGATTTGCCCCCTAGATTCAAAGAGGTGAAGGCAAAAATGGTTGAAAGTATAGAGAGAGTGGATAGAGTGGATTAATACAGTTAACACAGGATTAACACAAGCAGCTGCCAGCGTAACTTGAAAGCGGACCTCCAGCTAGTGTACGCTTGTGCATAGTCTTGACACGGCATGGGCAACGGGTTTTGTGTTGCCGTTGCTGTCATTCCAAGGTACGCTCAAGGCTGGCTCTGGGTCAGGATGAGCGAGTTGCGTCAGTGTGCAGTCATGGCTTGCAACGGTTGTTTGTGAAAGTCCAGCTGAGAGGAAGTGGTACGATGATGTTGCAGTGCAGGATTTGATGGATATTTGATGGCTATTTGATGGCTATTTGATGGCTATTTGATGACTATTTTGATGGCAATCATGGCAGTTCCTCTATAAATTGGATACAAATTTGGTCTGTCGCAATCGCTGAGCCCTGTAGCAGTGAACCATTCCGGGCAACTTCAGCGGCCAGGTCAAGCAATGGTAAGCATAGATCCCATGAGGTAAAGACAGGTAAAGATGTCAGATGTTCTATGGCATTGTTCAAAAATGTTCAAATCAAATTAAGGATAGATCATGATAGATCATATGATTCATATGTGAAGGCTAGAGAACGGTCAACGCCAAATACTTCGCCAGTCCTTTTAATCACATGTGCACAGCCGGTGTGCACCTACACTTCCCAAATCCTTTTTGTCGTGTATGCAGAGGGAGCGGTTAAGCAGGGAAGCCGGAGCTAGAGCTGTTGAAACCTATAATGAAAGCCGGCATTTTGCTGAATTCCATTGAGTTCTGAATAGATTTGACATGATTTGACATCGTCAGGCAAAACCATTTTAATATATTTTAATTACCTGTATTATTCTGTATTATATCTCCTGTATTGCATGGATCACTCTTTCGCAACAACATCCTCGTTCAATAGAAGACCTGCTGGAAGCATCTTGAAGGCTGGACGCTTGACTCGAAGCTTCAGTAACCTCTTGTCGGGATCGAAGAAGGTTGCCGGGCAGGAGATGCTGGGATGCCCGGGGTGGAGATAGAAAAGAACATGATGTAAAACTGTAAAACCCATAAAAATCCACAAATATAAAGCTCTTACATTAAGTGAACATATTTATCTATATATATATATATATACGTATATTATAATTAATTCTGTAAATATACATGGGTCTGATCATAGAAACTATATAGAAACTATCATGTACTGTAGATGCTCTGCAATTAGCCACGGCAGTTTGTTGGTCTGGCAGTTTGCCAGATCCATGTAGAACTGGGATCCTGCCCGGTCTTGCCCATTGGCAACCTGACTATTCCAGGATGGGGAAAGTAGCACCAGTCGCGACATGCTTGCCACAAGGCATTCAAGTGATTTCAGCGACTCGGCCGCAGAAAAAGGGAAGTGCAGCATGGTAGGGTTCTTGTGAGTGGTCATTGGTTATCATTGGGTTGCTGATGATACTGATGATAGCAAAACATCTTCAGTGCCAGTGCTGAGGTCTGGAAGCGGGTCGCGACGAAATTCCTGTTGAGGCAAGGCCAGATTCTCCGAAACCCCCACGATGGACTGGTGCTAAGAGGGCAGTTGCACGGCAGCATAGCTGGCATAGCTTTTAAAGGAACCATGGAAAAAGGAACATATCGGAAACTGGGACGCAGATGATTGCCGCAATTCTATTGTCCACACCATTGCATATGCTGTGCCATTTCTTGAATCTTATGATGAGTAGTTGTTGTCGATTTTTGAAGACACCTCCAGTTCTAAGTTCTAGGTCGCTGGGCCTGGCACCTGCACCCACCAACTTGGAAGAATTCACCGGACAAAACAGACTAAGGTTGAAGATCTCCAGACTATTTGATCTACCAAGCGGCTGCGCTGTTCAGGAATTTGTCGGCTGTGCTGTTCGTGGAATCTAAGTTTGGGCTGCTTTCACTGTCCACGGAAAGCAACTCCAGGAATGCTCAGAACCAAAGGTTTTCGGCATCATACTTATTTTGCAGCTGTGCAATCTCGTTCAGCTTTTGATCGCCGTCTTCATTTCCCTAGTAGGAAACGCGTTGGGATCCCTGAAAAAATGCTGAAACTGTAGGCACCTCATAATTTCCAGTCCAAATTGAGAGGGTGTTCAGGAGGCAGAACAACCACCGTTTCAGGGATCAGGGACTCACTTGCCAACCACCGTACTGTGGAGACGTAAATGATGTAATACCAAGACCGCCAACGCTCTGCTATGTGCTTCTTGTGCCCTGCGATTATTGACAAATCTTGCCCAGGAAGCCAGGGAGCCAATGAATTAGGTCTGAGTCTAAGTAGATAGAAATAAATGAATGTGCTTTTATATGCATATTTAATCTAACAATATTGTATCTAACGTGCGTGTATACATATACACACACATATATATATATATATATATATATATATATAAACATACACGTGCGTGTATTTACTTGATTTTGTTTGTATATTCGGATGCCAGGGGGCAGCAAGGGTTGCAGAATATGCACGACTAAAAAAGCACAGCACCCACCAACGGATTGAGTACACCAATCAGACTCCAGGGCCCCAGCAGACGAAGCCTTCACCAAACTGCAGGCAGTTCATTGCCTGCGAACATTTTCGCGTTGCTCCGGGGGTTTATGCTTAAAACAATGCAGGCGACCGAGGGTTCAGCCTTTGGTTTTAACAGCATCGAATTATCTGCATTTTGAACAGCATCATCATCATCATCATCATCATCATCATCCTCGTCATCGTCATCGTCATCGTCACTGCCACGGCTATCGTCATCGCCACGAGCATCATCCTCATCATTAAACAACTATCATCAGTGTTTTTACACAGAACTACCAGAACTCCTGTCTGATTTGTGATGTTCGCCTTGCATTTCGGATTTCTTTTTGAGCACGAAACCCAGCTTGGGTTGTTTGGCCAAAGTCCGGCAGCAACCGCTCTTCGAGGAGCGTCCTTCCAGTCCTGTCATGATTTGGCGCATGACACGCTGGAAAGCCAGCAACTGTGCCAGTAAAACCTGCCAAATGACCACAGCTACTCATGGCCATATACATTTTGTCATGAAGCCACCAGAAGATACTAGAAGCAATTCAGGAAGGCTCCAGCCCCTGCGGAAATAGGAGGTGTTTTCATGGCATGGGCTGTGCCTCCTGCAGCTTGGCAGCTCAAGATATGCCAAGTTGTGCCACCTTGAACTTGAGTTGGCATCCCAAACACTGTGCTATGATCCATGATATTGAGAGAAATCTCAGTACGGTAGCTGGCAGATATGCTATACTGCAAGCACACATTTGCCTCATTTCACCCAACTCATTCCGAAAACCAACTAGATCAAGAGTCTTGAATCAATTGAACTTGCCTGCAGCACAGGGAGTTACCCGGGACGCACCAATTGGATAGGCTGCATCCCGTCTGACCGCCATGGGCCGTGGGATGACGGCAACGAGTCACGCTGCATGGTGCTGCCTTCGTTCCAGTTGCGAAAGCCGCACATTGCCTCTACTTGGCAGCAGGTCTGGATGGTCTGGCGGTCGAGGGAAACATGATCTGTGGATATCTGTGGATATCCGTGGTGGATACGACGCCAAAAAAAACATGGACCATACTAAGCCAAGACTGGGGTGAATGAGCTCATCATTGCCTGTACAAAGGCGTATATATATATATATTTCATCATTTTTCAAGGTTTACTGTAGGCATAGCATTGATGCAGGGACGAAATCCTGTTTCATGATCGATGTTTCCTGTTTGCTTCATGCGCCTGAAGCAAACATACAATCGCAGTACCCCTGCCTTTATGTGGAAATATCCCAATAATGCTATGAAACTCCAGCTTGAGGAGGTGCAAGAGTGCCAGAAAAGATCAAACAAGTACAGAGAGTATAGATATTGATATTGCCGTATCTACAATGAACTTCCCCAAGGCAACCTTAAATCAGAGGGCATACAAGTCTTAACTAAAGAACTCATGATCAAATTATCGTCCTATCGTCCTATCAGCCAGCGGCACTTATCGTTTCAGGACCTGGCTGGGCAGCTGGCAGGCGATGGAAGCATTGCAGGTGCAGCCTCTGTGGGTTTCTATCGGATAGGCGCGTCCAAAATTAGGATGGTGCGCGCACGGACAGACAGACAGGCAGACAGACACACACACACGTACATATTAATATCTATATTATCTATATCAATATCTATAGCAATATCCAATATGTATAATTATGTATATATATATGTACATACGTTTGATTGTCTATCTATCTGTATATGCAGATATATGCAGGGTATATGATGTATGTATATATTTATATACATGTCGTATATATATATATATGTATATACATGTTCCGTATATACTATACGATACAATGTACATATAGTAAATATGTTGTGCATATAAATATATGTATATATATATATGTGCATTATATATACCAATACTGCAAACATGTTATCGTGCCCCAGAGGGGTTATATATATATATCCCAGCAATGGGATGGGGTTCCCCTGAATTCCCTGACCAGCAAAGGTACAAGTCTAGATTGTTTAAAGGCGTGAATGCCTGCAGCAGTTGGTGACATGACTTGACCCTTTTGGCAATCCATTCGCTCATGCTGATTTCACCAAATTTCACCAGTGATGCATGTACCCCAAAAAAGGACGCTGCATAATCCCCAACAAACAGAAATCATATCCAACCATTGTTTTTGCGCGTTCTTTCCCGTAATTCTCAGGCTTGCAGAGCCAACGCACGGAGCCTTCCCAGTGCACAGAAGATCTCTCAGAGAACTGCGGCAGCATTGCGTGCAGTGGTGGTGCTGGTGGCTAGATATGTATAGATATGTTTCAATGATGGAGTGGAGAGAGAATGAGAAGTCCCTGAAAGTGCTGAATCACACTTCCCCCTGGTTTTCTTATGTGCTTTTGTTTCGTGAATCCAGATTTAGGCGCTGTCAGATTTGGGCGCACCTTACATTGTACCTGTAAGGACTTGGCGATGCCATTTATTGGTGCTCGAGCACTATAAAGTCACCCGGCTGATCTTATTTCCAGAGCGACTGAGCCTACCCGGATCTACCCGGTACCTCGACCTGTCACTGAAACCTCACAACACCTGGATGATCCATCATGAATCAACCAACATAGAACTCCCAAGTGCCTTTAGTGCCTTTGTAGAATTTTGGACAGAGACAGATACCACGTTCTTCCAGGTGATTCTCCAGAGGGTTTGGTGGTTTGAGGCCAGCTGGATGGTGCGAAAGGACAAACGGGAGAGGCTGTGCTCCCTCCATGTGGGAGGAGATGCGGCACTCTCAGCAACTTGGCGGAGAAAGCTCATCACTTTTCCCATTTCTCCTGGAATGTTTGAGACGCCTTTAGGCGTAATTGAGTCACAAGCTCATCAACTGGGCAGGATGGGTTATGAAACTGACATGAACAATAAAGAAACACGTAGATTTATATAATAAGGAGTAATGATATTGCACGTTCTTTTCTAAATCTTTCTTTGAAGATCAGCTGTCAGGTACTCGCATTGAACCACCTGCTGGCGCCAGAGCCCCACAGCTGGCGATGGCCACTTTGGCAGCTGTGGCATCGGATGTGATGGGATGTGAAAATGGATGTAATGGATGGTCTATGATAGACTTGATATTGCGTCATGCTCATGACGAGTGGAGAAGCCTTGGCTGTTGGAGCTGCTTTGGAATATTTTGGAATCAAATCTCCGTTGAGCAACACACTTCAGTTTAAGTCTTGACTATGAGATCTAAATTATAAGATGATATAAGATGATATAAGCATATCCGAGCAAGAAACTCTAAACCTGAGTACGACCCAGTGGGCACAACTATCCACTGAGAAAACCCACCCATTTTCACCTCCGACCTATGGGGCTTGTGGACCATTGTGATGCACCAGGCGAGCTGCCTCGGAGAACCCACAAATGGAGAACGGCCTTGCGGATTGGAGTGAGCTGGAGGAGTCGTTTCTCGATGGTCCGATAACTGATTTCGGAAGATTTCTTTAGGTATACGGCAGACTGAGCTCTTATAATTTATGTAGCAACTGAAAGTTACTGTTATTTGTTGATGATGCAAGTGACATGCGTTGCCAGAAGGCACAAGAGCTGGGTGATCCAAGGGCAAGGGCCAAGTTCCATTGTTTGAACACACCACTTGGGCGACATTCGGCAGCATGGCACATACTGCAACCATCCCAGGCTGTTCCTACACTTTGCTGGAAATTGGTTTCACAACATGTCGGACAGCGGGAGGCTGCTGGCCGCCTGTTTGAATTGGCTATGCCTTTGAGATCTTTAAGCTTGGTCCCTTGCAACAAGCTCCATGCGGTCAAGATCCCGAAGCAAAATCTGTAATCAGGAGAGTTGCCTTAGGCCGAGCAGTTGCCAGAGGTATAGTGGAATTCTCCTAATGCCGTTTCAGACTCCAGGTGCCAAAAAACTAACTTGGAGACCAAACACCGGAGCTGAGGACGGGCAGTTGTGGAATGGCAAGGAGTACTGGAAATGGATCGGTCTGGGTCGACATGACTTGGCCACTCGACTGGCTCATGTCTCCATAGTGTCCACCTTGCCAGAAAGCCCAGAGGTGGGCAGTGGGCAGGGGATTTTCACGGATACTGCCAAATGCTATATTATAATGAGATCTAATGAGTCAATGAACATGAACCATTTTCGGATTTTGGGTTGTTTTTGTTGGACCTGTGCATGTATTATCATGTATTGTGGGCTTCCTTTTCTCCTGAATCTTGCTTTCACAACAGCAACTCTGTAGTTTCCTACTGTAGCTGTGTCTAGGATTGTGGTTGTGCATCAGCATGAGATCTCCTGGTTCCAATTCTACATTTGAATATGTAACCCAGATAGAACTTTAGGATGCCTTCTGTTTTTGTTTTTGCCTGTATAACGCTGGCCTTTACGGGCAACATTTTTGCTGGCGGTATTGTAGCGGGCATTCTCCATCCGATTGCATGCATGGACAGGCCGGTACTCTTGCGGCTTTCGTGGCAGCCATAGGAGCCTTTGCTTTGACACTTGGGAATGTACTCTTTGGTTAAGAAGACATGAGCCATCAGTAACCATCATTGTGATATTGTGATATATTGTGAATTATTGTGATATATTGATATATATTGTGATATGATAACGGCGCAACAGACGGTTGTCAACGATTGGGAGTTTAGGGATGTTTTTCGGGGTCAGACTCGTGAGCCAAGCCATGTGCAGCATGCAGCCAGGAGGGCTTCGTGTTGGTGGCTGCCTGGTGTGTCAGTTGCCGTGGAAGACTCTGGCTGCATTGGCTGCTTGACAGGTTGGAGCTATGGCAGCTATGGGATGCTTTGGGGATGTTGGCCATTGATGGTGGTTTCTGCAGGGGTTCCCACCACACACCTAGGACCTAGCAGGCTCCCAAGGAAATACCGGCATCAATGACTTCAATATGATCCCGGCAACTGTGTAACTCACAATCTTCTTTGACATCGAAATGTCTTAGAATTTTGAGGCGGCGCTTATTTGTCTCCTAAGGCCAGTGGATTGTTCCAACAGACAGAGCTCTGCGCAGTTCCTACCATGAATGGCGACAGCTACAAGGTGCAAGCAGACATGTGAAATCACACAAAACACATTCACTTGAAATGCCTGGGCAGTGTGTTGGCTACTGTTGAGCAGCGCAGCCTGGACTTCTGATATTTGTTCTGCGTGAGTGAGAGCCTTGAACATTTTTTATTCATGCCTCCAGACCAAAGACGCTACTTCACCCAACCGTATCAATCACCAAGTTGATCATCGGAAGCATTGTTGCTAGCGGAGGTGTTTTCTGAACCAGCCAGGGATGATCAACAACCATAACAACCCAGTGGTCTTCATATTGTTTTCTTGATGTTTTGCATACTTAGGTAGGATGTTCCATGATTTCTAGCATTCCTAGGGTTTATGATACGTTATAATTATAATTATATAGTTTATATATAATGTTGTATAGATATGCGGATATGCGTAATTAGGTGTAGCCGCTTAGCCTGTTTGTGTATGTCATGTCGGGCTCTTCCGCACCTTGCCAGGTCTTCGTGGTAGGTCTCCATTTCCAAGGTCTGGAACCAGCACTGCTGCAGGCCCTGAATGCCCGCATCAGTACCTTGGCCAAAGTGATGCTAAGTGGCACACACCAAGCTTTACAAGATGAATTAGTTAGGTGAAGTAGAAGGAAGTCGTGGCGTGGTTTTATAGATGTTTTACACTTGTGATATTTTGTTTTTGCATTTTTGAAAAGCAGGTCCGTTCCTCCAGCATCCTCCAGCAATAACATCAAAAAACAAAAAGACAAGAGTCCTGGGTGAGATGGATTTAGTCGATGCTGGCAGGCAAAGAAGTGGCAGGGAAGCAAAGCCCCGAGTTGTTGAATGACTGGGCCAAAGCTGCGCAGCCTACACTGGAAGGCAGTGCAAATAGGGTGGTGCTGAGCATTCCATTGATAAGTCCAGCGACAGAGTTGTCCTGTGGCAGTTGCCTCGAATTGCCCTGCGCAGATGATGTTTCGGCGTGGTGGAGCAGACTGCCTCGGCATGAGCAAATCGAAAGGCCAATTGGTGCTGGGTTTTTGTTAGGAAAATGCAACACACTGGGCTGCTTCAGCAATATTTTTTTGCTGCTCAAGCTCCATTCGCTGCTGCAGGATTCAAATTGCACGCATCCCACTGCCAAAGCACCTGCTGTGGGGTCGCTGTGCCGAGTGGCTGTTGGAGGCACTTCCTGCTGGTCGAGGCCTGAAACCTTCCATGGATATCCACAACAGTTTCAGCAACGACCCAAGCCCAGGATGCAGAGACCCTGGCACGAGACCGGCCAAACGGCAGCGGCAGGAAATCGGGTGGTGGCACCTGGAGCGTAGCCGTTGCTTGGCAGAACGGCAGCTCTGTGGCTGTGCTGACGTTTGGTGCCTTGTGGGCCCAACCCGGGAAGTACTGGATCCATCTGTACCCATTCCGTTACCCAACCCATCCCAACTTCAACATTGAACTTTTGCAGAGCAATCTTCCGGCTTTCAAACTGTTTTGACTCATTTGGGACTTATCCCAATACACAACTTATGATTTGCATTGAGAAACTAGTTCCCTCTCGGGTTCGGCCAATTTTCTCGGTTCGCTACTGCCCGTAGTATCTCAACATATCCCAACAGAAGTGAAGGGGTTGGACACCGTTCTGCCCCGTGCCTGTGTCAATTTGCCCTCGTTGCAGGCTCCGACCACCGGACCTTGGCTCAGAGCTTAGAGACCTCGCCCGCAGCAGCGAGGACAATTGCAGAAAGCGCTTGGAGAGAAACTCGGCGCAGACGTGGAGCTGGAGCTCTCTTGAGCTTAGATGAGCTTAGTGGAGCTGGAGTCGTTCATAGTCTGTCGATGTTTTCCTGATTTATTCTGGAAGCAGGCTCGGAGCAGAAAGTAGAGTGCGGATAGGTGCTATTGATAGTATTTGTGTAAATATGGTAGAACGATGGCCGATGGCATTTCAGTGATACTCTCGCAAGCCGGCAGCTACAATCAGAGCAAGAAATCAGAAGTGGCAATGTCCGCCAAAAACATTTTTTGCCACATCACAATGGAACTAAATGCCTTTTGGCAGATGCCAAGGGAGTTACAAGCATGCCATGTACCACACCCCGCAACTTGGCCCTAGGAAATCAAATTGCCAAGCCGTCAGCAGTGCCTTGCCATGGAGATTTCTTGGGCTTGTCCCATACGACCTGGGGCCCCAAAATCGGTAAACATCCGTCGTCATCCATCCGTCATCCGTCCATATTTTAAATATGCCATCCGGATCCATCCGGGCAATCGCATGGAGCGACTTCAACCTGAGAATGTTTGGAAGTTTGGATACGTATTGGACGCGTGCAATTTGTGCAAGTTAGCCGAGTCAAGCATCATCTAAGATATCTAAGCAAACCTTTCTCAAAATCAAGTAACTAGTGATTTTAGAGATTAGCAAGTGCTGTGCTCCTTCAACTTGCTAACGGAGAAGGCTTTGCGCAAAACTTGAAGTTCCCTCCAGCTTGGGAGGATATGGGAGGATTGTTCTTCCATATTCTTTCCCTGTCTGCATCTCATATCCTCCCAAGCCGAGGTTTGTGAACTCCATCGTTGCAGATCGGGACCTCCTGCAAGCCCTGCTGGACCGTTCTGGTGCAGTTGGTCTTCCCGAGCACCTCGGCAAGACTTGGTTTTCACCACTTCTTTATAGAATTGGAATGAATTGGATATGTATATATAGTTATATATATATAGATTTCTACGGCCGCTGATTTACTTTGCTGAATAAATTGATTTGATTGGGTAGCATTTGTAGGGTATTGTAGCTAAAGGTTGGGTTTCATGGTCACGGACTCCCTGAGAAGGTGTTGAAACCAGCCAGAGGCCCCAAGTTCTGGCAGTTGTTAGCGGTCCAAAAGCACTGGGACTTGACAGTGGATGGGGGATGTTGGGGGCTGCTGATGGTACCCATCGAGGTTGCCAGAGGCATTGCCTGCCACGTTGCTTTGGATGGTGCAACTCTTGAGCTCTTTGCTGCCTGAACGCCTGGTGGATGAAGGCGGGGTAAACAACAGCTGGAAAGAACATCTTGTGTGCTGTTGGGTGAGGTGGTTTCGCAGGGTATCAGATGTTGAGGTTTGGAACCTTGACTTCTCTCTTCCAAGCTTGTGAGGGCCAAACAGTGAGCGGTTTTGAACTTGCAGAGGGATGGTCACATCTTGTAGAAACATTGTGCGGATTGTAAACGTTTGTCCTGCAACAGATTTGAATAGATTTGATTTTGGGGTTTGAGATAAATTAGCGGCAAGCAATTCCCAGAGCACGGAGATTATGCAGGTCATGCATCGCTTTCCTACCAGCGTTGCGGCTTGGTGGCACCAGCTTGCCGACAGTGTGATATGTCTGTGATGCCTTAGACAGTGGACAGTTGTAGATTCCAAGAGCAATGTCCAGTGACACTTTTTGCACATTTTCAGGACCTCAATGGGGTGCCCCCTTAAAAGCAGTTGCTTGTCAGCCAGCAATCTGGCCTCGCTGTAAAAGTGAGAGGGCCATTGCACAGAATTTGGGCTGATTTCTGCTGGCGGCACTGTTAGCGACCCCATAGGAAAACGCCAATTTTATATTTCCCCCTTCATGTTGGTAACGTTAGCCCTAGCATCCCACACATGTACAAGGAGGCACATGGGGGGTTTTTGGGGGTTTGGCGGAGTGTAATAACGTTCTTCTCGCATCCGTTTTTTTTTTGCTTTCTTATATGCTTTCTTTTGTGTTTGGAATTTCTGAGACGCTCTTGATGCTACGCTGCTGACATGTTCTTGGAACTTCTGAGACGCTCTTGATTCTACGCTGCTGACCTGTTCATGGAACTCCTGAGGCGCTCTTGATGCTACACTCCTGACATGTTCTTGGAACTTCTGGGACGCTCTTGATGCTACGCTGCTGACATGTTCTTGGAACTTCTGAGACGCTCTTGATTCTACGCTGCTGACATGTTCTTGGAACTTCTGGGGCGCTCTTGATGCTACGCTGCTGACATGTTCTTGGGACTTCTGGGGCGCTCTTGATGCTACGCTGCTGACATGTTCTTGGAACTTTTGAGACGCTCTTGACGCTACGCTGCCGACATGTTCTTGGAACTTTTGAGACGCTCTTGGTGCTACGCTGCTGGCCTGTTCCTGGAACTTCTGGGGCGCTCTTGATGCTACGCTGCTGACATGTTCTTGGAACTTCTGAGGGGCTCTTGATGCTACGCTGCTGACATGTTCTTGGAACTTCTGGGGCGCTCTTGATGCTACGCTGCTGACATGTTCTTGGAACTTC
>Ga0126342_10015175_pt1 | contig 13518 bp, 7 predicted proteins | sample Cyp1metagenome_FD_92528 | JGI IMG/M metagenome (GOLD analysis project Ga0126342, IMG submission 92528) | Coral microbial communities from Lord Howe Island, Old Settlement Bay, Australia - Cyphastrea 1 metagenome | ecosystem: Host-associated > Invertebrates > Cnidaria > Coral ...
AGAAAATGGTTGCAAGTCAAGACAGTCCCGACCACGAACACAAGTAAAGGTATTCTCGATGGGGCCAACAATCAAGAGTGTTCCAGCAGAGAGCCAAAAGTTGGAATTCAGCCCTTCACAAGTAAGGTCTCCTATGTTTGCACACCAGCATAGATTTGTAAACCCACCCTGCGGAATGAAATCAGCAGAGCTGTCTCCCCACACATATCGACTGCCAGTATCCGTAGCAAGCTTGGAGATCCCATCGTTTGCAATACCTGTTACAGGCGGTTTAGCTGAAGCACAGTCAGAGGTGGTGATTGCGAGGCGGTGTCCGTCCTGCAATCTTGATCCTGTCACACCTTCAACGATGCAGATGTATCCTGAGGTGCAGCTACGAGTTTCGGCAGAATGTGGTTGGACACACATGCTCTCGTTGGCAGCACCGTCAAGCACCGTGGTGGAGCCAGTCACACATGCAACACAGCCTGTAGCCACTGAAAGTCCTGTGACATTGCTCCATTTGCCCACTGGACACGGCAAGCACGCAACAGAGGACGTTGCTGCAGTGCCCTCCAAATACCGTCCTGGTGAGCAAAGCTCGCAGTTGGCCAGTCCTCCTGTTGAATAGCTTCCTGCCTGACAAATGTCGCACTGACTCTGACCCAACCCCGAAAAATTTCCAGCAGCACACGGCGTACAATCGCTATTTGAGTTCTCCGCCTTGAATCGGCCCGGGTCGCAAGATCTGCAACTGCCAAGGTCACTGAAAGTCCCTGCTACACAAATGCACTCATCTGCGCTTACCGCGTTCATCCCTGCAGTAGTTTGAGCAAGGTCGCAAGGCTCTCGGTGCGTTCCTCCAGGGCAGTAGAACCCAGTGCCGCAGGCTTCGCAGACTGAAGGCACTGTCGGATTCACTGTCACAAAACCAGCAGAGCATGTGCAAGCAGCATGTGAAATGGCACCCTCAGACAGGGTTGTCAATGTGACGGGTCCTGGTGGACATGATGTGCACTGAGAATCCGCAACGGCTGATTTGTACTTCCCAGCAGGGCACTTAACACAACCTGATGCGCGGCCAGTGCTTCCAGTCTCACTTGGCTGCATCCGATGAGGGCAGCGGCAATTGGAGATGCCTGAAATCATGGCACCAGATGAAAATGCTAAACCAGTTGGGCACTGAAGCACAGACGTTCTGATGGGAGTAGGGGACAGCGCCACAGCTCCACCAAGAGCCGTTCCTTTCATCTTTACGTAAACCCAAGCTGCAAAGACATCTGGATCAAACTTTTCACGAACAGCCTCCGCGACTGCCGCTTCCGAAGTGTTGAAAACGTACTGGACATACCAATTGCCCCAACGGAAGCCGGCCCAAAACACCGCTGATGCCCTGGAAACTGTGTTCAGTCCTATGTCAGAGACTATGGACGCCCTAATCTCTTGCAGCAATGCTTGAGTTGAAGCATCGTTGACCTGAATAGTTCCCTGAAATGAAAAGACCGTGGCTTCAGCTGATGCCAACAGTGTGCTACCACTGAAGCTGGCTGACATCTCCGTCAAGTCGGTGCAGGTGAAGTTCTCTGCGAGAGGATCTGTGTCAATGGCGTCCCCAACACAACTGCACTCCCTGATGCTAATCGCCCCCGATGGCGATGTGGTCCCTTCAGGGCAGGTTCCATCACAAGCATGAAGAGATCCAACCACATCCTTAAATGAGCCCGCAGGACATGCTGTGCACAAGTTGAGCGTGGCATCCCAGTAGTAGCCCTCTCTGCACTCGCAAGCGTCCGAGCTGGTCGAGTTGGCGGCTGAGGTGCTGCCAGATGGGCAGCCACTCAAAGCTGCGGGCCATCCACCTGGACAGTAGGAGCCCACTGGACAAGGATGGCAGCTGCTGCCCGAGCCCGTCAAGTCGTACCAGCCAGGGGCACATGCTGTGAAGAGCGTCACAGCCACCGCTGCAATATAGTGCCAGTCTTCAGTGCAGTCAAAAAGGGAAGAAATTCCACACCAGCACATCTGGATTCGCTCAGGCCAACCAGCCTCAGGAAGTTCTCCAAGCTCGAGCTTGTAGCCACCAGTTGCTGCATCCGCCAGAAGTTGAAACGAAGGTGGTGGCCACCCAAAGGTCTGCGAGGCAACAAACCCTGAGCAAGAGACCATTGGGACCACCGTGTCAGTCACCGACAGGCCAACACCACGGATGCCCCCGATGGTGCAGGGTCCTTGTCCGCGAATGCACGTATGAAACTGGCTGGAATAAGCACCAACAACAAGAAACAGGCCAGCTACAACGTTGAAGTCGCTAGATTTCTCACAGTCAATATTGTGGTCAAGGTCTTTCCTGCACCAGCACATCCTATACATTCCGGGCTCCGCCGTTAAGAATCCATCGCCAACAAAGTGGTATGTCTTGTTGTCCTCCCCAAAGGTGTTCATGTACGTTAGAGGCAAGCCATCGATGAAGTCCGAAGATCCACAGGCTGGCATGAAGGAGACTCTGTCGTCCGTTTCAAGCAATGTCCCACCGTTCAAAAGATACACAAAACCTCAAATGATGAGCCAACGTTGGAAGGCAACTACCAAAGTTGAAAAGTTGGAACCCTGTCTGCGGTGCGTCCCCCCCCCAACCAACAAAAAAGAAAAGGTGTGCCTTTGGCCAGGCGAGGTACAGGGCTGTCCTGCATAGCAGGTGTTGAATTCTGCACCTTTTGGGCCGGCAATGTTGAGGGTCCCGAAGCCAATTTCCAGGTACGTGGAGTAATTCGACGCGTGCATCTCGGAACAGGCCTGGGAGCCCTTTGAGGAGCACCAGCACAGAGCATAAGGTCCTGGTTGCCTCTGCACCACTCCAGTTAGGCTTAAAAGGAACTCCACTCCACTGCCGGAGCTCTGCGTTGTGATGTCCATCTTCAGTCCTAACTCCGCAGCCCCATCTGCTGTACAGGTAGTCCGGACATAGATCTCATCGTTGGCAAGAAGACCCACACCCAAAATTGGACCGACATTGCGACACAGCCTTCCATTGACGCAGGCAACTGTCTGACTTGCTAAGGGACCTAGGACGGCCAAGGAACCCACGGTCACTTGGAAATCATATGCCCACGTACAAGTACTACCAACACCGCCACACCAACAGAGCGGATATATACCTGCAGAAACTGCAGTCCGACCGTCCCATGCGAAATCTGTAGATCCTTCACTTGAAAGCCCATAGCCACTAGTGCTCAACGCAGAAGCAGAGCTTGAAGAGCCATATGATCCATATGATCCATATGATCCATAAAGTCCATAAAGCCCATAAGGTCCATACATTCCCATTGTCATGCCGTAATAGTAAGACTCCCCATAACCAAAGGCGCCGTAGGACATAGTGAAATTCTCACAGCTTCCTTCCAACACCATCAGCCGACTTGTATTCACATCTTCAGAACCTTGGAAGCCTGATATTTTACATGTCTTTCCCTGGGGGCACTCAAAAGCCTGATCGGCTTGAGGTACGACACATGCCTGGACGTTTGTTGACCCAGTTTGCAGTGTGGTCAGACCCACGCAGGCAAAACACTCTGTCAACCCAGTCTGAGAGGAGTAGCGCCCGATCGGGCAGGGTTCACATGAGCTTGTGGGATAGTAATCCCAATAATTTGCATAGGTCTCCGAGTAGTACTTTCCAACGTCGCAATCAACACAGCTTTTGATGGTTGTGCCAACAGCCAGCGATCCGGGCTGGCAGGGGGTGCAATCCGTGCTGTTCGCATTCACCACAAAGGAGCAGTCCCAACACGAGCTTCCTCCGGAATACGGATAGTATTTGCCTGACTCGCACTGTGCGCAGTCACTGTAATCTACAAGGCTATACCTGCCGGCCTCACACTGAGTGCATGCTTCACTGGCATTTGTGGATGACTCACCCCAATGGCAGTCCCAGCAAGAGTGGTCGAACTGGCCCTTATACTTTCCGGCAGCACAGGGCGAGCATGCTGTTGAGGCGTAGTTGGCCTCGTATCCGACTGGACAGTTTTCACAACTCGTCGCTCCAGCTGCAGAGATGGTTCCCCATCCACAATACCAGCAAAACTGTGACTCGGAGCTGTCTGAATACGTTCCTGCGGCACAATCAGAACATTCAGAGGCTTCCTGATCCGCAAACTTGCCTGCAGGACACGCTGTGCACTCAGAACTGCCCGCTGCTGCGGCAGTTCCTGACCAGCAACCGTAGCACTCCGTGCTGGCTTCGAAGCTGTAGCGCCCGCCAGGGCAATTAAAGCAGGTTTCATTCTGGTAGTACTTGCCAGCAGGACAGTTTACACAGGCTGAGGCGCCCGCAAATGAGACAGTGCCTGTGTAACAAGTGTAGCACATTGTGGAGTCATCACTGTATTTGCCAGCTGGGCATTCTTCGCAAGTCGTGAAATCTGTAGATGGTATAGAACCAAGCTGGCAGGTTTGGCAACTGATCGTCCCAGTAAATGGTGCTATCCCGTCAGTGCATGCGTCGCATTGCACACTCCCTGGGTAGTTTGCAAAGGTGCCAGATGCGCATTCTGTGCACGCAGTGGCTCCAATCGCATTGGATGCACGCCCCTGCGGGCAAGCTTCACAATATTGGACATGCACATGAAGTTTCCAGTTCACACCATTATCGGCCAAGTAGGTTCCTGCTGGGCAATCAGCACACTCAGTCAGGCCAGCGGTATCTGCATATTTTCCAGCAGGACAAACTAAACAAGCTGAACCGGCTGTCTCATAGTAGCCTTCAGAACCTGAGCTGCTCTCAGCGACGCGCAGTCTGGCACAGTAAACCAAAGGTGTTCTCTCTCCATGGCTTGGTCAGAAAATCTAGGGGGGAAACCGGGAAAAACCGGGAAACCATGGGAAACCCGTAGATACCCGTAGCATCCAGTGGTTTATCATAATCTTCTCCATGGAAATCGCCGAGTTTTGACCATATCTTGATGGGTAATCCCCGGGCGGTTCACTAAGGTCCTCACACTGGCAGTACCTTGGAGGCTGGGCAGCGGGAGAATCAACCGCGAGCGATCCCCAAGATCATGATAGGATTTAATGAAGAAAATATACCATCTGGTTATTTAATATAGCCATGGAAAATCCCTAATAAATGGAGGTTTTAATGGGAAAATCATCTATAAATGGGCCATTTTCCATGGCTATGTTAAATAACCAGAGGGTAAGCAAATATTAGAAGTCATGAGATGATGATAATGCTAGTGTTTAATATAGAAATATACTACAGGTAATACATGATAATACTAAATAACCAATGCTGTCTATTAATTAGATATCTATATCATTATGTAGCTTCTCTATAGGTGATTCTATATATGGCAGAGCTGTACTGGGAAGGTGGTAATCATTCACATCAGTGCACGTCAAGCTCCCAGCTGAGATCACTACTTAAGGTCACTGCTTTCAATATCATACATAGATATAACATATTATATGAAACTATATCTATACATGTGTATATATATATATATATCAAAATGATATGGACAACTTGGTAGCCATAGAACTAGACCCAACATCTCTCTCTCTCTCTCTCGTTCTCCCTCTGTGATTCCTTTGCGGACAAAGTGCACCGGCGGAAGATGAACGCACAGCAAAGCTAAGGCGAGCCACATGGATCAAATTGCACGCTATCATCCATGAAAGTGCGTCAGTCAACTCGTCAAATCGACTCCTTCTACCTGACCCCTCTCAGTCAAGTCAGAGACTGCATAATAGTTTGAGTGTAGAGAATGACTGCAAAACGACCATCACACCGAGATGTCTTATTCGGGTTATAAAGAATGCCCAAGGTGGACCAGGTGAAGCGTGGCAATGGTGGAAACGTGGCTGCCTCACTGTTTATGTTTTTGCACCAGTGGTACCTTGAGCACTTCAAAGCATCAATCTATGGCTTGGTTGAAACATCAACACAAATTCAATGGATTTTCAAGCTTTTATCTCCACTGTCCCTTCTTCCTTCCTCATCTTCCTCAACTGTTTAGAGGTAGTGTAGTTAGTAGCGCACCAGCAACACTCATCGCCGCGACCTGTTTGTACGGAGCGATGAGGCTGTGAAACTTGGCGTTGCATGACCGCAGCACTCACCGCAAGCTACGTGAAGGCGTCTGCTCCGGAAAATCGGTGAGGCATCAGTGCTTGAAAATGGAACAGCCACGTCAGCCAAGCAGGCCAAACAGCTCAAATTGATTGTAAGATAGCTGTCTACATCATGCCCACACCAGCATGCGCAAATGTGTCGCATCTGGGGGCCGTAAACTCTAAACATCCTAAACAAGTGCGTTTTGGGTGAGACACTGTGGATCAAACCCGCGTCACTTGGCCCACTTCTTCTGGGGCCTCCCATTGCTTTCATGCACATCACAATCTGTTAGATCCGTCTGGATTCTTGTGGGGTTCCTATGTTTCTTGTGCCTTCCTGCAGATTCTTGGCCTCCCAGTTTGCTTAGAAATCTCCTGAATTGCCAAAACATCCCAAAACCATTCAGAATAATTACCAGCGGGCAGCCACTGCCTGCTCCAATAGGGCCTCTTCTGGTGATGGCAGCGCCTGGGGCTCACCTGTGTTTTGCAGAACGTAAAGCGAAGTTCTGTCCAACATCCTCCCAATTGCTCACGAATTGCTGAGCGTTTTTGGGGCAATATGTCTTGTTTCTGCAGCAACCCATGCCCAAAAAAAAACATATCCTTGCAACTTGCAATGACACTGTTGGTTGTCTGAGTTCAGAAGTGGCCAAAACTCTGCAACTCGCGCAGGTCTGAAGGAAAATAGGGTACTCGTACATCCATTTTTTTGCGTAAATCCATTGGTTAATCATAATTGTCTCGTTAAAATCACACGCAAAAATGCCTTTGCTAGGTTGCTCCGAGATGCCAGCTTGACCTCCTAGACGCAAATCATCTTCCAGGAGTTTGCCCTTTGGGATGCTTAACTCTTTCATTGCGGCTGACTTCACCCGTGTTTGCACCGCCTTACACGTTGGAATGCGTCGGAATGTGCTCCAGGATCCGGAGATGTTTGATGGAGAAAATCGTGCACCTGTGGTGATCTATCCCGTTATTTACAGGGTTTCAACCATCCAAGGTGGTGCAGGATATCTTCCAGCCACAGTATGTCATGATATATTTCCCACTCTGCAGGGAACAGAAACCGCTACGCATTTAAATATACGGATCTTTAATATACGAACCGGTATTTAGACTACCTCAGAGAAGGTTTTCTTTGGCCCGCCCGGCCTTTTAAACATACGGAATCCAATTTGTGTACACATACATTTAAATATACGGATGGAACTGGTGTTTCATACTACCTCTGGGGCGTCGTGGTCTCGCCCGCCCTCCACATATTTAAATGTCGTTACCGTACGCTTGCACATGGAACACCCCAAGATACCGTGGACAGTGGAGGCCCTAGATCTTCGAGCCAAGATGCCATTTCTTTCACCTCTTTCGGCTCTCGTCGTATCTCCTTAGCATTCAGTCTTGCCCCCTCCAGTCTGACTAGAACATTGAGCCTCAAGCTCAACAAGGTCTCTCCAAGCACTTAAAATCTTGATTGTCATTGTCTTTCTGTGGCGTCTTTTTTTGAGGTCCTTTATCCCACAAGTCAAAGTTAGAGGTGCAGCTGCAGCTGCAGGTGTCGTTTCTGCCAAGGCGCTTGAAGCTGCAAGTTGGCTGAAAGGATTTCGTTCGTTGGTGTGTCCTTTTGCTCCACGTCTTCGACGGCAAGAGCTCCTCCTGGTCCTGCAAAAATGTCTGCATCTGTTTCGTGCGAACCAAACGGCCTCGAACAATGACTTTCAGAAGGTGTCAGAAGCAATGTAAAGAAGTGATGAGAAGAAAGTTGAGATAATGCAGCAAAGTGCTGGCTATGATTTAGCAATTCAATATAACTGAGTGCCTTTACACGGAAATCAATCACACAAATTGAAGATGGGGGTAGTCCGAAAGGAGGGGTTGGTGCCCCCCGGAAGTAAAGAGCCAGTACATCGGCCTCAAAAAAACGTGGTTGAAGGGGCAGATCTGTAATTAAAGTAATTACGAAGAGCTCTATATACAGCTGGAAGTGAAAGTCATTGCAGAAGGGTCCGGGGCAACAATTTATCATGGGACACCGCGCCAAGACTAAGTCACGGCAAAATCATTGCATTTTGATGCATTTTGTCTTTTCGCAAGGTACACCGTGTTTTGAAGAAGACCTGAAAGAAACAAGCACGTGCTTTGGAAGAGGAAAATGTCCTATTGGGACACCACGGGTCAGAATGGTCAGCAAGCAAGTCAGGCAGCAGGCGAAGGCAGTAGGCCATCAAGGAAGAAGCAAGCGGGCAAGCAAGCAGCCAAATGCGTTTCCCATAGGTACGGAGACATTTGAAGGAAATCGATGCGACTAAACTAAACCGCTGAACTGTAGTTATGTTTTTTACATATTCCAAAACGCAGGAATGCTTGGGATGCCGGTTTTGCGACGACGTCTCTCAAACGGGAAAACAGCATGTGCACAGCCACAAGCAACACGCACAAGCATCACTCCCAGGGTCAACCTCCCTTTCATCAGCCAATTTGGAGACTCAACGCGAAGCCAGCGGTTGACTTAAAAAAAACTGTATAGTGTTAGTCATAACTCATAACATGTCATAACATATTCTACAAATCCTCCCGCCTTGAACCTTCTACCATGTTTGGTCTGTACTCCGTTGTCATATTGAAACATTCTCAAGATAGCATCCAGTCTGGCAATCATATATCATCACATATGCATCAGGCACTCAACCTATATCAACCGCAATCCAATCCGACCTGTGAAACACGGCCAAAACTCTCGGAGATTCTGATGGTTCCAGCTGTCGGTTCGTCCTCTGTCACTTGGGACGCTTTCTGCGCCATTCTCGGCCGAGACTATCTCTCGAGGCGCAGCATCCTTGCAGAGGCAGCGTTGCGCTGTCCACTCTTGTTGCACTGTTGGACACTCTTGCATGTGGTTGCATGTGGTTGATAATGACTATGTAACATATGATGATGTAACATGATGTAACCAATGGAATTTAGGAAGTCCTTGAGTGCCTGTGGCGCAGCGCTCTTGGCAACCGCCATGTCGTTATGCCGTTTCTTCTCTGATTGCAGAAGTGCTCCCACCTCTTCCACCTGGACATGGTAGCCGTGTTCTTCATTGGGGTGTCATTGAAAATGGGGAATTTATGAAAATGATTTCAACCATTTAACCCCCAATGAATGGCCATTGAATGGGAAAATGAACATGATGCTAATGGTTTATCAGGTTTGTCATTTTACATCAGTAAAATGAGGCTCTGCACTGCTCGCTTCTTGGTCATGCAGCCAGGATGCAACAATCACAGCGTCTTTGGCGCCAAGCTTTTGCAAGCGCTGGGTAGCTGAAAGCATATCATCCAAAGAAATGTGCCAAGAATGGTCAGCAGTTTCCGTTTGCAGCCCACGATGAGCGCGCAGCAAACTCTCCACTTGCCGTTTCCACTTAATCCCAGTTTCAACCAAGGGTGTCTTGTGAGGAACAAGCTTGGATGTGGTTGTCAATGCGCCAAGAACTTGCAAAACGTCCACTGGAATATTTGGCTGTCCAAATTCATCCAGCCAAATTGTCGTAAATTCGGATAGAGCCTCCGGTGTGGCAATATCAGCACAAAATGAAAAAACACAAATGAGGCTTCATTGCAGCTGGTAAATCGGCAGGCACCCTCAAAAAAAAATCCATTACACAATGAAGAGTCTCAAAAGAAGGAGGCTGCAAAATCAATTCAGCTCTTCGATTCTGTTTGTCCAAACGTCGTTAAACGTGGCCTTTACCATCACTTGGCGTTGTACTCCACTTCCAAAGCGCAGGACTGCCGCTCTCAGGCCTTTCAAGATGGAGACCTGATCAGCGACTCGACATCACTTCTTGGTAATCACTAAGAAGACACTATGGAGACAAGTAGTCTGACTTCTTCATCTTATTCCAAGGAACTAGTCTTTGGAGCCGTCCCGGAGATGCAGCTCCAACTTGTTTCAGCTCCGCTGCACTCACCAGACTGACCTTGTTGCTGTGGACAGACCACCTTGGTATGACTGGATGACAGCGCTGCAAAGCCGCCATAGCACTTGATCCCATTCTCAAAAATAAGTCAAACATTACCCAAAAAAAAAACATGAAAAATAGAAAAATCAGGATGACACTCTCGCGGCAGTCTCGGTTGCCCTGTTTCTGTACAGGCGAGGCTCTGCAAGAAAAATTTCTCGTCTTCGGCTTCCTGGACGATTGGTAACGCTCTTCTCACCAGGATCTTCTTTGCTTGGCCTCACCAAGAGCCAAGGATTGGTAACGGTATAACGAGCTCTCATTCCCCTACAATTGACCTAACCCAAAACTACCCTCCCAAACCATGGGTCAAAGTAGAGTAGAGAGATCCGAAACATACAGATCTGCCGTGGTTGCGGCTCCTCCGCTGACAGACTGCAACACTTGTTGAGCCTTAAGTTGCTTTAATCACATTCAGACCATCAAAATGATTCAATACACACACACGTCATATGCATATATATATATACATATCATATTATATATCAAGATCAAGATCATCAAGCACCTCAACACCTCCTAAAGAATCGGAGATACATATAAAGGAACACCAACTAAATTGCGACGTTCACCAGTTTCGCAAGCTAGGTCCGAGCCTACGAAACGGAGCAATGGATTCTGCTTGGCAGCAGCAGCTGCTCGCATCTTCTCCTTGTTCTGCTTGGCCTCGGGACTTCCACTGGGCTCCTCGTCTTCACTCTCTTCCATGTCTGCAGCCGAGCCCTTCAAGAATTGTGCCAAGACGTGGATGGCAAAGTATGCACAAACGCAACACAACAAAAATACCAGTACACCCGCTAATACCCAGGTGGCACTGGCTGACGGATTGAAAATCATGCTGAAGAGCGTGAAACGGAAACTCAGAAGGCACATCTCAAGGAAATCCAAGATTTCAGCCTGGGTATTTGTAAAAGGCTGACACCAGGCGGAAAGTCCAAGGAAGCACCCTGAAATGATTGGAAATGTCAAAAGCTTTGCTTTCTCCTCAGTGGCTATGGATGTATATGTGACCAAGTTCATGACTCCGATATCAAAGCGCTTGACGATGATGTCCCACCACCAATATTGAGGCTCAAAGCCCTGGATAAAGAAGCCATATTTCCGGAAGTTCTCTGGACTCTGCCTGTCCTTCAACACATAAAGGCGGACGAAAAGCAAGACAGGCACCCCAATGCACCAAATCCCAAGGCCGAGACATGCAAGAAGGGCCAAGACGAAATGATCCGAACTCCAGCATACCACATCAGGGTTTGGGAGCAAGCGTTGTTTCACAATCGTAAAGCCTCGATCGTTGTCTTCAGAAATTGGAGTGCACCAAATCATCTTCAAAAAAGTTGACAGGAGCTCCGGCCACCTTGGTGAAGCTACGAGACCATCACACCCCGCGACCCGACTATGCCTATTTCATCCTATTTCACGGGTCCGGCTTGCTGGAAACTCTCAGAATTATTTTGACCAGGCCCCCATGGTCCATGCATCCAGGTGGCATAGCTAGCAAAGTAACCCAAAAGACGGGCACGCACTGAACCAACAGTTGAAATGGCCTCGGAAATGAGGTGAAGAGGCCAAAGTCCAAAGATTCCTTGGATGGCCGCCCTGCAGTAGATATGGTCTAGTAGTAGATAGCTCCCAAGGCCCAGCCCGCTTTCTGCTGAGCATCAAGATCCAATCCAACCTCTGGCGCAGCTTCGTCCTCGGCAGTGCTTGTCTTGATGATGACATCAGCCTTTCCGAAGTTTTTCCTGACACCAAAGGGGTACCATGGTGACTCCAGGATTGCTGAATTTGCATGAATTTGCCACAATGTGAGCACTCAATGAGTTTTGAGCATGTTTGATCATATTTTGATCATATTTTGACATACTTGGTCTGTCTTGGCGACCTTCATTCCACATGTTTCGCGCGAACATGTTGTATGTTAGAGTATTTTTCAGGGTTTCTATAAATGGAGGTACCCCAATAGCTGGATGGTTGATGAAAAAAAAACGTATTAAAATGGATGATAACTGGGGTACCCCCCATTTTAGGAAAGCTGAATTTGCATCACGAGGTTGGACACTAGCTCTGCCTGATCGCTTCACATTCCTCCTCCACCAATTGAGAGAAGCTCCCAGCATCCGCCTGAGCCCGTTGGGGGAGATGGAGATGGCTATGGATCAAAACCTTGGCACCTTAAGGTGAACAATGGTGAACATCTAAATACATCTAAATAATCCCTCCCCCCCAAAATATGAAATACATTGAAATACCATTTCTCAGAACCCAAACTTCTCTGAATAATCTGAATAGCTGTTTTCATTTCTGCCCATTTACTTCACTCGAAGTGAGCTTCTGCATTTCGGCGGTCCACCCCGATGGAGAAAATAAGCAGTGAAACAACAGTGGAGGTCACTGGTTCAGACCCGGTGAAGAGACTCTGGTGAAAGGTATTGCCAAGCGCGACAAAAAGCAAACAACAGAAAAGAAAATGGAAAAAACAAAAAAAATATATAAAAAAGTAGAAACATCTACTTTCAAAATTTAAAAATAAAAATAAATAAGGAAAAAGAGAGAGGGAAAAAAAAAAACTCTACGAGGCACAAGCTACAAAAACACGTGATAAAAGTGAAGTTCCAACCTGCCTGTCCATTTTTTTTCATGGTTTCCTCTACTTTTTTCGTTTTTCTTTCCTTTTTCCTTTTTCAAAAGTTCACAACGCTCACCTGAGAGGGGTCCGAAACAAGCCTGAACCCAGTCTGAAACATTGGAAAACACCAGTTTCCCATGGAGCCTCCTATTTGGTCAGGTTTCCCTTCTTTTCCTTGTTCATTTATATAATTGGTGTTTTGTTTCTTCATTCCTTTCGAATCTTTCAGAACCACATCCCGGGATCCCTTCGGCCCAACGGCGACAAAAGGAACACGACACATTTAAAACCGGTACCAAATCAAACTTCAAAAATAACCAAGTGGCTGTGGAGATACCAAACTGTTGCAGAGAGAAAGCCCACACAATACCAATTCTCATATTCAATGTTCAAATATTCTTGGGTGGGGCTGAAAGCCAAGCTACGGCGGCATCTCGCAGCTCAACGGGGCTTTCATAGGCAGCAGCTACCTGAGGCTGCAAAATCATACGGCTTAAAAACCGGGCTTCCCAGCTCATGGATTATGAGAATCGATATGTATATACACAGTACATATATGTGTATATATATATAAAGCATACACAGATATTATCGAAGGAAGTTTAGAAGTCAAACTTCCGACAATATGGACAGATGAAAAGCAGAGCAGGGAAGAGGCAGAGAGAAGAGGAAGATTAGAAGAGAGAAGAGTAGAAAGAGAAAGAGTCAGAAGAAAGAAGATGCAGATGCGCGAAAAGGTAGGAAAGTCGCGAAACACTGTGTTTTTCCAATGATTTGTGGCTCCGGAGGGTCG
>Ga0126342_10015176_pt1 | contig 13518 bp, 9 predicted proteins | sample Cyp1metagenome_FD_92528 | JGI IMG/M metagenome (GOLD analysis project Ga0126342, IMG submission 92528) | Coral microbial communities from Lord Howe Island, Old Settlement Bay, Australia - Cyphastrea 1 metagenome | ecosystem: Host-associated > Invertebrates > Cnidaria > Coral ...
TCGTATAATTTGTCCTCCAGCTCACTCACAGCTGCTTTCAGGTCTTTCACTTGCTCTTCGATATCCATCACTACCACGTCTACTGTCTCTTTCACTGTCTCTCTGATTTTCTTCTCATCGATTCTCGGTCTAGAAGGTGTTTTGATATCTGTTCCGGCTCTCACTGGTGTATTTGTTTCAGGCATCTGTCCAGCTTTCCATTTTCGAATATTTTTTAATCTCTTACCAGGCTTCTCTTCAATCACCGCAAGTTCATGGTTCAATGAACGTCTCACACCAGGACCATCTGCGTCCGGTGCACTCTCCATTTTGGAGTTTAAACTCTCTACTACATCTTCTATTTCTGTGCTGCTCGGATTCTCAACCAATAACCCATAGGATCCATGTATGCTATATATATATGGTAACATGGATCCCATCAATATACACCCTTTATGTTAGCATATATACCAGCACCATGGATCCGTCATGGGTAATTCCTTCTGAACCGTAGCCATCATGTCGGTGGATGGTCCTTCAGCAAAGCATTGAAGGATCTGCCATCGCACCAGTCGCGATATAAAGGCATCCATTCGTCCGACCTTAGCAACCAAGAACACAGCACTTCTATAAACCATCCCTTAAATGGTAGGTTTAGTATATTTATAGTATATTTTAGTATTGGGTTTCCAACATTAGTAATCATTAGTAGGAAATGGTGACCTTTTGGTTTTGACGGATGCTTTTGCTCAAAGGTCTCAAAGGAGTGCAAGGTAATGAGCTACTGAGAGCGCCACTCCCAAAGTCGAGCGGTGCAACTGCGCAATAGCCTCGACTTTGCCCCTTCCTGGAGGACCACAAAGCCTACTACGCCTATCAATCGTCTTGCTATGAACTTGTTTCGTTCTCTGATCATTCCTATACACGGTGAATCAACTCACTTGAACAATGTTTAGATATGTTTAGTTTAGATATTGGACTTCACTGGTCAAACCATCTAGTAGACTTGTAGAATGTTTTTAGACGTTTTTAGCAAGAAGTACTCGTGGGATCCTGTGCCGCTACATATATCTCCGTGAAGTTTTCACGGCAATTCACAGAAGAACGCGTATATACTATACATTAATGTTTCATTATTTTTCAAGGCTCCCCTGAACTACTTTGAAATTTACATCTCTACTTCAACTTGCACTGGATTTGCCAAAGTGCTGCAAAGTGAATAGAAACTTACTATAGTATAGCCGCAATTGATCCTACTACTAGTACCGTGGATTCTCTGTAGATTCAACTGCTCTCCAGACTGACCTACCACTTGGAGGGTATGCTGGAGATCAAATAAGTGACGGTGCTTCTGGGATTAGTTCAAAGCTTGCCTGACTGTTTCCCCACTTAAAAAGTTAACGGCTCAGCAGGTTTCAAATGCTTTCAAGTTTCAGCTTATGTTCTATAACTTTGCATTGACTTTGCTGGATACTGAGGCCAAAACAGGTGTGTGCTGGCCTCGCTCTGAAGATCGCAACATCACAACGTCATTCAAAAAATGCGGGTCCCGGATGGTCTCGGAGATCGCGGCCTCCAAAATGCGGCTTTTGATCTCAGGGATTGCTGGAGACACCTGAAGCAACCGGTGGTCAATATGTGGCCCTGTAAGTCACACGCTGACGGACCCAATTGCTATGGATTCACTGTACTGAGGACGCTTCCATGCCGAGCAATGATTGAGACAAGCAGAATCCAACCACACTGGGAAGCATCGGAAGATTGCCTGCAACCAAATGATTTTCCATGCTGGAAGCATCTGGAAGCAGAAAACTCCATAGCCTGACCTTCGAGCCACGAAGCTAGTGACTTGTCCATCTTGACAGAGGACTTCAATACTGCGACCTGCACAGCTCTGCAGGTTGAGTCCACAGTTTCAGAGTTCTTGGCTACTGAAAACACTGACCATATTTGCTGTACCGGACACACATGCAGCAAGCATTTGAGTGCTTCGTTGAAACGAAACTAGGGTTACAGTAGCGAGAACCTGTTGTAACCGCACTTGGAAGCCACATGAGGTGTGCAAGAGTAATGCCAAGATGACATTGTCAACATTTATCATCATTTATCAATATCAAATGTTCTAGAATACATTTTGCTGACGCAAAGCACTGGTATCACTGGTTTGTAGGCGGAAAACCATGGAAAACCACTTCCCGTGGAATGACCCACATCCACACCCCGAGTCTCCAACGGCAAGGTCTGGCGACAAGGCCATGTCTCGATCTGAAAAGGCAGACCAAAAACACCTGGCAAAGAGATGTCAGGAGGCGAAACAAGACTCAACGCGTTTTGCCAATCTCGGATACCCATGGATACTCTGTTACAAAGCAACTCTTATTTTTTTTCCTGGTGATAGCATGTCTTCACCATTTATGGCTGCTAAAGTATACTAAAGTTACTGAAGTGTAGTAGAGTCGTCATCCAAGATGGACCCAGTTTCGTGTTTTTTTTCAATGAACGTCAGCTTGACAAGGAGACAGCCAGCTCCAAGCAAAGCTCCAACCTGTCCACGGGTTCCGAAAATCAGAGTCTCTTTGGGTCAGGGAACATGATGATCAACCACTGAATTGAGAAGGAGTACCCAACATTTTCAAATAAAGTCACTTGAGGCCATTTGAACATCTTTGAACATGAAAAATGAATAACAATGAGGTACAGACTCTGGTCCTTCCGAGCCTCAAGCATGGACTAGCACAAAACAATGAAAGCCACGAAGTATAGGAAGTAAGTAAGCATGAAAGAAGTCAACTTGCATCTGTCACTTCAATCATCTTCGATCCATTCGGCGGCAGATTGAATCTGAAAACCACATCGAAACTGCGAAACTCTCGGTAGCTGTCCTCCCCCACTAGTGCATCCAAATTGCTGGTCTCACCATCCTCCCCCAACAGGACACATTTACCAATCATTTTCAAGGGCTTTTCCACGCTACTTGAGCAGTGACCAAAACCTGGAATGAGTTGTCAATGTTTGTGAATGTTGTTTTTGGGGGCCTCCTTTCGCTGGTTTCGTGGGGAGCATTCTGCCATCTTCTGACCCTCAATGATCCTTAATGGGAATCTTTATCCACTTGACAATCTCGTGTTGATGATCTCTCCTGGACAGCATCTCGGTCTGCCCACACCTGACAGCAGTGATGAACAGTGGCTGAAGAACGGGCCACGGGTCAGCTTAAAGTCCTAGGACTTAGATGGACCTAGGAAGTGCGTACATGTGCGTACTGACTATTGAAACTGGTGAGGTGAAACAGTGGCTACTTGATTTAAAATACCATGTTCACTTGATATTAATTAATCTGATATGATTCTCACTGACAAAACCGGCCTCCAGGAGTTCTTTCCTCAGTAGTATTAGCGCGTGCGAGTGGAATTCCAACATGTTCAACCAGGGAGCGGACCATCTCAAGCCGGACTTGATGGCTCTTGAAACGCCTTGAACGAAGTGGTCCCTGGCATCAAAGAGCAACTAAGTAGCAGATTTGTGGTTGGAATATGCTGGAATTCTCCCGGCACCTTCACCATTTGATGATCTGAACAAGTACTGCAACCCATTAGCCCTGCATCCTCAAACCATGCCATCAGCCACCAATCTGCTGATCCTTCACCAATTCGTTCCTGCAAGAAAACATCTTTCACTATCTTGACGCAACGGAAATTCCGCACACACTTGGTCTCGTCTGAAAATTGCGCACCTCAAAAATTCAGCGGTTTATCCTATTTTCCCAAATCAACATTGCAATTTTGGTGGTATACCCCATTTTTGGACACAGCCGTGCCGCACCTTCCCCAAATAGCAAAACAAGGGCTGGACAAACGAACCTCATCAGCAAGCAGTGACTCTCGCTATACAACAGTGCCCAAATGGGTCCCTTGGGCGCCCTCGCGCAAGTGGGCAGGAAAACAGGTGACCTCGGCAGCTTTTCGCAGTCCAAGAACAATTGATCAAGAGCTAGTAATGGCGGTAATATCGTGGTAATACCGAGTGAACATAGTAGTGATATGTAGTGATAGTAATGGTAACAATGATACAGTACCAACAGGATCCAACATGTAACAACAGTAATAATGAAGAATTGACTCCCAAGACTCCCTTAAGGCAATGGCAAAATCAGCAAGCTCCACTCGTGGCAAGTGCCTTGCAATGTGATCGAAGGTGATGGCACACCGTCATCTGGCAGCCCATGCCGAACTGGAGGTTTCCGTAAATGGAAGGTCTCCCAAAATGGACGGATATATTGGACACTCCCAACCAAAAATGGATGATTTAAGGGAGTACCCCTATTTTCGGAAACTCCCAGATCACCCAAGTCTGCAAGATTCTGAAGCGCCAAAGTGACACTAAGTCCCGTACACCTTGGACCCAGAGCCTTGCACTGAGAGCCTTTCTTGAAGCTTTGCATACTCCGCAGCGCTGAAACCATGACGCCTGCAGGTCGAAAAATGCAAATCACTGTAGGAGTTCACTCATTAAGACCTTGATCTGGACGTAGAACATCTTTATCATTTACACTTGCCGAATCTTAACAAATATATAATTATATATAATTATATTATATATTATATTAATATAGCCGAACATCAACAAGATATGATGTCTCGGAAAAGTGAGGGACTCCAGAACCAGCGGTTTCCAAAATGGACAGATTCTGAATGATGATGATGTTTGGGTCACACCCAATTCATAAAACTCTCATACAAAATCAATAGGACATAAATTACCTCATTTTTAGCAGAATTTTGTTGTTTCATCTTTTAAGGCGTTGCCATGATTGAATTGTTCAACAGATCTCAACAGTCCATTGCGGTTTTGCACCTGTCATCTTGACCAGCTGCCTGGCAGAGCAGCCCGCCCCCCAAATTCAGCTGACAGGAAAGCACACTCCGTGCCACTCCGTACCTCCAAGGAAGCACTTTGCCCCATCGTCGGCCATCACCGGCGAACGCCAAGCTGCTGTGAATGTTTTGCAAAAACCAACTTGCCCAACTTGTACCATGGACAAATCATGACACATCACAGAGCCAAGGAATGCGATGCAGCGATTCTGATCACATGCCAAACTACGCCACTTTGGAGCCGCAAAGGTCTCACCTTGCTAAAACATGCTAAAACATGCTAAAACAATCTAAAACATGTTAACACATTGACATGTTAACGTCATAAATAAATGCAACGTTAGAATATGACATGAAGGTGCAGAATGCACAATATCACGAATTGGCTCTTGGCATGCCATCGGATACCACAAGGTGGAATCTAACCTGACTGGATGAGGCCCTGTTTGAATAAAATGGATTCAAATGGGCAAACTATATCAAAATCCATTCCCACGGGCCAAACTCATCCAACGTCTACACGGCCATCGGCAAGAATCACAAGAAAAGGTCTCCAGTTCAGCCCACAATGTCAAAGACTAAATATGTGTTTTGCAATGTTTTGCATCAATTGATTGATTTTTCAGTATGCTGGCGACATTTTATTCAGCTGTGGCAGCAAGATGCTGTTTTGCGCCAATGCCGCATTTTTTTGTCGCCAACGCCTCGCTGCTTGTCAAACTGCCCTGACAGAAAGTTGGTGAATCGCATCGTTCTGACAAACCCGGTTTTTGATGGCCAATGCATCTACTGCGCATGCACGACAAGTGCAGTACAAACTGCATACGGCCAAAGGTACAGGTTTCTGAGGCTCTTGCATCTTAGCTTTTTCAATGGCAGTCTCCAGTTGGGACAATCTTAGCTGAAAAAACAAATCGAAAACAAAGTTCACGCCTCAAATCTTTGGTTGGTTGAGAACGGGATTCTCAGTCCATGAATTATGACAGTCCCCCATATATACGGGGTAGTAAAATGCCTGAACTAATCATCAGCCAACTATAGCCAACCATAATTTATCACTTTTATTCTCACATCATATGGTAACTCGCAGCCACTGTTACCCCTAACCCTCAGGTCGGCACTCTTGAGGCCTGGCTCCCTGACGCAAAGAAGGCTGCGCCTGCAACAGCATTCCACGGGAAATTTTGATCGGATCAATGCTGATCTTCTAATCTTTATGATGTTGATGGCGCCTTGACTCCTTGACATATAAACATAATGATACATAATGTGTTTTTGAGATGACAAGATCTGTTTGAGATCAAAAAATATCAGAAGTTGAAACTGGGTACCTAGTGGCGTCGCCAGCACTAGCAATCTGGGCCGAAGCTCTTGTCAAGGCTGTGTCTGAAAACATGATGGATATAATTGTCCCAGTCAAAATGGTCATAAATTCGGGCATACTCCATTTTCAGGCACACCAAACATCATTTCAGTCATATCAATGCAACTATTATCTCCCCTTATATCTCTTTATAATTCTTTATATATCTTTATATCCCCTATTTAAAATCATTTAAAATCCCGTTCCCATTTCTGGACCCACCTTCATGGATAGGTCCTCCCCACAGCCCGGCATGGGAACCTCGAGTTTCTCCAGCAACGCTGGCGCCTTGGTCCAACCTTTCACTACTGCCTGGCAGCGAGGTGACCAGCCTTGATTTAAGGCTGGTTTGGCACTAAAAAGATCTAAAAAGCCTATGTTACCGGCCCAAAATCAGAGCTACTAGCTTCAAATTTGGGCTGGTTGGATCTTCAGGGTAGCGTCACTTTTTTGAACATTAGATGAATCAATGTGGCTGGTGCACTTTAATTTATATAGACATCTTTAAACACCACGTAGCATAAACTGTCCATTCCAGTAACAACAGGAACAACTCGGCCCCAGCCTCTGCCACAATGGTCGCAAAAATGCACACATCTCCGTCTGTCCTCATCCAAACCTCAGAGGTTTACCACACTGGGGGACGTGCCAAATGGCAGTGTGTCAAAACCTATGGAATCCACTGTAGTTCACATCAAGTCATAGCTGGGATTTATGGATGTGAATAACCCACTCAAAATGGTATCTATAGGATTCCATAGGTATTGAACCATACCCAAATGCACAACTTGGCTTTTGAAACTGCGTCCAATGTCCAATGCGTTTGTCTATCTCAGTCACATCCAACCGCGGAAGCGCGGTAAGGTCAACACTGGAGATCTTCCAGCGCTGCGGATGACATAATCAGTCATGGACGCAAGGCAATCCTCCCAGCTGGACACTAAGATTGGCTGTTACTTGATGGTCACGCCCGAGGCTTTGGTCAGGAAGGAACAGCCCTATGATCTTAGGGATTTTGACTGAGATCCCTGGTCCAGAGAGAACAATCTCAATTGCCTTCAATCTTCGAGGAGTATTGAACCAGAAGCAAATCATATATGTAGACACATAATGTCATTCCGAAAGGAAGGGAACAACAACATATTACGATCCTTTTTGGCTTTTGTCTGGTGGTTCACTAGACGGCAGGCTTCCCCAACTTCCAGCCTCAACTTCTGGAGTACATATGTCCAAGTAGACAAAACCACGAGCGATGACATTTAGACCTCAAACTACAGATGGGCAACTGCAAGAAGCAACAAATATCGAACAAACCTCTCGAATTGTACCACTGATTGCACAAGCTTGTTTTATTTCTCCTTCTTTTCATCATTACTTACTACTTGGCACCTTCACCTTATCTACTCAAAACTCAAAATACATGGATTGATACGGTTCCAATGGGCAATACGACTCAATATGATATGTTGCAATCAAACGTCCGGGCTGCTTTGTAGAGGCAAGCAGTAGGATTTTCATAGGATGACAACATTGAGAACAGTTCATCAATCTGTGCTTCATTTCAAGTTATTTGGCGAAGGAGAAGCGAGTCTAGATAGATGAAGAAGAAACAAGAAATTCTACACATCACATTTGTTTCCTATGTATCAATCAGCTCATCTTTCATGCAAGGTTCTGTCCACACAACACAAGACTCAGTATGCTGTGACACATGCAAAGTTCATACTAACTCAACATGATTCGTGTGGACAAATTGACCAAAGTCAATTTATGCTTTCTGCTAAGCTTCCGGCCATTGATCCGAAATGCATCAGCTGGAACTTCCGAACCTGAACATGTCAAAGTCCTTGCAAGAGATATTTCCAATGTGATATATGACCATCCTGGAGTAGATAGAACATGGACATGTCAAAACATCCTCACTAATTAGCATTGAAAGATATTGGAATATCTTTGAACATCCATGAAAATCCCATATTCATCCATATTCTATCATATTCTATCTAGTTCAGGATGACTGTACATAATGGGGAAAATCTGAAACAAACAGGTCAGCCAAGCCATCTCTGCAAGTGTAGGAGAACATGACATCCTTCCTGCACGTGAGACTCACGTCGGTCAGCTGCAAGGCCCAATGGCCGTCTGGAAACCAATGCCCTCTGGTTGTCAAACATGGCTTGTTGGAAAATCCCCGAACTAAATGGAGGTTTCAATGAGAAAATATGGGAAAATCCATGAACATCAGCTATAAACCTACAAAGTGGGTGGTACTTGTTGCAATCAACCATGAATACAATGATTTCGATTTCTTATACATTGTAACATATTGTAACCTCAAGCATAACTAGTCCATTGCACGTCCGCAGCAATGGGGAGGCCGTCGGGCCTTAGCTTTGGCTTCCGTTCGTCATGGTCGTCTAAAAGCCGCGGCAGCCACTGTGCAAGCTTTTGAGTCAAGGCTTCTGTTTCTTGGCCTTTTCCATACCTGGTGGTTGAGCCTACCGGAAGCAAACTAATGAAAGTCAGTTGGGATCATTCCCGCAAAATGTGGGGACAAAACATGTTGAAATCAAATAAACAATATTTGAAGCCACCCAGAGACCATCGGTACGCGATCATGGTATTCTGGAAATTTCTGGGCGCCAAGGAGCGAACTCGAATGGTCCGTTGCAACTCCTGAGCAGCTTGCTCGAACAAGCGCGTGTGGCGGATTCTCTGCCGAGAATAGCACCAAACCAAGGTGCATAAGCCGCATCTGTCCAGTGAAGGCAAAAGTCCACAAACATGTTCCGCTGCAAGGTTGAAAAAATCTGTGGCTTGCACACCTGCCCGGGTGAATGTCCATAACATGTACACCAGGTTGATGGGATGTATTTTTTGAAAGCGTTGACTAGCGAGAGCGGCGACCTCCATAAAGAAACTGTCGTGTGCAAAGAGTTTTTGGTTGTCGGACTGTGGTCCAAAATAGCCACGTTTGTCATCGCGCTTTTCACGACGACCTTTTGATTTTGACTCACGCTCTTCAATGAAGAACCAGAATGTATTGTACTGGTAGTCATGCCACGACAGAACTCTTGGGATGAATGTTTCATACTCCCAGACTGCGCGACGTGCCAGCATTGCATCAGTCAGTTTCAATCGGCTCAGTTCATCTGGATCTTGAAGTTTCGCACGAAGCTCTTTGACGGAGAGCTCTGCTATGAGACCTTCCAATTCCAAAGGCTCAGGTAGCGGTAGCACTTTGGCTCCCTTGTCTTTGACCGGCGCTTCAAACACGGTCTCCTGTGTCTCTGCATTGTACCAGTAAGGCAAAACACTGACTTGAGGATGTGTTCTTCTCTCAACCCACGGACCAAGGCACTGTGGCGCTTGAAACCATTTCCAGTACTCCTCAAACTCCTCTTCCGTGCCCCCGTCTTTACTCATCGGCGGCAGGGACCTTGAAGCCTCTGCAAGTCGTCGACGGCCAAGTCGGGTCGATGACACCGATCTTCGCGAGGCTGCTATGGTGGTCTTGGTACCACGGTTGCATCTGCTGTAAGGTCGCTTGTTGAGACCAGATACACCAGAATGGCCACATACCATGCATCTGAAGCATCTGAAGTGTCGTCTTCGGACTTGCCTGACAGCAAGAGGGATGACGCACAGCAGAGTAGAAAGGCCGCGTCGTCCTTCTACAAGATCCACATTACATCGTGGATCTTGTGGAAACGTCCTTGCCAAGGGGATGCCAAGGGGACAGGTTGGGTTGGTCTTTTCAAAAGGCACGCGAGTCCGGAAAGAGTTGGTCTATGTTGGCCATTTTCTCAACAAATGCCGTGTAAGAACCAATTACAGTATAGCTTTCATTTGATAGAACCTTCTTTCCCTCTCTAACAACATCTGCAAGTGCATTAAAAGTATTCCTGTGAATTCGTTTGAACGTTATATAAACATGTTCACATCATCATAGTAGTTGTTCAAACAAATACAAGTCAGATATATGCAAAACACATGATGATACTGAATGACACTGATTTTGTCACCACCAATTTTTCTCATTGTTTTTAAGCATCTATGGATAATTAACACCTAATTATGTACATATATATATGTATATATATATATATCATATATATATATATATCATATATATATATATGATATATATATATGTATATACGTATATAAGCAGTATTTATTGCATTATCATCATCAAATAATATTATAGATTTGTTGACCAGTACTATTACACTTTTTTCCTAAATATCACTATTATCTATATGTGCCATGGTCAAAACATGGTACATATTGGGAATCCTGACAATGGCTATCATGACTATTTTAAATCCCTACTAATGGATTGATGGCCATCCCCCACGTACATCCTATGAATCGATTGAACCAATGCCTCGATCTGAAAAAGCTCAGCGCAGACCGCGAGAGGAGCGATGATACAACGGGCGGCAACGCGCCGTTGAGCAGCATGGCAGTAGACTCCCCAAATGGGACAGCTGAAGAATGATTTAATGGATTGGTTTATATATTAGTTGGGAAAATCACGGAAAATCTAGAAGAAATATTGAGAAATATATTGGTTGCATTGTTTTGACCCTCTAAATATTGAGGAAATATTGGGGATTCCTGCAATTTTCCCTTCAATCATGGATCATGATGAGAAAATATGAGAAACATATCCCATAGGATCCATGTATGCTATATATGGTAACATTTACCATCAATATACCCCAAATGTTAGCATATATACCATACATGGATCCTATGGGTATGGGAGCATGTTCTGGAAAACCCATCTTTTGCCAGTCAACTTCTGGCCTTTTTTTACCTGCTCATCATCCATTGTTTCTGAGAAATCCCATTGGACACGGTCGTCAGGGCTGAGTCAGGGCTCAGCGAGCCAAGATGTCCAAAGGAATGGAACTATCACCGTTTGGAGCAATAAGACCTGTCTTGGTGCCAGCCTTATCGGCATTTCTGATGTAGAAGGCAGAAGTTTGTTTGTCCTCTCCGAAAATCATGGTCAAACATGCTATGCACATGCCTTCGCAATGCCAAATGTTTGATGCTGTTTTCAGCAGATTCGCACCCTCAAACTGTACCCCACTGATGTCTCAGTCAGGGAACTTGGCCTAATGCCAAGTAGTGATTCCAGGCACTCATAAAAGTCTAGTGGTTCTCACATGGTCCAGCTTCGAGCCTCCAACAGCTTCCATGAGTTCATTTCTGGGAAATGATGGAGAACTAGCTTTCCGACTGGTGCTGTTGGAAAAACATGGAAAAACGGAGTTGTCACGACTTGAGCCGCAATGGACAAGCATAGTCCTATGTCCAAATCAGGCACTTGCCTAATCGGACCTGTGCCCCTTTCTGCACAGTTGCACTATGCTTATTTCAAAAACATCCAAATGCACTCACGCCGGGGACTCGCACTTACAAATGAAGTGTGGAGTGCACAAATTGTCGGAATCAATGTGAGAATGACGACCAACCAACGACTTTGCCAAGTTTTGCGTCTATCTCAACTCTGAACATGTCAATCCGATGTTAGTACTTACTTAGTACTCCACATTCTTCTTGACGCCCTCAGTTTCTCTCAAGGCTGCCTCCATCGATGCCAGTTTGCACCTTTGAAGCAAGCAGCATCGCACTTTCAGCAGTAGCAGTAGCAACAACTGGAGGAAAACCAGAAAACCACAGCTGGAACCTCGACTTTGACCATCTGATTTTTTATGCTCTACATTTTTTTGGGGGGGATTTATCCATGGATTTATCCATGGCTATATCATGACCATTTCCAGTGGCTTCCAATGGAGGTGTTTACCTCAACCAACTTGTGGAGCTATGCGTCCCGACTTCAAGCTGTCCATCCTGACATCATTTTTTGCTGCGCAGATTCACCAGCAAAAAAAACGTGGTGTTTTTGTATAGCTTTGCGGACCCAGAAAGGGTGATACATCGATCATAATATCATTTGTATATAGATAATTATAGATATATCTATAGAATAATTATAGAACAATAATATATAGAATAATTATAGAATATTATAGATATATCTATAGAGTACTTAAAACATCTCAAAACATCTTAAAACTCGGTGCTACTTTGTGGTACACCAAAATCACCAGCCTTGTCTTCTGCTTCTCCAAAATGTGCCCGCCAAAGTCCTGTCGCGGGCTGCCCTGGTGCAAGTGTTCATTCATTTGGGTTTGTCTGGAAAATTTTGGGGAACCCAAGTCGAATGGTTTATCTGATAAAGTTTATCATCAATTTCCCAGCTTTTGCATTTCACACACCGCCGAATTTTTTTCACATGTCTAACTCGCACCGGGCCTTTAAATAGTCCAAAACGGGACTTTCCTGCAAGGCCTAAAACAGCCAGTTGGAGCGGGATCTGGGATTAAAAACACCGGTTGATCAACCTGACTCTGCATGTTTTTCATCCCTTGAAAAGTGCTAGACCCATATCGTACTCATGTATCTGGGTATATAAATTAATTTAAATTATCATATTTCACTAACCTGAATAGTGCGGCCATTTGGGGATGATTCCCCTTTCTAACTATATGATTATAGTGAGGGAGAACAGTGAGGTCGTTATAATTATAATTTACCCAGATGTATCCTATGAGAAGCTGATGAAGTGCCATTGCTCTTTCTTGCCCTCGAGCTGCTCTTCTCAAGTGCTCTTCTTGATACAGGTTCGCCATCATGGCCTCGGCTCAACTTCAAGTTTCACCAGTGCCACTAGGTCCACCAGTTCTCCGTTTTTTCTCGCTACAACATGCTGCACCCATGTACTGACTGTACAAATTGTTTCACGAAAGGCAGTTCAGTCTTGGGGCCTGGGAAGATTTATCAACAAACATGTGAGAATGAGAGGCTTAGAACGTTGTGGAAAATATTGAAGATATTGAACCAAGCGAACTAATCATTAAATCTAAACACCGCTCTGGCATTCACGACCGGTGTTCCAGCCTTCAATCGTGGTCTGCAGAAATGAATGGCATCTACATGAATGCCTTTGAAAAACTTCAAGCACAACTCCTGAGCCGCAGAATTCCAAGCAAAGCTGAGTCATCATGGTCATCAATGGTCAGGCCCCGGGTCAAAAGTCTTTAGTAGCCTGGTGAACAGCAACATGGATCAATATGAATGTTCATCCCAGTCATATATGGGTCATATGGGGGTTGTCCAAAATACCTTTTCCCGGACAGCCCTCAATCGCTCAGCCAATCGCGTAGCAACCGCGGTACCACAGTGAGCAATCGCGGAAGGGTTTGTTCTTCGTTGATCAGATCA
>Ga0126342_10015177_pt1 | contig 13518 bp, 15 predicted proteins | sample Cyp1metagenome_FD_92528 | JGI IMG/M metagenome (GOLD analysis project Ga0126342, IMG submission 92528) | Coral microbial communities from Lord Howe Island, Old Settlement Bay, Australia - Cyphastrea 1 metagenome | ecosystem: Host-associated > Invertebrates > Cnidaria > Coral ...
CACTGTCAACATTATGGATCAACAGGCCTTGAGCCTGAGACTGTTTGCCAACAGTACAAAAGAGTGAGAGCGCACAGCATCAGCTGCAACATTGATTCAACAGAGCTGCCTGAATCTTTTCATATATTTATATATATATATATATATACCATGAAACACCATCCATATTTGTACAATTCAGCCAGGTGATTTGAACATCTCAGGGAACTGCGATCACGTTCCAACCGACCACTGTTTGGATGGACGGTGGGTTTTGTTGATTCCTAGGTGGATGGGAAACTGACTCCGAGATCAGCCCGGTCACATAGATATACGCAACAAATCGCAACAAGCAGAAGATCAGAAGTACCATCAGACACACACTGATTTCGGATGATTTTAGATGTTCTTTCGGCAAACATTGATGAGTTCCAAAGTTTGAGCCAACAGTCGATCCTTCAGGGACCGAGTAAATCTCAGTATCTCAGGTGAGTTGGAGAGGTGGCGATCCCTAGAGGAGAACTGCAGGACGTGGTGATGCCACACATCACCTGGCAAAACGGCAGGAGATGGCAAAGCTGCGATGTGAAAAGAGGCCAGGCCCAATATATTTATCTATGTATATACACATGATTCATATTGATTCATGATAATGAACAAGAATGGGGACATATATAATGAATTATAATGAGATATAATGGGATATACAACCAAACACATCATATTTTTATGATTTGGGCGCGCCTGAGACTGGGGTGTGCCCCACATGGCCATTTTAGGATGGAAAATGATCATTAACCGGTGGATGGAATGGGGTACCCTATTTTCAGACAAACCTAAATCGTAGATATGACACACAACTGTGGTTTTTGAGCTCAGAACTGTGCACAGCAGGGCTGCAAGGATGTAGGAGTTTGTAGGATTTCTGTGAAATCTGCGATTTGCTTGTAAGACTTGTTCCGTGGTGACATGATTGATCATGGCTGATGAGCGGAACTGTTGGGCTAGAGGCGTGAAGCAAGCAAATTGGAGAAGCTGGAAAAGCGCTTGCGCAGCACCTAGCGCTACTTGAATGGGGCTGGAAGTGACAAGCTGGCTACGTCTTTTCATCAAGGGAATCCATCTCAGCACACCTCTATGTTCAATCCTTTAGTCTCCCTCATCCCGAAAAACATTAGAAAAACATGAAACACATTGAATAACAGTTCCCTTCTTGAACCCACCACTTTCCATGTGATCCCTGTCCTTTGCCGCTGAGTCGAGGCATTTGGTTTCTACCAGCTGCGTTGAGGCAGCAGCATTTGCCAACTCAGCTTGTGCACGCCATGATGGCTCATAGTTCATCCGTGGAGGCTCAGAGTCAGTTGGCCGGCTTGAAAAGAGAGCGTGACTTGCTGAAGGACTGCCTGGGGCCCAGGCCAAGAGCGGTTTGAACATTTCATTTGGGTAAAGCAGGTGGACCTGGCTCAACCTAGGTGTCCAAGAACTGCTGGTGCTTACTCAACCGCCTCAACCTCAGTGCTTTCACCAAGGATTTCAGGTTGTTCAAAAATCTCTCAGATCGAGTCTTTTGCACCAAGGGGATCGAAAGCTTTGTCGCGTTCCGAGGCAGGGTGTGTGGTAGTTGACGGCTGGCCGTCACAGCTTTTTTTGTGACAGTTGCCATCCTCCATCCACTTGTTTTGATGCAAGGTGGTTGCAAGCCGGGTGCCCAAGCTGTGCGGTCGTGGGGACCATTGCCCACATTTGGATCAAAACCATATCATCCCCCCAACAAAAATCCCCAAAAATGGATGGCTCAATCCCAAAAAAACGACCATTTTTTTGTGGGTCCATTGGTACACCGTTTTTGACGCATTCCCCACCTTTCGTTGGACAATTTCAGGCCCTGGACGGCAAAGATCTCCAGAGGTGTCGGCCAAAGGTGCCACATCCCTGGGTCCGCCAGTGTGGAGCTCAACAGACAGTGTTTGAAAAGGGGGCCTTGGAAAATATGGAGGTTTCCTGAAATAGGGGTACCCCCAAATCATTTATTTTAGGAGAAATTTCCATGAAATAAACCATCCAGCTATTGGGGTACCACCATTTTAGGAAACTCCCATATATGAATATGTCATGTGTAATATGCCATGTCTTGGTTTGGAATATGTTTTAAAGTCACTTGAAGTCACGGCCATTTCTGGTTGCTGGAAGAGCGCATTGGGTCTATTCTATCACAATCTTAATGTCAGTGCAGCCAAGGTGGCACGTACTCCGCAAGGAATCGCGGCTAAAAAAGGTCACATTGTATCATTGTGTCATGCGACAACAAGGCAGCCTCTTGGTCTTTTGAATCCAGTGACGCATAGCATAGATGATGCAGTGATGCCCCAACTTAGAATATCGGCAAGTCATGGCATCATGGCAAGTCAACTTGCGATTTGATCGCAGGAGCCACTCCACGCTCGGCAAGGCCAATGAGCTGATCTCTTTGGGAATGAAAACGGTATATTTATACTAAGTTTAGGGGTTTCCATAAATGGGGGTACCCCAATAGCTGGATGGTTTATAATGGAAAATCCTATAAACATTGATGATTTAGGGGTACCCGGTACCCCTATTTCAGGAAACCTCCCTTCGGAGTCTTATTCCCCGTGGGAAGGAGTGGTGGTGCAGCTACTCCCAATGTTAGGGCCTCGAGCTTGCTGTGAAGGTGTCAAAATGGGGTACCCCCAAATGGGATGGTCAATAGTTGGATGGTCAATGCTCATGTTCACGATTGGTACTGCCCATAATTAGATGTTTACCCCTAGAATTTGGTGCTTGATGCAAACATATGACAACAAACATATGACAAACCTCAATCTTGAACCAAACCCTTTTGAGTCGAGGTATTGACGGTCCCCAGCCGTCGGGTTCGCTTTGATGACAAGCTCATGGAGCCGAGGGGAGGGTATAGTGCTTGTGTGACGAGAAAGGAAACCCACAGCGAACTTCTGTATGTTGGCTGTTTCCATTTCCAGATTGGGAACCAAAGAGTGCACACGTCATCAATCGATTCATTTAATTAATGGGGAGTTATATACCCATTGTCAGGATTCTGATTATTGGATGGATGACAACATAAATACACACATGACATAAACTATATATATACACATAAACCTTACTTTAATGCGGTAAACAATATGACATAAACTATACATAAACTAGAACAGAAACCATTATTGTTGGGTTGTCTACATTAACCCATAGGAATCCCATGTTGCAGTTCAGGAGTCACCACGTGAGCCTCGTGTTCCATTGCCTGCAGGGCAGGTTTGGCTCGGAGCCCCTGGACATTTCCAGCTCTTTTCCACCAGGTGTTGTGATGTTTTCTGATGGAAAAAACTGTGGCTGAAATCAGGCACTATGTGCCCATCCTGAAGCATCTCCCAGCAGAACCTGTGACGCAGCAGGTCAGTCAGCTGCTGGAAAACTCGAGTGAACTGCCGAACGGCTCGTCACGTGAGGAGCCAACGGCAGTAGCTGGAGAACATCCAGGCAGTGCCAGGACGGATTGGGGCAGCCGGAGATCCTGGGTGGATCCGCGTTGTTTTTTGGTGCCTTTGTCATCCTTTGTCAATTTGCTGTGCCAACTTTAGCCATGGGAAGAAGGATCAAACACCGAAGCCTTCGGAGTGAATGCTGACAGGAGGTCGCGGTCACCCACACCTTCTGCACAGAGCGACAATGGCGAGGTTGGGAGAAATGCCAGAAGTGTTTGAAATCTATTTAAGATCAACTGGCGCCGGATCCTATTTGCCATGGATCCTTTTGACCTTTTGGATCCCTCTGAATTCTCTGGAGTCAGGCTCTTCCAACAATGGACTCAGCACGCCTTGCGCAAGCGACACAGCCTCAGAGTAAGATGAGTCAAGCAGCATTCATTGAGCAGTGGCTGCTAAACTCCTGTTGATTGATGATGATATGGGGTTCTACTATCCAATACATTGCTGAGTATCCTGCATTCATCATGATTTGAACAGTGCAAATAGATGCAAATAGTCATTTGTGGATGTGAAAGCGAAACTGCACAGTTGACAAGTCAAGAAAACCTTTCTAACTCTTGTTGAGGTCAGGGGAGCCTGTGGTCAGGTTCGCACCATTGCAGCACGTTTGCTGATGGCCATCCCACTTACTTACTGCCTTGTGTGCCTCAACACCTGCCAAGCCCGAAGGCAAGATGCATCCTGCGGCCAGGTGCAGTTGTGGCCCGGCCGCAGTGGACTATTGGATGGATAAGGCATGGTAAAGCAACCCCATTCCCTCGAAATACAGCAGTTGGTTCAATATATATAGCTGCCAGGTTGAATGACAGATATCCAGAGTTATGGCTTGCTGATCCGCAACATCCTCATTGCTTTTGCTCCTTCAAGCCCCACACACTAACTTAATAACGCTGGTCTTAGTCGTTGGGCCCCTACATGCCCCTACTTATCAATGGGATTCCACATACCTCAGATACCCCAATCACATCCAATCACTGGGGTTTTCCCATGGTTTTCCCCTTGGAAAAATGGTATCCCCCGAGGCCCCGCTGGGCCGCGGCCTCTCCTCCGGCCGCGCCGCAGCTGATCCACGTGGCGTCGGCGCCGCGGCTGGTGCAGGGGCCAGGCCGAAATTGCAGTGGTGGATGGATTTTTCATGTTTTTTCATGGATTTTTGGATGCAGTGTTCATTATTTTATCGACTTTTTGATGGAATTTGATTGATTTTGATGGATTCTTTTTCCATTTTTTTCTCGGGGGATGGGAAGCTGCCCTCATATGAGTCAAGGTCAATTGAGGTTTTGAAAACTCGAACGTCTTGAATCGAAGCCACAGTGGCTGAAAGAAACTGAGAGGACAACCAGTCCCAGCAGTTCAGCCGTGGATTCTTCGACAGTCGGGGGCCTTTCAAGGTCTTCACAACCAGTTCCAAGCTCGCAGCAGAAATCTTGGCAAACTATGGTGGTCTAATATCAACTGATCACCCAACGCTCCAAGGCCCATAACGCAGATGGTGCCGCGACCAGCCGCTCCGGCAACTTGGTGGCTGATTCATGGCAAAACCAATGGATTTTCATGGATTTTCGGCACCCGTATTCTAGCACATACTCCATAGAAACATCATGAAACATCTAGAAATCTTTGGTTTGGTGTTGAAGCTGTTCATTTTTTGGGGGTAAAAGTAGCCAATCATTGGCAGATGCTGCATCCTTACCAGCTTCGAAGGTGACCGTGCGGCGAGTGGTCCAAAGATCCTGATGTGACGAGATAGCGAGGGGGAAAAAAGACCAGGCTGCAGATTTGAGCAGCGAAATGACAGTGGCTTTATCCGAAAAAATCGAGTACCCAAAAGGGGCAATTGAAGAATTCACCAGTGGTTCACCAGTGGATCATAGAATATACACCGTTTTGGACAAGCCTATTTGGCAGATATTCGCAAAAAGCATTTGATGAGTTTTAGGGCTCCAACTTGCGTTCAGATTGATCACTTGCTGTGGGGTTCATGACACCACCTGCCGACGGTTCAAGTGGACATGAGACATGGAACTGGACCGGCACCTCTTGGACCCATCTGGACCCAGCACAACGCTTCGCCACAGCACAGCATGCAGCACATGCACTGGGCACATGCACAACTGGGGATCACGGGATCATCGGAGCATCGAAACCCGACTTTTGCCGACTTTAGCTCTCCGCTGTAGCAAGCGTCTCCAAGCGGGGGCGATACATCAAGATACGATCCCAGGCCGTGGAAACATCGCTTTCAAGAAAGCTATGGCAGCTATGGAAGCTATGGAAGCTATGGAAGCTATGGAAGCTGAGATTTGATCTGAGAAATTCCATGTAAATTCCATGTGATTGGTCGACTTGATTTCTATTTCGTGCTCTGAATCTTTGTGCTCCGCAGGTGATGTTTGCTTGAGTTTCCAGGCTGCAATAGGCGCCGGAAAAGAGGCACCTACCCTACCAGTCGACCATCCTCTGTCCTCACTGGATGGGTTACCAACTCCAACCTGGCGATAGAACATCCAAGGACGGCCTGTGATGCCGACGCCATGTTCTGTGAGGCGCTGGGCATAGGTTGCTCTGTGGATTATGTTTAAAAACATGTAAAAACATGTAAAAACGACGAAACCTTTTACTCGAATTCAATGCCATTATTTTAGTTTATGATTACTGTATCAACTAATTATATCAACAAATCATATCAATCATATTTCAACATATCAACTATGTCATTGATATACAATGAACACAATGAGTTTTTCCATCTCTGCCAGCATGTGCCAGGTCTATGGCCAGTGAGCGCACCGATGAGGCCGAAAAACAAGCCCCAGATCCAATGGTTTTATCATCAATTTCCTGATGAAGACAGCCATGAAGACAGCCATTTGGGGGTATACCCTGGTATAGTTGGCGAAAAACTTGAACAAACACGTTTTTTTTTTAAACAAACACATATAGTTGGTGAAAAAGAGCACCTTTGCTGATCAGGACTCTGAGTGGGGCTCCACGGTGAGGGACGTGAAGGCGAAGCCTTCTACCAGAGTTATCATGTGGGCCAAGCCTGTGTGCTGGCCGACAACCCGACCAGTTCAAGCATTGAATCCATTCATTTTTTTCCTTTAAATGTCTTAAATCCATACATCCGTAATGAAAGCATCCATAGAAGTGCTTCTGCTTCCACACCTCTTTTGTCAGGCTGTTGTGGACTGATACTAGAGTTACTATAGCCTTGCCAAAGCCGTTTTACCGGATCAAGAGCCGTAACAGCAAAAGACAAAGGCCATGCCTGGGCCATGCCTGATTCAAAAGAGACTGCGCTGGAAAGCCTGTAGCTGAAGCAAACGACTCAACTCCCAAACCTGCCACAGTGATTTCCAATTTGTAAGTTTCATTCTCAATGGCATTGATTTGTAAACCTATACAATTATTATAATATATTATATACATTGTTACAATTGCGTATGCGTTTTTTGCCATTGGTTGGTTCATCCATTCTCCCATTCCACAGAAATTCCACATTGTACTTCATGGAGAGCCATGCAGACTGCGGGGCATGCGGCCTTGCCCGCTAGGTCTATGTTCTCCCCTTAGTTTGGAAATGACACAGCACTGGATGGAGCTTCAAAGACCAGTGGATGTCGTTTCGCATCTGAGGCCTGGATTCGGACTTGAAGACAGCTCTGAATCGAGGTCACTTGGGATGAACTAGTCATCAATTTTTTGGGGAGAAAGATTGAGACCATTTTGATTTTATTTGGTTCTTGTTGAAAGCCATGTGTTTGGAGTAGTTTTTTTTGGATCCATATCCATATCCAACCGGTGAAAATCCTGCAGGCTATCAGAACCTTGGTGGGGATCCAGCTGGTGGGATCCCGTGGGCTGCTTCTCGGTCAAACACACGCGTTGCTTGCTGGCGGTGGTATCAGGCGGGGCGACCGCGGCTGCTGTTGTGATTCGGTCCCAGCAACGGCAATGGCTAGAGATACTACAACGCTGGCAATTATCAGGATCCCTGATTTGTGTCTAGATTCTAGATGGATCCCAGTTTGAAAAAAACATGATTTGAAGAGGATTCCTTCCACGTTTCATCATTTTCCATGGCCAGCTTTGCATCTCCCCGCAGTCGCCGCGAGGCGTCTTGGCCAAAAAGCCGCGCAGCCGGCGGAAGCTGCTGCGCCGAGCGCGGCAAACGGCGGAGACCTTGCAGAACACCGACGTGGACGACGTGAAGGAGCTGCGGTGACTTGGTCCGCTCTGGGAAGCTCTTGGTCTATGGGGGGTTGATGGGTTAACTTTGGTCATTGATGATGGATGAGTCATCAGATGAATTATAGGTTTCCCAGAATTGGGAAGAATTGATTGATGTTTGGAGGACATGTACATATTTTGGTTGATACAATCCATGCTTTCCAGAGGATTATCCGTGAAACCAAGCGAAGGACTACTGAAGGACAGGGGGAGGGAACAACTAGGGAACAGCAAAACTAGCCGGCTGCTGGTTGCCACATGACTGGACCCATGGACACTGTCGCATGCGAGGCAGCTTTTCCGCTCTACTACTGCCGCTGACAATATTCTATCGAAAGACGATTTCGTCAAACTGTGCCAGTGCCTCGCTGTGCTTTATTTTTTTTTTCCGCAGACGAAAAAAAAAGGACACTCTGACTTGACGTCTTCTGGAAGCTCACATTGACATAGATTCCTCTGTGTCTCCAGGCAATGGTTGTGGGGATTTTGCACGTGTTTCGAGGTGTAGTCTAATTATTCGTCCACCTCTACGGAAAGATCCGATGTCTTTACTTCTCCTGCCATCCCTGCCAATGTTAGTTCCCGAAAGATTCATAGATTCATAACATTTCATAACTTCACTTGGCTCAGCAAACTCTCAGATCGCTATTACACATTGACCTTACTTTTCGAGAGCTGGAACGGATCTTTGACATCGTGGTCATCGACGTCCCTTGGCCTCGGGTATGGAGCAGTGCTCAAAACTGTTGGTTGATGATTGTAGGGGGTTACTCACTCTCCAATATATTAATATATATATATATATTGATATATAAAAATACGCATTTTATGCTGTAAATAACAATACAAATGACACATTGGGGGGTCGTAGGGGGGGGGGTAACCATATATATATATATATATATATATTAGAGTCTAGGAGTCTAGAGATTACTATCATCAATTTTCCATCAATTCCGAAAAACCAAGTGAAATGGAACAATACAAGTTTCGAGCACTGCTCAATTTTTTTGTTCATCCTCTCTGTTCAACAGAAACAGTTGTCAATCGATGTGACATCTGAGGAGGACCACCATTTCATGACGGAGGATGTATTCATTCGCACCATCCGAAACCGCTTCTTTTTACGAGGAATCCGACGGGTGGTACAGCTTCCAAGCGCACACAGCTGGAAGCCGCCGAAGGGATACAGCTTTGATGTGGACACAGCAAGAAATCACTTTTGTGACACTGAAAAACCGCTTGGTACTTTTTGTTTGGCACAAGACGCCGTCTGTTTACGTTTGCCTTTGTATTTTTTTTGATTTAGCTTTTCGATTCTGATGTGACCTTGGCTGGATTTTCCTTGCGATCCATAGATGCCATAGACTTCCAAGTGGCTTCCATACTGAAGGGCAGCTTCAATTTTGCCAAGGAAAATGCAGAGTTCATTGGTCCTTATGCAGACATCAGAGCCTCTCGCTTGCGTCAAAAGTGAGTTCTGGAAAGTGCAGTGCAATTTGCTTGGCCCACTCTCCCCTGCAATAGGGTTGATGATTTAAATATGGATATACCATTACCTTAGAATACTCAACTCACAGCTTATACCAGCAAGAGCTTCAGAGTTTATCATTTACATTACTTCTTTTTTTGTTTCCATTTTAAAGCTGCAACTAAAGATTAAAAGCGACACGCTGATCGACGTATCAGCGTGCTGTCTTTTCTATTTTCCGAAATTGAACAGGCTCCCGTCTCTCAATCGGGCGTCGCTGCACAATTTCATGCCTCACACATGTTGAACCAAGCACGAATCATATCTTGTATCTTACAACCGAGATTCAGTAAACATGTGTGGTAAAATGTCTTTGCACAACAGACCAAACAGACCAAACTGTGATGCACGCTGATGGGAATCACCGCTCCTTTTTAGCATCACAGTTTCATGTTTCACAGCTGAGGCAACTCGAGACCATTCTTTTCACGGCCGATATTCCGAGGAACGGCAACGTTGGCAAGATAGTGTCATTGCGACGGTCGTTCAAAGAACGACGGAACAAGCACGACCCAGACTGGTTTTCACCTGTGGAGCCATGGGGGTTGGAAAAGGCTTCGCCTTAAGCTGGATGTCGGCTCGGGATATCTTCCCACTGGAAGACATCGTTCACATTGATCCAGACCATTTCAAAGCAGTGATGCCCGAGTGGTCCGCATATGTGGCGTATGGGAAGAAGATGAAAGACCCAGATATCCCGGGGAACCAATGCCATCGCGAGAGTTGCTACATGCAAGAAATCGCCCTTGAGGAATCCCTGAAGCGACAGCAGCACATCTGGGTGGATGGCTCCCTGAGTGACTCGACATCTGAGATGTGTTTGGATGGGTGATCACTTGACACAGCTTGACTTTGTTTAATCTTAGTGTGCCAGACGAGATGTGTTTTTTGGGGGAGGCATTTTGGACAGAGAATTGAACGACAATCCAACTTAGCACCATTCGACCATTCGAAACGGAGGTAACGCGGAGTGGTTTGTGAAGGTCTTCAGCGAGATCCGAGAGCGATACCCTGCTTATCAAATTGCAATTTTCAAGATCTCTGCGCCGGCTCAGGGCTCAGTTGGTTACCAATGGTCACACAGGTTGCAGAAATGCAATATGTGGAATGATTGGAATGCAACTACAGATACGCTACGCCACATGTGTGGCCGCATTCATCAAGATGCATCAAAGACATGAAACCACACAACCTGTTGGAGTTGCGCAGGAGGAGGTCATTCGCGCCCGGGTGGAGAAAAGAGCCAAACACACTGGACGCAGTATCCCAGAAGACAAATTAAAGGCAAGCATTGCAGCGGTTGAAAGGTGCGGGGTTGAAAAATGTTGCAGTGGCCGTGGAATGTTTGACAATCACTTACGGAGCATTGACATGCATTTTCATTCTGATTTCTGCTAAGTGAAACAAATCCTGATCGCAAATGTGCCAGCTTTGTTTTTTGCACCTTGGCCGCCCAAAACTGTTATTGTTTTTTTGGCAGATGTTCTTACTGGGGTTATCCCTTTGCTGTACTAGCGATAATAAACCATCTTCAAAATCACCACTTCTATGGGTGGTTTTTGACCCCATCCCCAAAAATTCTAGTTGTTTTTCATGTTGTTTTTTCATGTTGTTTATGGCATTGGTTTCTCAACAGGTCGGTGCTGACCTTGATGCCTTATGCAGACTTCCTTGCCACCATCGACAACTCGACCAGCACGCCGCATCTCTCGTACTTTGCTGCGATCGACCGCTCGGGGTCCTGGCAGAGGATCACTGCGCGATTTGCCCACACCCTGCCAGGTGCTGTGCAAAAAAGAAAGTTCACCAAAAACGAAACCGCCGATGTGTAGGGGATACCAATTTGAATATTTTGAATAGCATTCTTTGACTATAGTTTCGGAAGGAACAGTTTGAAGATGTTGAAGTAGAATGGAGGGTAAATGGTTGAAGGGGCAAAGATACTTTGCCTCAGTGTTTCTCATCGTTTGGTAGTTTTTGTGCCAATGGACCAAGAAGGTGTAGACGCTTTTCCCGATGCTTTGTCTCCCTTCTTCCTGCTGCGTGTGGAAAAGTGCCCAGTGCTGGAGATGCGTAGCAGCTTGCGGTGCCGTGTCGATGGAGAGGTCGAAAGCCAGTTTGGGTTGCTAACCCTGAAGGACTTGCAAGTTGAAGTCACGCTTTCTCCTGTGATCAGGCTGACACTGGATCCTGAAACGCGAAGGATCGCGCACATTCATGAAAGAGCTGTGGGTGTAGCCTTCATGTACCCCATGGAGACGGAAGATCTGGATATGGGGCAGCTTACAGTGCCCGAGCAGGCGGCTCTGAAGAATGGGGCCTTTGCCATGTTCAGTTTCTTTTCGGCAGAGATTTTTGTTTTGTTTGTTAGATCACTTTGATTTCCAATTTGGGCTCAGAGTTCAATAGATTTTATACCGTCCATGTTGAATATTTGAATGGCTTTGAAATCTCCGGTACAACATTAGTAGAGTCCTGCTAGCTTTCGTACCTCCCCCCTGGCCTCAAGTTTTATACCCTCCATATTGAATATTTGGATGGCTTTGAAACTTGTGCAGTCCAAATGTTCTAGGTTTGTTCATGATACATTTCGATCAAACTCATGGCGGTCAAGGCCATGTTGATTCCATTTTCATTTTCTTCCCTAATGGATTATCATGTCACACCACTGTAATTAGATGGTCCGAGGTTACTTTTTCATACTTTTTCAGGCCGAAAGAAATTTGGTCCACGCACAGTTTTGCATTGTGTTTTGGTGGTTAAACGGTTAAACAAACACCAGCTTTTTGGCGCATTTGTGGTGGGTCAAATTCAATTGTGGGTTGTTGAAGGAAGTGTCGAACCTCGGTTTTCCCGGCTAAACCATCATTTTTGTTTGTTAAGAAATGTTAAACCTCCACTTTTTGCTGGTGAAACATGGTGAAACCATGATTTCCGTCATTTTTGTTGGCCCTCAGTTGGGATCGTTTGGACTTTGAGGTTTGAGTGATCAGCTGGTGGCCCTGAATGCCGTGTCCAGCACCAACAACGCGCCGGAGCCCAAGATGTTGGAGTTCGGCCCCGCGACGGTGGTGACCCCGGAGGAGGCCATGGATATGGATCCCAGTCGCTGGGCCAAGGTCAAGATGCCACATATCAAGGAGAGGGGGATGGGTGGATGGGATGGAGACGGGGATGGCAATGGCAACAGATGGCCAAAGTCAAAGTGTATTTTAAAGCGGGCCATGGCTGGCCCAGTAAGCCCTGCAAAAAAATCCTGTTGTGAGAAGGGATTCCTTAATGCTCTGCTAGCTGCATGTTTAGAAGGCTATTAAGACGCGATCCGTCCCTGTCGGTCCAAGTCCTCGTTAAACTAAGCCCTTAGGACTGAGGTTTTCTATGGTTTTCTCTATGTGATTCTTATTGAGATCGTATTTTTGTGAGACTTAGCCGAGCAAGGTCCCACCCCCAAAAATATCCCATGCTTGAAAAATCGAGGGCGCGCCTTCGAGATTTGAGAAAATAGTGACACTGTTAAAAACCGTGAAAAGGCAATGAAAAACAGTGAAAACCCTGTGAAAAGGCCGTTAAAAGACCGCAAAATCAGGTTTGTGCAAACCGGACCAAAAAAACAGGTTTTTGCGATTTTGCTACAACATTGAGTGTTCCCGCTGTATGTGACTACTGTTGGTCTTACGGTGCGAAATTTCGCATCTTTTTAAGGTATGAGTTTTTGAGGCCTTTAGTCATTTAGGTCCTTATTCAAACGGCCGCGTTAAACTCGTCCTTTGGACTGACTGGGCGTGATATTTTGGCGTAATTTGGCAGGTGACAAATGAATCTTCATAAGAGATATAAGAGGCATTGCTGCCCAACACATGGGTTCCGTGAAGTTTGCGAAAGTTCCGCGAAAGTAACATTTTTATTCGCGAATAATGGCCATTCCTGGATAAAGGGATTTTTGATCAACAACCATACAGTATACAAACATATATTATATATTATGTATAATATAATATTACAGCAACATCAAAAATACAATAATATAGTATATGTATTATATATAGAATGGGCTAGCGCCCTGGTGCCGCCGACCCTCTATTTGGGGGGTCCTGTAGAGAGAGGGAGAGAGAGAGAGAGAGGGAGAAAGAAAGAAAGAAAGAAAGAAAGAAAGAAAGAAAGAAAGAAAGAAAGAAAGAAAGAAAGAAAGAAAGAAAGAAAGAAAGAAAGAAAGAAAGAAAGAAAGAAAGAAAGAAAGAAAGAAAG
>Ga0126342_10015178_pt1:0-12500 | contig 13517 bp, 6 predicted proteins | sample Cyp1metagenome_FD_92528 | JGI IMG/M metagenome (GOLD analysis project Ga0126342, IMG submission 92528) | Coral microbial communities from Lord Howe Island, Old Settlement Bay, Australia - Cyphastrea 1 metagenome | ecosystem: Host-associated > Invertebrates > Cnidaria > Coral ...
ATCAGTGGCTTCGCTCTGCCATCCCTGATTCACAACAACCAACTTCTCCTATAGGTTTCCTATTTTTGAAACTTCCGCCACCGCCTTGTGCGGTACTACTGGTAACCATTATAACTGTGGATAAAACAATGTCATAAACCACCCATTTGGGAATGGTAACCATACCACCTATAAAAATGGTGATGACTGGGGGATGGTTTATGGCATTGTTTTAACCACATTAATGCATCAACAGGGAGAGCATCCCCTATTTTGAGACTACCCTTTGCGAATCAAACATAGCAATATTCACTGGTTATTACCAACAGAATCAATATTAGCATTAAATAACCATTATAAGTTATATTAACGTTACTGCCCATTCACCAGTATAAGCCTCCATCAAATATATGGGATATCCCGTTGTTGAATCAATAGGGGATTTCCAACTGCCACGTTTTTCCATGACTGGAGACTACCCGGCCTGGAAAACCATAGGAAAATGGAGGTTTTCATGGGAAAACCATAGGAAAATGGAGGTTTACCCAACCTGGTTATGGAAAAACAGTTTGCGAACTGGAAAATTGCCATAGAAATACTGGATTTTCCCAGCTACAAATGCTGATTTCCCATAGCTATGTGGCTGTTTACCAGAGGGTAACCCATACAGGTGAATGAGTTTGATCATCCAACATTTTTCCATTCCAATCCCATCATCTCATTGATGTCCATGCGAATGGTCCAAACATTTCGCGCAATTGAAAATCCCAGAAAACGAGTCGTGGAATGACTATAGCTATGGAAAATCATCAAACAATGGGACAATTTCCAGCTATACATTTCGTTTGATGGGTACTTTGATATAGCTATGGATATTTTTTTTGAGTTCGGCAAATGATCATTGTTGTCATCTAATAGGCCACAAATAACCAGAGCTATGTCACAAATAACCAGAGAGTAAAACCCCCATTAATCCCCATCCCCATCAATCTTCATCAATCCCAAGTAATCCACTATTAATCCACGATGAATCACCATTTTCCGGCTGAACTCCCCATGGCGAAACGTCCGGTTGAACGCCACCTTTGCCGAAGCCGAAGGTCTCGGTGCTCACCTCGCAAACCCACCCAAATTTGTGGTGATTTTCAATGGGAAAACCCCAAGTTATGGGGATTTTCAATGGGGAAAACATGGGAAACATATAGGAAACATATGGGAAAATGACATTTTTTTATTTTTATTTTATTTTTTCACAGACACACCCACTTCTTTATCTTCTGTTGTGCAGAATAGAAGTCTTGGGTTTTGGGTTCCTTCGAAACAAAATTCCCAGCGTTGTTTGAGCAAAAATGAATGTCCACAGTCAGCTTGTCACTGTGGTGAAATAATGCGATCTTTCAAAGGATGTCAATGGATGTGAACGCAGATACGTTTCCATCAAACATGGGGGATATTGGGAAATGACTAGCCATGCCTTTGGGGTTTGGCGTTTGGATATGCCATGGTCATCCCATCCATCTGGTTGAGTCTGGCATAATTATTCAGAAGTCACTAACAGTTGGCAACAAGGAATAACATGTTTGGTTGGTGGTTGAGCCACCAGAAATATCAAAGTCATGGGAACTATCCAAGACAGAGATGGAGATAAAGCAGATTTGAATCACTCATGAGATCTGGATTCAATGGTTTAATCACGATTTCTTTTTTTTCGAACCATCAACTGCTTGGCTTGTTTTAGAGGAAGCTTTACCTGGTTTGCCCCCGTGTTACCTCTAGATTTTCCTTTCAGCCGACCCAATCTTGCCACTGAACCAACAATCGCAACCTTTTGACCCTTACGTCCAAATGAATTTCAGCCAAGCCAATGGGTTAACATATTATATTTTGGCGGATCCATATAATTTTCCATTTTGGTCATTGATCAATGGTTTATATGGATACCATCTGGTTATTTAACATAGCCATGGAACATCACCATTTTTAATAGGTAAACCATCTATTTCTATGGGCCATCTATACCATGGCTATGTTTAGTCACAACCAGAGGGTAACCATTATTATTACCCACTATTAACCATTATTAACCACTATTAACCAGAGGGTATATGATGTTATATGATCAACCATTATTAACCATTATTATTAACCACTATTAACCATTATTATTTACCACTATTTAACATTATTAACCACTATTAGCCATTGTTATTAACCATCATTAAGCATTATTATTAACCATTATTAACCATTATTATTAACCACTAGTCACCATTATTATTTACCACTATTTACCATTATTATTAACCATCATTAACCATTATTATTAACCACTATTAACCTTTATTATTAGCCACTATTAACCATTACTATTAACCACTATTAGTTAGCCATTGTTATTAACCATCATTAACCATTATTATTAACCACTATTAACCATTATTATTAACCACTAGTCACCATTATTATTAACCACTATTCACCATTATTATTAACCATCATTAACCATTATTATTAACCACTATTAAACATTATTATTAACCACTATTAGCCATTATTATTTACCACTATTTACCATTATTAACCACTATTAGCCATTGTTATTAACCATCATTAACCATTATTATTAACAATTATTATTAACCATTATTAACCATTATTATGAACCATTATTAACCATTATTATTAACCAATATTAACAATTATTATTTACCACTAGTCACCATTATTATTAACCACTAGTCACCATTATTATTAACCACTATTAACCATTATTAACCACTAGTCACCATTATTATTAACCACTATTAACCATTATTATTAACCATCATTAACCATTGTTATTAACCACTATTAACCATTATTATTAACCACTATTAACCATTACTATTAACCACTATTAACCATTATTATTAACCACTATTAACCATTACTATTAACCACTATTAACCATTACTATTAACCACTATTAACCACATTCTCAGCCACAGCCAGTTGCCAAAAGCCATTGATCACTCCCACGTTTTCCACGGGCTAGTGGCATGATCCATCAGATCTCCATCGGGCTCCTGAAAGGTGATGGAACATTGATGGGAAACCATAGGAAACCCATAGGAAAACCATAGGAAAACCATGGGAAAACCATGGGAAAACCATAGGAACATGGAGGTTTACCCTCTGGTTATGTCAAAATAGCTATAATTGCCATTGAAATAGTAAGTTTTCCCATGAAAAATGGTGGATCTTTCCATATTTTTTTTGTAAGAGTTTACCAGAGGGTGATCATCATCTCTATTAAATGATGATTAAACTATATGGTCATTTATATGGTTATCCACCAGTTTACTTAAAATAATTCTATTTAAGGCATATTATATACCCTCTGGTAAACATCCAAAAAACTATTGAACATGGGTATATATAGTTGATTTACCCATCCAAAATTGTGATTTTCCATAGTTATATTAGTTTACCAGAGGGTAATCATCATCTCTATTTTTTTAAATGACAAGATTTAAGGCATCCTATATTTTCAGACACAGGCCACATAATGACAAACTGGTGGATAGGTAATGATCATCAACATTCACAGTGATTTTAGCATGTTAACCTACTAGAGATGTTGATATTCATTTGGGTTTCTTGAACAGGGAGGACCAACATTATCTAATTCATCGGCTGGTTGGTGGTGCAATAACCATCTTGAAGAATATGAAAGTCAATGGGAAGGATTATCCCATATATTGTGGTAAAAATGTTTGAAACCACCAACCAGTCGGTCATTGTAAAAGAATAGGGCCACCAATGGTGTTGGGGCACCCCAATTTTGAGAAAAACACCCATATGGATGTAGACATTCAAACACCGCCGCCGGCAGTGCAGCAATGCAAATTTCATCAGGAAGCAAGTTCAGGCTAACCGTGTTTTCCAACAGCGCTTTCACCAAATCAACATCATGCTGCTTGGCAGCCATTGCCAAAGGCAAGTCTCGAAGTCCCTCCTTGTTTTCTCAACATGCGGCTAAGCGCCTCCGCAAAGAACGGACAAAATCATACGGTTTTGGCGTCAGTGAGTCGTTGAGTCGGTCGTTTGCTGCAGCGGTATTCAACGGTGTGACCTTCCATATTCCAGGTATATTCCCATCATATTCCTTTTACCATCTGGTTATGACTAACAGTTTGCCATGGAAAATCACCATGCTATTAATAGGTAAACCCAGGTAAACCATCTATTTCTATGGGCCATATATCAGAGGGTAAATCACCATGAGATTTCCATTGTCATCTGATCCCATTGAACATGCGAAATCGAAATCCTCTAATCCCAGTATAATCCCCGTAATTCCCAATATGATCCCATTGAAAATCCCATTATGATCCCATTATAGTCCCATTAAAATGACATAGAAATCACCATTATTATCTCATTACAACTATATCACCATATTTTTGGCGGTTATAGTACGATTATAGAAATCCATAATATGATGATATAATATAATATGGGATTATAAGCATATTACCATCATTATCCATATAATCCCATAATATGGTTACCCTCTGGTTATTTAACATAGCTGTGGTATAGATGGCCCATTTATAGATGATTTTTCCAGCTAGAAACCCCCATTTATAAGGGATTTTCCATGGCTATGTTAGTCATAACCAGATGGATACCAAAAATAATCCCATTATAATATCCATAATAATCCCATTATAAAAATCTATAATATATTACCAAAATTATTGGATATTAAAATGGGATTATTTTTGGCAATATTATCCATTATCATCCCATTATCATCCCATTATCATCCCATTGAAAATGCCATTGTAATCCACATTATAATTCCATTATGATCCCATTAAAATGACAATCCCATGGTTACAATCCCATGATTCCCCTGTTCCAAACCAGGCGGTCGCGCAAGGGCGAAAGGTGTGATTCCCGTCCTCCCAATTGCTCATCTGCGCCTGGCGCGAGACACGTTAGGCCGAGATGTGCATAAGATCAGTAGTAAATATCAGCAAGATATCAATATGATGTAAAACTGAACATATCATATATATATAAAATCATTCATTCATATATATATATATTTATACATATCCCGGCGGGTGGGAAACTGCGCTAGTGGTTAGGCATGTTTTCCAGAAAGTGCCCGGCGTTGTGGCGTCGTGCGCATTTTGTCATTGAAATTGTCCACCCCACACCACCCATACCCCAACCCATGACGTAGACGTAGTAGATTGAACGTTATTGTCCCACCCTACACAAACCCCAACCCATGCTGTGCAAGGTAACTTGAACGTGGTTGGCCCGCCCCACCCAAACCCATCCGTCAACGTCATAATATGTTCATTTTCAAGAAATCACACGACTACACGCGTGGTTTTCAAACCGCTGGCAAATATATATATATAGATACACATTATTATTATAATGATATATATATATATATAAATCAATACAGACCAAATTATTTTGTTCTTTATAGTCAGCCCCAAAAGATACAAAAGCAATAACACACATCTTTTTGTAGTAGGATCTTACGTTTCTGCCCTTTTGCAAAATTAACGTACAACTGTTATTCAACACACTTCACAAAGGTTTATAACCCGGTTGGTGGTTTCAACCCCTCTGAAAAATATTAGTCAATGGGAAGGATTATCCCATATATTATGGAAAATAATCCAAATGTTTGAAACCACCAACCAGATACATATTATATATAAATATAAAGTCATGATATTCCCATTGTATAACACCTATTAATCCCTATTAATCACCATTAACCACCATTAATCACCAAACTGTGTTCCAAAAATGGCTTCTGAAAGGGCCCCACTGACTTCACCCAATTTTCAGATCATGCCTGAAGTTGCCCTGCCATGATCCAGCAACAGCTGCAAGAAGACTCACTGAAAGACTCGATGTGCTCTTCCATATTTCCAGCGCCGGCTCTGGCCTCACCATTTCTGAAGAATCCTGACCTTGTCTCGTCAGGCATGAACTCCTTGTCGCGGATGGCATCGATGACTCTTTGAAGCTCTCGAAAAGGAGTTGCCATACTGTCCCGAGCGTAAATATTCACGCTTCTGTCTGCTTGGCTCGTGTGGTATCCAAGGCGTCTCACAGCGGCATCAAGGCCAAATTTGGCCGTCCAAGACAGCAACGTGCACTTCATCGAGTGCGTGCACAGCAATGCCACGTCGGGTCTACCTGGCCTTCACCGGCTCGCGAACTGGGGGGAAACCTATCAACCATGGAAAATGCCCCATGGAAAATGGAGGTTACCCAGGTTTAGAGCTGGGAAAATCAACTATCAATATGGGTTTAATAAGTATATACCCCCTGGTAAACTGTTACATAACGAACTGGAAAGATCCACCATTTTTAATAGGTAAACTCAACTATTTCGACTGGGCCATTTTCAATAGCAAACTGTTAGTTTACCAGAGGGTAAACCTCCAATTTCCTATGGTTTTCCTATAGTTTTCCCATTAAAACCTCCATTTTCCTATGGGAAAACAATGTTTTCTTTTGCCATACCCCAACCGAAAGGATCGGCAGAGAAGCCCTGAAGAAACGATGCTGTTTTAAACCTGACCGGACTTTTGGGGTTTACCCGGTTTACCCTTTAAACCTCCATGAGAACAAATAGAATGGTGGATAATGGTGGTTAATGATGGTTAATAGCGGTTAATAATGGTTGATTAATGAGATATCTGGTTGGTAGTCCCAAACATGAATGTTTTTTATTCCATATGATTATCCCATTCTTATCATCAATCAGATTAACAATTTATGGGAAAATAATGGAATAGTATATTGCTGGTTGGTGGTTTCAACCAACCCTTCTGAAAAATATGAGTCAGTTGGGATGATGCCATTCCCAACTGAATGGAAAATCATAATATTCCATGGTTCCAAACCACCAACCAGATATCTCATTAACAAGTATTAACCACCAGTATTAACCACCATTATCCACTATAATCAAACCATTAATATCCCATTGATTATCCCATTGGTTAATGGTTTATAGTTGATTTACCAATAAAAAATGATATAAATTAACATTCTCAACCATTATCAACCACCATTAACCACCAACCAGATGGTGTTTTTCATCTTTTTGTCGAAATTTTTGGTTCATATCCGCGGCTAAAAAAACGTGGTAGGCGATCCCATGGAAACATCCGTTAGACCAGCCCATCATATATACATGCCTATCTGGTTGGTGGTTAATGATGGTTAATAGTGGTTAATGATGGTTAATAGTGATTGATAGGGATTAAAAAAATGGCAATGCGATAGATGTCCCAAATTCTCATTGGTTGATTTTCATAGAGGAGTTTCTTCAGAACCCCCTGAAAAACAACAGGTTTCTATGATGATAGATGGGATTAACCAGTCACCGGCCCCTCTATTTTTACCAAAAGGACATTATTGATGTGCAATCCCTGCTTTAACAGATGATTTTCGCAGCCATAAGCCTCCATCTATAGAAAATTTCTCAGCAATGTTTGATAACAAATGATACTTGTCATATCCCAGCTTTGTGAATGAATGCCTTTCTGTTTGCGTAAAGCAATCAGTCATGATCTTGGGAGCACCACAATTTATCCAACTGCTTAAGCATCAAGTCCAAAAAAAAAATCTGGTTGGTGGTTTTAACCGTCTTGAAAAATATGAGAGTCAATGGGAAGGATGATCCCATATATGGAAAAAATGATTGAAACCACCAATCAGAACTCCAATTAACAGTGCCAGATCTTGGGCTAAAACTGTTGGGCACCCATCATGGCGAGCCCGTTGATATCCATGTTTTTTTCTGCATTCACCATTTTAATCACATTAAATCCCCAAATATCCCATGATTCAAAATGGGAGTGTTTAATTGCTAACATTAAATCCCATCAAACCCTAGATCATATGTCCATCGGGGTCACCGAATGAAAAAACCATCCTAGATGAATCCCCATGCCTGGTGGATTCAATCATCTTCAGCAACGGTTTTCTGCTGACATGGTGGCACCCCGAAAAAAACATTCGGTGATGACCATAACTTTGAAACTTGAAACCCCTAAAAATTAAGGGAATCCCTCCATTTTCGGACATGTCCAGCAAACATCATTACACCATATCCCTTCATATCATTACTATCCCGTTATTAAATCATTCTTATCCTTATCGAATCCTATAAATGGCAATTTTCCCTATCACCATCATTGGTAATTGGTAGCCCCCAAATGGTAACAGCTTCCATTCTTCCCAGTTCCTATCTCCATATCCGATATTATAGGTGGTTTATCCCAATACCCTCTGGTAAACTGTTACATAGCTATGGAAAATCACCATTTTGTAGCTGGGTAAATCCACTATTTCTATGGCCATTTTCAATAGCTATTTTGACATAGCCAGGGGGTATTGGGTTTCAACCATCCAAGGTGCAGGATTTCTCCACCCACAGTATCTCCATGACCCGCGCCTTGGCGTCCGGCTGCCAGGGTGGTGGGAAGAAGCCACCAGCCAGGGCATCCCAGTCGAACCTGTTTTCGCAGAAACTGGACATGTCCATTGCCATAATTTTTAATGGTATATTAATGGGTTTACTATGGTTTAATATTTTGGATAATTTTGGATCATAATAATCCCTAATATCACTAATAATGGGATCAATAATGGGATCAAGAATGTCACTAATATCACTAATATCACCAACTAATGTCACTAATGGGGAAATTTTGATTTATGTTTAATAGGATAATAATGGTATCATAATGGTATGATCATGGTATGATAATGATGTGGTAATGGTAAAATATCACCAGTGAATATGGGGATATAATTTTGGATTATTATAATCCCTAATTAATATGGTTTAATAGGGATAATAATGGGATAATGGGATAAATCATGGGTTCATTAGCCATTGATCAGGGGGATAGGGTTCATAGGGGATATTGGAATAATCATTGATTTCTTCACATCACCAGTGAATATGATGAGAACCATGGCTTCAAAATGGCATAATTATGGGAGAGTCATGGGATATTAATGGTACATTAATGGATAGACCCTCTGGTAATTTGTTACTGTTACAGTTTGCTATTGAATTGCTAAGCCATTTTATGATTGATTTAGCGAAAAAAATGGTGATGTTCCATTTCGCAAACTGTTCGTTTACCAGAGGGTAGTAATCATTAGGAATGAGTATGATCAGTAATATCCGTTAGTAATCATTAGTAATCACTAGTAATCATTAGTGATTATTGAAACTGGACATATTTCCACGAATCATGCTTAATAGTAATCATTAATTCGTGATCACTAATAGTTAATTATCCATGAGTGACTAGTGATCATTAGTAATCATTAATGTCTCACGAGTATCCACTAATAATCACACTAATAATCACGCTAATGATTGATATTTGATTCACAAATGCAGCTATTGTAAAATCCATTCTTGGAGATATCCATTCATATCCACTAATGATTAATATCCACAAAAACGGACTAACATTGTGTGTAATCATTAGTGGAATATGATGTAATGATGATAATGATAATCATGATTACCAACAATGGTTATTAGTGGAATATCACAAGTAAAAACACCAATGATAATAACGATGAACAACTATGGAATTAACTAACAAATCTTGTGACTTCTTGGGGGTGCAGGCCAGAGGTCACTGATGTTTACACTGTTTTATGCTCAAAAGAAGGACTGAAACCTAAGGTTTAAAGCCAAAATCGTTCCCCCTGATCAAGTCTGCAAGCTGACACTTGGTGAACTGCCAATGCCACGTAGACCTGCCTCCAAAATCGCACAGAAACTATTGCTACACCGGTACCTTTCTCACTATTTCTCACATTGCCTTCACCTTCTGAACTTCGGCCCAAGCTCTCGGCAACCTCAGCGAATGGAAGGCGGACGGAGCTGTGTCCATTCATGCAGCGCGCAAACTCTTGCCAGCTCGTAGCATGACACAGGTCAGCCGCTACAAAATTCTCCGCCAGCACTTGCTGCTCCCGGCAGTTCCACCCAGCGCAGATGACGACAGCCACCCACGTTGCACCTGGCTCTACCTCCGCAAGGCTACGCACACCGTTCGCCGCAGTTAGGCACAAGCCGAAAGCGGGCCTTTCTTCGCCACAGTGCCACCAATGTCTTTGGCTTATGTTTCTTTTTTCCTGTGCACAAATCTTTGGAGCAGCTGCCGCAGATGATGATGCCATCGGTTTTTGGAGCCTGCAAGTACTGCAGCTTTTACAATGACAAGTTCATCAGACAACAACCTTCAAGCTGAAACTGATTCAAAGAACATGTCAAAGCAAAGAAACATGCAGGGATCACCTTCTTTGGTCCTTGCTCCGGTTCTGGCACCTTCTTCGGAGCAGGCTTCGGTCTTGCCTTTTGGCAGGATGACCGTCTGATGATGTTCCTCCTTCCGGTCCAGCAATATGTGTAGAATTTCGGGTCGCTCTTCTCTTCCGTATTCGGCAAGTTCGCTGGAAGGATATCGCGGAGGGATGCCCCTCACTGGCCATGAGGGAAAATGACATGCCGAGCCATTGGATAACCAGGGGCATCGGCATCCTATTTTCAAGAAAAACTTGCAGATTTGCATGCCTAAAGACCATGAGATTGATGACTGGTTGGTGGTATACCTACCCCTCTGAAAAAATGCTTTCAGTTGGAATGATTATTCCCAATATAGGGAAAAGTAAAACATGTTCCAAACCACCAACCAAATGAGATTGATGATGATCCCTCAATATTCTTCATTAATATCCCAGTAGCCTCCCCATGGTTTTACGGACACGAACAGTATGATTATGTATGTTTCTTAAAATGGTGGTACCCTCTGGTAATTTAACATAGCTATTGAAAATGGCAATTTATAGTTGATTTCCCATTGAAAAATATTCCGTAAAATCATGGGGAGGCTACTGGGATATTAATGAAGAATATTGAGGGATCATCATCAATCTCATCTGGTTGGTGGTTTGGAACATTTTTTACTTTTCCATATATTGGGAATAATCATCCCAACTGACTAGTTTGTATGTTTACCAGAGGGTAATCCAAGTCATTGGACCATGACTTAGTATTGAAACAACCATGGTGACTTGGGGATTCCCCAGGCCCATGGACACCTGTGTATCTTCATTACTAGTTGGTTGATAGGTTTTCCCTACGGCTATCATAGTCCCCAAGCAATGTGGTAGTAAAAGTGCCAGCAAATGAACCAATCAATCAAGGCATTTTTTTATGATTCATTATATTCGTAACATTCATCCCATAAACAGTTATCATTCTTCCATATTAGTTTCATATCATTACATGTATTAACCCCTCACATCATATTTCATTCTCTCAGTTAAACCATTGATCAGCATCATTAACCATCATTGACCATCATTAACAATCAAAAACCGTTATAAACCACTACAAACCATTATACATCACTAGATACTGTATCACTATCAATCTCCATAAAAACTGAACTCATCCATAATAATCTCTTAGAAATCATCCATAGATAATTACTGTAGAGTATCACTATTATGAAATCGCTATCAATCTTCATAGATAATTAAAAGAATCACGAACTAATTCCATTTACCCTCTGGTAATTTCACATAATTAGCTATGGAAAATCACCATGTGAATAGGTAAATCACCATTTTTTCATGGGTAAATCCACTATTTCCCAACCATTTCACCACAATGTGCTTCATTTTCAAGCATTTCCCAACCATTTCCCAAGCGGTCCCAAGCGGTCCAGCGTCTGGGCTCCCTGGCGACTTGAACCAGAGATGTTTCTTGATCTCCTGGGAGCCCAGACGCAAATCTGCAGGAAAACCCATCAAAAGCCCGGTGAACTTTTATCTTTAACTGGTTGGTTAATGGTTAATAATGGTTAATAGTTTTTTAATGATGGTTAATCATTGATTAATTGTGGCTGGTTGGTGGTTGAGCCTATCCTTCTGAAAAATATGAGTTCTTCAGTTGGGATTATGACATTCCCAATATATGGAAAGTCAAAAAATCATGTTCCAAACCACCAACCAGTTATTCATGTTCCAAGAATTTCCAGCTATGATCTGCCCTCATTTCTGGTCACGTGAACACACCAGTGGAAAAACCAGAAATGGTTTTCCAGATTCCCACCAATCTTAGAGGACCAACATCCCAAATTTCTCTACCCGATGATTGGGTGCAACTTTTAATGAGAAAATCCATCTATAAATGATGGATTTTCCATTGCCCAGGTTTGATTCCCTGAGGCTGGGCTTTTGTCAAAGCGTTTTTATCCAGAGGCTTTCCCAGCACGAGTCACCTTCAAATCCCAGGTTTTGATTTTCATCTTTGAACCATGGCAAAAGTATTAACCATATATTAACAAGTAGATTGCAACCACTCTATTTACCATAGTGCTTCAATTCAGGTCATGATTCAGTGATACGCTAGGAACAATCTCAGATAAAATCAACATGTTACTTTA
>Ga0126342_10015179_pt1 | contig 13517 bp, 12 predicted proteins | sample Cyp1metagenome_FD_92528 | JGI IMG/M metagenome (GOLD analysis project Ga0126342, IMG submission 92528) | Coral microbial communities from Lord Howe Island, Old Settlement Bay, Australia - Cyphastrea 1 metagenome | ecosystem: Host-associated > Invertebrates > Cnidaria > Coral ...
AACATGTGGCAGCATGTGGCAACATGTGGCAACATGTGGCAACATGTGGCAACATGTGGCAACATGTGGCAACATGTGGCAACATGTGGCAACATGTGGCAACATGTGGCAACATGTGCCCAGTACGGTTGTATGGGGAAACTGGCGACCTGTACTGGGAAACTCTTGTTCGGGAAAACTGGGAGCTGCATTCGGAAATTGTAAAGTTGTATTATTCGGAAACTCGAAAGTTGCGTTCGAAAACTAGGAGTTGCATTCGGAAACTGGAGAGTTGCATTCGGAAACTTGCATTCCGAAACTACAAACAGCGTATTCAGAAACTGAGACCACAAAAGCCGGAAACTACCGAGATAAACCCTAAACAAACCCCCTAAATAAATCTAAACAAACTTTACATAAACAAACATAAACAAAACCCTAAACCAACCCTAAAAAACAACCCTCAAACAAATCCCAAATGAGTCCTAATCCTTGACCGTAGTTGCTGAACCGAAGCGGAACCGCACTTTCGGCACCAAAGTTGCTGAACTGTGGGACCGGCTGGATTCGGGTCCGAATATGACAAAATAGTTTCTGAATACGACAAGATAGTTATGGTTTCTGAATACGACCGCATAGTTTCTGCATCCGACAAATAGTTTGTGAATTCAGACAAAAACGGAATCTAAATTCGACGTTGAGTTCCTGAAGCGTCGTTTCTGAATACGACCAAAAATAATTTCTGAATGTTGAGTTTCTGAAGCGTAGTTTCTGAATACGAGGTTGAGTTTCCAAATCAAACTTTAATCAGTCCAACTGGGTCATGATAGAAATGCGGACACAATGTGAATCGAGTTCCTCTTGGAGTCTGACAATTCTGAACAATACTCCAAAATGGTTTGGTATATGATGCAGGTCAAACACGACAACGCTGCAGGTTTTTGCTCGGCCATATGTGCTTGTACGAGTATGGAGTATTTAGTATTCAGCAAATCGGTGTGTATATATTATATGTAGGTCTCATGAATGTATATTGGCCTTTAGGCACAGATCAAGTAGTACCTGGGAAAATATAGCCAGTATATGCCAGTATATAGCATATAGATCTACAATAGATTGTGGCTCCGAAATGTGACAACTACAAACTGCCGGTTCGGGAGGAGGGCCTTTGCATTGAGATCATGGCTTCCTCACAAGAAACGCCCAACTGTGGAGGGAAAATTTGTGGGACCTACCCGTAGGTCCATCGTTCATCGGCAGGTCATAGTTCGCATGCTCGTTGTTATCACTTATGGCCCCTATGGCTATTGAAGAAACCTCGAACTTTCTTGCGACACCACACCCAAATTTTGCCCAGTTTCACTGCGAAGAGTTTCAAGATCATTGCATTCTTCAAGTCCATTTCAGTCCGGTGGTTCTCGTGTTTGCTCAAATAGATGGACCTCGGTTGCAGAAAATGCAGGGAAAGTCAGTCCTCACATCTTGGATTGGATCAGGTCTGCGTAAACTGGTGTGTTTTCCAAGGGACAAAGGGGTAAAGACCATCTCCACGATTTTGATATTGGCAGTGATCAAATACTTGAAGTACTTCGCCACATCCTCGGCCAGTCATCCCCGGTCTGAAGGGAACCCCAGGGAACCATCATGGATTACATATGTTTTACACCGTGTTGCACATGGTGTAAAACATACCCGATGTCAAATGATCACCAATTTTGACACCATGGAAAGACCTATGGAAGAACCGCAGTTTGTGTGTGTGTGTGTGAGTGATCCTTTCAAGCTGAAAGCGTGGAATGCATGAGTTGAGATTTGTTCAGTGTTTTGTTTTGCAAGGTGACACAGCACCTTTTGGATTTAATTTGTGTACGAAGAAGCCAAACATGACCTGGAAAGCCAAATTTGGCCAGCGTTCTGTACTTTTCTATGTTTCCAAAACATGTTATTGCAGCCCTACACTGTTTTGAAATGTTTTGAAACTGCAGACGTGAACCTGATGCACCTGATGCACCTGATGCACCTGATGCACCTGATGCTGCAATGTGTCATGATTCACTGATCACATCTGATCACCATATGCTGGTGCTTCAAATGATTTCCCCATTGTCTGGCAGAAATCTCAATGTTTGAGCATGGCAGTATGCTTCGTATGCTTCGAACTTCGACTCGCTAGTTTCAAACCAACAAGATTCACATTGATTCACCAGTCACTCATGTTAGTCACTGTCACTCATGTGACTCGGATGTCATTGGTTGGATCCCTGAGAATCGCCAGCTGAGCCCTCCGGCCACATTCTTCATACCCCAAGTAGTGCCATCGATGTTATCGAAGATCTGACGGCAGCCAACGGCTGCAGTCCGGTGCTCGTGGCCAAAAATGGTACCAACAGCCCATCTTGGGCAAACGAGGTCTTGAGGACTGAAAAGTATCCCAGATCTACCTGTAAATCACTGTAAATCCGGCTTTTTGAACTCAAATGTGCAATACATTCTCAACCTCTGGAAAAATCATGAAATTAGTCCCGGCTCATTTTTTGCCCATGACCGCCACGATGACATCCCACCTGCTGTCGATACTGCACAATCCACCGGGAAACAAAAATGGTCTCGGAGATGAAAGTGATGACCAGGACCTTGGATCAGAGCTGAGAAGCATCCTCCATCGCTGGTGAAGTTTCCAAGTTGTGGAAGTTGTGCAAGTTATTGGGGATGTGGACTACACATGGAAGCTGTTGTGACACTGTTCCCCAGTCTCAAATTGCACAAATACATGGAGAAATGGTGGAAATCCATGGAAATCCCATGGAAATCCAGTAAACCATGAGCCCATGGTTAATCTGGCCACGAGCGATTTCCGCCAAGTGACCCAGTGCAACAGGCCACGGCAGGTTTCTAACCAAGTTCCACGTTTTTCGTCCTGCCGAGTACAAACCACTGGCACATCTGGCACTTATGTCCTAAAAAGTGGTGTGTCTGAACATGGGGTATCTGCAGTATCCCCTGAATTGGCAATGCTGGAAAATGATGATGAAGCATGGAATTCAGGGGTAACCTCTTCGACAAAGCCACAGCAAAGATCATCCGATCACACATGTTCCAATCACTCATATAACTTGCAAAAATAAGTATGTCTGCGGCCTTAAGTGTTGCAGTCCAGCATGCTTTTGCAATGCAAAAGGCACAGCGAAGCGACTGGTTTCGCTTTCCGACACGTCTTCCCAGCGTCCTTGAAGTTTTTTCTCACCTAAGCCATGGACAGCCCAAACATCATCTTACCATGTAGTGATGATCAGTGATGTAGTAGAACCAAACTGGGCAACCAAGTGCTCTGCGTCCCACCAGAATCTATGGCAAGTGGCTATGGTCACCGCGCTCACGTTGCCACCCATGCCCCATTTCAAGAGCTTCACATTGAGGCTGTGCTTGTTGTGTGCCTCGGCGCTACTGCCGCCAGATTCCAGCAACTCGCACCCAAGAAAACCAAAGACTGGTAAGAAAATCTGGTCAAAAAGAACTGTGACTTGGGACATCTTGGGACCCAGGAGTGGTTCTCCATGACCTGGTTCCACCTGGTTCCCGGTTTCCTACCTGCTTGACCTACCATGGCACACCAGCCAAAGGACCAGGAAGATTGTGGTCCACAAGCACATCATCAGTCCAAAACCACTGTCTAGAAAGTGAGCCTCTCTCAGCGGGCCGTCAAAGTTGGCTGGCGAAAGGATTTTACGGATTTTCATGGGATTTTGCTCATACATGCCAAACAAACCCGACAGAATGGGGCTCAGTGGTTCCAACTCCCGGAAGATTCTGAGGGCAGGGCTTAAAATATCCTCAATATCCTCAACAGCTGACAAATCACCACTACCATAATTCCTGACCCCTTAAATTTGAGGTAAGAAAAATGCTAGTGCATCCCTCAAGAGTTTCCCAATCCGTTGCTTTCAATTCCGGTTGGTCCTCACTGGTCACACTTTTTGACCCTTTTTTCAGGGTCCCCCAAACTCTCCCCCTAGAACTCCAGTACCATAGAGCAGGGCCCGCATAGATCAAAGCCGCACAGTTTGGTGCTCGCGGCCCACTCAGTGCGGCCTTTTCGGGACCAAAATGGACTCGAACGAAGGGAAAGATCACGCTGATGAGTCCCGGTATAATCAGCCACCTGCAGTCGATCCGGATCGGACTTGTCAAGAGGAACTTGGTTTAGTGAGTTTATTGTTTTGCACCCCATTCTTCCAATCTCAGATTGAACCCAAATCCAAGCGCGACCCGCCCTGGCCCACTCCGTTCATCGCTGCACCTGGTCAAGGTGTTGTAAAAGTGGAAGTAGCTGGCCACGTGGGCACCAAAGTACTCGGCCACATGGTCCGGCATGTGGGCCTCAGCCGAGGAAACTTTTCTCAGCGGCCTCCCACGGATTCTTCTTTGCAAGATATTGGCATCAGCGGCATCAGTGACCAATAAAAAATGTCTCAGGGTTAGTACTTGAAGCAGTGCACCTGTGGCTGGTTCACAGATTGAATATCCTAACTGCATCAGAAACCTATGACCTTTGGGAACCTCAACCGCTTTCCACTGGGCCACGTCCCATATTCGTGACTTGCCAGGGCGAGAATAGATGCCATGAAGCTTGCACTCTATCTTTTCTCAAGATTGGGGAGGATACCCAACCACCACCTTTCTTTCCGACTGCAATCTGAGTAAGCAGGAGATCACATTATCCTGCTTGTTTAGCAAATATTCCTATCATATCTATCATGGGTTGCTATCACTTTGTTATCCCCATTGAACCAGGTAGAATCACTTACAACCGACTATCGGTTGTTGTGTTCATGGCTCGGCATGTGATATCCCCACCGTCCCCAGCATGGCCTTTGGGTAGTACACCGGTTTGGAAGGATCGTTCCATCCCCGCCTCAGGCATTGTGGTAGTCAGGTAGTCTACCCTCTGGTAATTTAACGTAGCTATTGAAAATGACCATAGAAATAGTGGATTTTCCCATTAATAGCATGGTGATTTTCCATAGTTATGTAAACGTTTACCAGAGGGTATCCTGGCAATTGAAACTTGCCTGATGTTCAATTGTAGAATTTGTAGAATTTGTAGAATGTTGATGATCCTCACTTCCTGAAAGATTATGGGATTTCATGAAATCTCTCGCCAAGATGATTGCCGAAGGGTAGGTGGAGTTGCCAAACAGACAAGGGGTTCAATCTAGTAGGGTGATTTATTGGGAAAGTTGTTCCAGCAAGATTATCTGATAATCTACTGTAAGTGTCTCAAACTAAACTTTATCAATGCAAAATGTTTCATGCTGGACCCTGGTCAAACGTCCAGGTTCAAGAAATCTCCAATGTAGGTTAATAGATTCCCATACTGCTTGGTTGAACGGGATTCCCAACTCATTTACTATGACAATCCCCTATAATTAGTATAACTTCCTATCATCAACCAACATGGGGATGGTTTAGCAGCCACTGTTCAGCATTTCGATCAGCGGCTTGTAGAGCTCCTGAAGCTCCTCCCACTTGTGAATTGGGAAGAAGAGCCGAACAACGCCCACCTGTTTGGAAAATGGGCAAAAATCACAGGCAACTTGATCAGTGCGCCTCCTCTTTTTATGATGTGGAAACACCACGACTTTCAGTAACTCAAAGAATTCCGGCGCCTCAAATGTCAAAGAAGTTCAGGTTATGTAGCCCATTTACATCAGGGTTTATCCCCATGGGGATGATATGGCTTCGCCCCAAACTTGACCATGGATGAAAGCGTCCATCCATTCGGGGATCTCCCCCAGTTTTGGGACAATCATGTATCCCCCATCACAATCATCATATATCACCAATGTCAATAAATGCAATAATTCTCTAGCCGCTAGCCATATTTTGATGAGTCATATCACCCATTTATGGTAAATTTGGGGGGTTGTGGATCCCATTGCTTTACCAACAGTATCCCCACTATGGTTCGTGTTATACCGACCACCATGAAAATCATGGGACAACGAACTCCCACCACCAAGGGTCACCTGCTCCATGAGCTGCACCCTACAGTACTTACGCAAGGCGTGACGCAGGATCCGCAACATCTCCGTCTCCTCCACGTCCTGCGTGGCGTGGAACTGCCAGTGCCACGACAACACCGAGGGAAAAGATGGAAAATCAGCGAAAATAGATGGGATTCTATGGATTCTGTAGATGTGGAAGATATATGAAGGTATGACTTATGAATTGAGACTTTACCTGAGAATCCGCCAGCCTATGCCAGCGTGTTTCCGATGTGCTGTGATGGTTAAAAGCTGTCATCTTGGGGTTCTCCCTACGGTATCAACTCACTGCAATTGTCCCTTCCAGATGGGATAATCAACTCCAATCCCCGTTACAGGAAATCATCGTTCAAATGTCATAGATGATAATATCTAGATATGGGGGTTTCCATAAATGATGGTTTACAATGGAAAATCCTATTAAAATGGATGATGTGGGGGTACTCCCATTTTAGGAAACCTCCATATGTTTGATGGAATTCATTCATGTTCCATTGCCGATTACCCAAAAATGATCCATTAGAAGCACAGCTTGACTCTTCACCTCGACAATCTCGTCGATCTCAGGGGTGTAGCGCACCTGCCGTTGATCCAGGGATTTGAAATATGATCAATTTGATCCCGTCGTTGTCTTCAGTTGCCCCATTGAGATAGTCATCTTTAAGGGTATACCCCCTGGACAAAGCCAGATAAGACCACATAGTCACTATGCTCTCTTCCAAGGTTCCAACGTCAAACAACTGGCAAACGATACCAGGTAACATATTGACACCAAACCTGAAAAAAGACAGGGGAATGCCGGTTTCATGGTAGGTCAATGTTTAGGGCTATGGATTGCGATGTTTCGCCAGCTGTAGCTGCAGCTGCCATTGGGCAAGTACAAAGCTCACTGAGTTCCCGGACGAAGGCAGGATAGTCGTTGTAGTGATCCCTGCCCCTTAGGGTGTAGTGATCAGTCTCAATTTCCCTCACAAAGTCCTTGGCGGCCAAATTGTCCCACGTCCAACTGTCAATCTCAAGATGAAGAACCATGCAATCGCTCACACTGAGCAACAGAACAGACGAAGTTTAACTGGCTCAGTTGAGTTGTTTCAAAAATGTTGAAGAATCATGTGGCACAGTGTGGCATTGGTAAATTCGGGATGGGTCAAATGTTGATCCAACAGTCCGGTGGGTCAAATCACCAATGCAACTCACAGTCGCCCACTCGCTCACAGAAACTGGGTCAATCATAAGACCTGCTGGGACACGTTGAGAACATCTGTGACTAATTAAACTTCGGAAGTGATTTTGCCAGGCCAATGAATTCAGAAGGCAAGTGTTGACCCATCCATATCCACCAAACCTCTCGGTTCACCCGTTGGTCATTGAGGCTCCCGCCTTTCCAACTTTTTTGTCGGTGGGACACTGGAATTTGTGCCACTCGTAGGCTTCAGGTTTCATCCTCACCCTCGCCTGTCATGGAGGCAAGTGGGAAATCAACATGCAGGCTGCAAACACATATGACACTGTAAAGCAACAGGTGTAGGCATCATTATAAACCAATTGCAAGCAACTTTTCTCGAGTGAACCTGATCCAAGTAACTTGGTTGCCTTTCTTTGCACTTGTGTTTACACTCTGAGATACGACTGCTGTTGTATGGTTGCACTTGAGGGGGGTCCTGGAACTAAGCACTGCCACCTCACATGGGGTATCAATTACGCACATGGTACATAAATCATTTTGAGAATGAGAAACAGGGTAGGTATGAGCATTCTTGAGACATCCTTTCGAACCCCCACAAATTCTCCATTGAGTTGGGCTGCACTGAAAACGAAGATGATCTCCACTTCAAATACCAGCAATGCTTCCGGATAGTCCCAATACCCCGTGAGAATGAGAAAGCTGACCAAAGCCGCCACGGCGCCACGGCCACGCCTCTTCTTCAACAAGGAACCTTTTCAGGTTCTTTTGATCCTGTCAGGTCCCAGCGCACAGCTTTTTTTCTGAGTGGATGGTGATTTGGGACCTGAGACTGAACAGGAGGAACTCCTGGCAGTGCTTCACCACCAATTCTACAGATTCGTCTCAAGCAGCTGAATGCTGGATTGCCATCAATGGCCATCCCTATTGTGGACTATAATTATTCCGCATGAAGCAGGTAGTATTGGAATATATTGTAATCATAACCCACCAAGCAACAAGGGTATTTTCTGCTGTTCATCAACACACCTGGCATTTTGCAGAGCCTTCATGCCAAACAGCACGAAGATCTCATCCTCGTCCACACTCTTGAACTCTGTCACCTCAAGGTGGGCAACGGGAAGGACGTGAAATGAACCACAGGAAAGAAGCGGATTTACAACATTCATAGATCATCATCAGATGATTATCCTATGATTATCCTATGATTATCCTGGTTTTCCAAATGAAGTTGACCATCGTGTGGGATTTTGAGATGCTGCAGACAGGTGGATCAGTTCGGCTCCACTCGAACAGGTATGGCTCACCCGGTGCCGCCATTCCCGTTTTAGCCAAAGGACTTCACATCCAAGCCAACCTGTGCACGGCTGGGATTTGCTAAGCAGTTGGGATCCTTTCCAACTGAGTTGGGGCTCACTTTGCAAATCTTGGAATGAAAAACCATCTTGTTTGCAGAAAGATTGTTGCTTCAGCTGTAAACCATTCGAGATAAGGACACGGTCATCCAGTCATCCATTTACCACGAGGTGATCTGTAATAGGCCAAAACACAGCAGCTTCCATGAGTTATTTCCGCTAAAGTGCCTCTTTTGATGCCTTTTGGTGAGATCTTAGGATTAAAGTGTTCTGCCACGCATTGAAACTTCAGAAACCTCAAAAAACCAGTGTTCACTGCATGGGCTGAAATGTTTCAAATCATGCAGTTTTCACGCCCTTTCCGTTCGCCACAATGCCTATGTATTTCACCACGTTCTCGCGCACTTCTCTGGTAAAGGTCTGCCATGCAGTGTCCCAGGGACACCAGAGACAAGTTGACAGCTGGATCATTGGAAGAAACAACCAAAGTCTATATCACTCTCAAGAAAAAGGGAATGCCAGGTCTGTTTCAAAATGCCTGCACAAGGGAAGCTATGGAAGCAGTGAAAAGGTGTTACCAAGATGCCCATTTCGACATCATCAGTTGCAGACCCCAGTAATCCTTGGCTTCCATGTTGACTCCTCATGACTCTTCCACACAAGAGGTTCGTAAGACAATCACCAGCTAGGTCAAGGGGTGTGTCCAAAAATCAAATACCCCCAGGTCTTCAAAGGAAAAGATAGTTTTTGCCAGGAAACCCCATGTTGAATTCTATACAAATGCATTTTTTGACATATATGTCACATCATTCACATCATGTCTATAATGTTTTCTTGAAAACCAAAACAGCTTAATTTTCACCGCAGACCTTGCCTCCCAGGTGACCCCTGTGGATGCTTTCATTTTGTCCATGGGATCATCTGCTTCGGTCGGGAAGAGTTCCTGCGCAATCGGTGCAACATGCTGCGACAGGTAAAACCTGGAAGATTCTCTGAGAAGACACTTTTTGGGACAAAGACACACAATCACAATGCTTTGCGAATCAAAGCCGTGTCTTTAGAATGTTTAGAACTCCAAAGTAAGATCTAAAGTCCCAAAGTGAATTTGCAGACATCCTCTGGTTCTCCTTAGGTTCGGTTGAGAATCTGAGGTACCGTCTTGCCAAAGCGTTTGCATATCGCATATCCATCCCATCATCTCAACATCTCGACAAACGTGCCACAGAGTGATCCTTTGCCCAGTTCATGATTCAATTAGTTGTGGCTGTTGAGCTTCAGCTTTCCCTTCAAAAATGCAGAATTCTAGAAAGGATAATGGCAAGGAGAATATAATTATGCCGACTGTACTTGAGGGAGAGAATAAGCACGGCAACTATTTGCCATGTGCCGGCAGCCCTGTATAGTCCTTGTGGTGGACATTGGTGGACTATCACCAATTTTGTTTCACCCATTGGAATTCTCTGTAGGAGGAGAGTATCAGGTAACTGTTGGCTTTCTACCCCTCAAAGGCTTGGGCTTGCAGAACCAATCTTAGTGGACCAGCCGTTTCTGTCAGGCCCCCCTCGGTTGTCGCTTGGACAAGGTCATTTCCCAGATTTGCCCGCAACAAAACGACCACATTGATATACATTTGCCCAGAAATGTGCGAAATCAGATATCCCAAAGTGAGAATCTGCGGAAAATGCCCCATTTCTTGGACAAAGCCATGCTTCAAAATGATTTGAAGCGACAGCTCAGTGCATCGACTTGAGGCCTTCCATCTTTCTTCAGCATCTGGCACGATCTCATTGAACTGTTCGTCATTTTCACCTGAACAAGGCGTGCCAACAGACCAGGCCTGGGCAAACAGTTGGGTAAAGATGGTCAGCTCTGGTGCCTAATATGGTTGCAACAAGCTGTGGATAAACCCATGATAATCACTAGCCGAGTCAAGTAAATGTTGGGAGACTTTCAACCTCTATCAGAGTTCTTTCCAAAGATGCCTATCAAACTCACATTCACCAGATAGGTAGGAGTTAACAATGTTTTAGGTGAGTTCCAAAAGAGTTACAATTCATTCACAGTAAAAATAGTCAAAAAAAAAACATAGGACATGTATTCATTGCACCATCCACCAGATTCAGTTTTTGCCCCACCTGGCACTCGGATGGGGAACACTATTGCCTCAGGCCACGCTGCTCGGCCTCCGGCCAAAGCCTAAAAAATCTGCCGGCTGCTACACGTGATTTGTTTGTAACCCCCTCAAATAAAAATGGACAGGGTGAGTGCTATCAACTTTACGCTACGGGGCCATGTGAAATATCGTGCCATCAAACTGATTCATGAAGTTCCTGAATTGGTTCTTGTGATACACAGGAATGATAAGTTGATGGCAAGCATGGATTGTTGTTGTTATGGCAAAAGTCAAGAGAAAACATCAAGTGTATTTTCAGACAACCCAAAATGGGTTTGTCTGAAAATAGGGTCCCAAAAAAAAATAGTTTACCAGTTTAACATCATTTTCCCCAAACAACATGCAATTTGGGGGGATACAGACATGTTTACCCCATTTTCAGGACCCAAATGAACCAAAATCATGCATCACTCTTCCGAACTTGTCATGGTGACCGTGGCTCCGGACATAGAGATGGTCCCTCGGCCGATTTGTTGCATGGGGAATCCCCAGTCGTCACCATGGGATACTCAAATGGTCCAGGACTTGGATGATTTGGGAGTAACCCCCATTTTAGGGAGGAAACATGAGGAAACCTCCATTTACAACTGGGAACTTCGGTGCAACTGAAACCCTCAATGCAAATGAGAAGGCTGCCGCACATCTTTTCACCTACTGGTTCTAAGGTCTTCGCAGGCTCAGAAGAGGTCATTCAGGTCTTGATTTTTGTGGCTCTTTGATTTAGGATATATATGATTTTGGAAACCTACAGGGTCCTTCTTGAAGTGACTTGGATCCACATTTTTTCTGAATGATGCCTTGGCCTCTGGAAATTGCTAGAAGCAAACTTCAGGTGTAAGTGGGTTAATTCCAAGTACAAGCTCTCACCACCAGTGATTTTCGACAGAACACATATCCAGTACAAACCAAATCTCGAACTTGGGATCACTGAGTTTTTCTATGGTCTTCACATGTCTCCACATTTCCTGAGCCCATTCACTGGCAAACCCAAGGCCAAAAAATGCCGAGCCACTTATCGTTTCGCAAGACTTCCGTCCCAAGCACGTGAATCGTGTCCTCGCCGGAGGTTTGATGGATTGGAGCCACCCGTCCGGGACTATCTGATTGAATCAGCAGCCAAACCAATATGGGGGGGGTGCAAAGTGAAGGTCTAGGGTTGAAACACTTGGAAGACCATCTTTGCATCTTTAAGGAATCCAATCCTGTTCACTGGCATTTGTTACTTTTATCGTGCTTTGTTTCCAAAGAAACTCCAGCTGAGTAGTTATCAAGACTCATGAAGCAAAAAAAAGGAAACTGTTTTGTAATGCAGTCCTTGCGCAAAAGTTTATGCTGTTCCGTGCTTTTGGACCGCACGTTCTCAATATCTGCCATAACACGTGGGGTAAAACAGGCCAAGGGAGCCTTCCAAGAGCTAAAACTCTGCGGTGGAAAGATGTAACAATGTAAAACCTGGCAGAACCAACTCATGTCACGAAGGTTATAGATCTCTTCGCATGTGGTTGAAACAGGCTTGTCATTTCGTACATCAAAAACAAGGCAAACCTGCACTTCCCTCATGTTCGCAAGACAAAACAGAAACGATGCTTGCACATTTTAGTTGTGCCTTCATGCCCCATGGACAGAGGACGCTGTCAGTGAAAAATATTGAAAAAGTAAAAAACAGTCGCAGTATGTCGCAGTCAAGTCCCTCTTTTTCTCACACTGCCGCAGCAAGCTCTGCCCTCGGCATGAGTGGAGGCCCCAGGAACTCGCATCTCATGCTCTTTGAAGGTTCTAGTTTTCCCTCCTGTACAAATCAGCGCAGCTACGCAAGCTGCTAAACAATAAAACGGGCGTGGGTCCAAATCAATCTTCATGCTCTAAAAAATGACCAAACTGCACATCAACTACCATTCAAATTACTATTTGTGTGATCTTCATCATGGTTTGATATGATTCTACTATCATTTCAACTGAACTTCAATTTCAACCCATCCCTGTGGCTGCTACATGTCTAGGATCGACCCTTCCACAGGCGTTTGCGCAGCCATGAGGACATACGTCGCAGCCTGCGATCGTTTCGAGAGCCATCCAAGCCCGGTGGGCCCAGTGGGGCCGGTGGGGCCGGTGGGCTGGGGACCCCTGGGACGCTGCTGGGACTCATGGAACTCCCGGAGTGAGGTGAGCTGCGCGTGTGCGAGCCAGGTGTGGTTGGCACATTGGAAATACCATCCATCTCTGCCATCTCAGGTTTTCCTCGGCGCATTTTCTCTTACTTTTCTCTCGTGAAAAGCATGCCGGTGGTGCTATGTATTCCTGACGCTACAAACAAACCCCAAGCTCCACCAGCTGTGTTCTTCAATCTCATGTTGAAAATGCGGTTGGTCACGAAGCTAACTGACAGATATCAAGCGAAAAAAAAAAACACCACACCTTGTTCCTCTGCAGCTAACTCCAAAGAGAAGATTTGGCCGCCTCAACATTTAGCTGACACATAATCTTTTCCAATCTGGCTGAGCAAAAGTTTCCCAAATACCTTGCTAAGACAACAAACCCAATGCCACAAGGAGAAGGTTCAAAGAAAGGTCACCTTCATCTAAACTTCCAAGCGGTTCCTGAAACCAAGAACAATATCTGAGTCTTTTTCACCATCTCTCATCAATGACGTGTGTCCTAAAGAAAAACTCCTCAAATACAAAAACTGCCCAGAGACATTGACATTTTTTCAGTTTGGTACAGCTTTTTTACATAACTTTTCCCTTCAATAGTCAAAAATGTCACCGCACCTTCTTCTTCGGACT
>Ga0126342_10015180_pt1 | contig 13516 bp, 13 predicted proteins | sample Cyp1metagenome_FD_92528 | JGI IMG/M metagenome (GOLD analysis project Ga0126342, IMG submission 92528) | Coral microbial communities from Lord Howe Island, Old Settlement Bay, Australia - Cyphastrea 1 metagenome | ecosystem: Host-associated > Invertebrates > Cnidaria > Coral ...
GCCATCCTCGAATGACTCGACATGGCTCATCCACATTTGTGAGGCCTTGTCTAAGTAGTTCGCCCATTGATTGCGATAGGCCTCCCATTGTTCGTCGATCTCGTTCAGCTTTTTCCTCATGGTGTTGAGCTGGGAGACCAACTGGCTGTGGGTTTTGGCATCCACCTTGCGCACATTGCTCTCGGTTGCTTGTACCACTTTTTTGATGTCCTCCGGCAGGTTGGGCTTGTTCTTGATCTCCTTGTACATGTGTCGCAAGGAGTGCAATTCCGCCTCGTCCTTGCCAAAATTCGGCTTGGCAAAGGGCTGCATGGATGGAGTTGAAGTCATACCCATTGCCGTAGGGGGTGTCATAGTGGAAGGAAGTGCCTGTGACTCCATACTGGCTGGCAAAGATGGCGGCAAAAGCCATTGTGTGGATGGGGCAAAATGTTCCGCCCCTCCTCCTTTGCCCTTGCCCTTGTGGTAGTCCACATGATCTTGATCTCCTTGATGCTTCTTCCTTGACTTCGGCCGATTCTGACGTTGTCTGGGACTCTGCGTCCTTTTCCTGGGTGACTTGTTTCCATCTGTCGGCCATGGGTAATAACCTTCCCATGAGGCCTGCTGCCAACCTCCTGTGTAATTGTCTCCATGGCCTTGTCGATGCACATACGTATTGTCGTGGCATTGTCCCCAAAATCTCCAGCATCCGCCGCACTGCGCTGACTTTCCTTTGACCAAGCGCATGCAAAAGCGGCATCTCCATGGGTCGACCTTGGCCTCCATTGTTTCCTTGATACGGGCAATGAGCCGTGGGTCCCTGGAGTGATGATTGTTCAAAATCCGGAGAATGTTCTGGAGCTGTGCCACCCCCAGACGTAGAAAACCTCGTCGGTAAAGGTGCCAATTCAGGCGGGCTTGTGCCCTCTGTCTTCTGAATCTCCTTCTCGAGGCTGGCGTAATTCTGGATGACGTTCACGTAGAAAAACACCAGAAAAACCCTTGTAAACATGTAAATAAAATCCAAGCCAAACGAGAGATCAGTGTGCTCGCCCCTGCCAGCAGAGATCAATCCCGAGAGATGGAAATAAATACAGTTGCTTTGACCCGGTTTATGGCAGTGCACCGGGTGAACCAGACGTACCCAAAGTCCTCAAGGATGTGGTAGAGGAGCTCGGGGAACAGGTAGAGCTGAAGCGATGGCGTTACGGACCTGCACAGGATCCGCAGAGCGCAAGTGCGCGACAGCAGCAAGGCTCCAGCAGCTAGCCAATCGCTGCAAAGAGCCCGCGGGTCGGTGGTCACGGAGACCCGCTAAGGTCAGGGGCGATACAGCGGTCGTGGGGAGCTGAAAGCCCAAACCTTAAAACCCACTATATATATATATATATAGGTATACATAAAACTAGTCGGTTCATGGTTCTAATCCCATTTGACTTTCCTATACTTTAATCAGAAAACTACCGTAATCATAGGCAGATTTAGTGGGATCATAATTGGTGGTCAATTACTCCCATTACAACTGGGATGGATCGAGATCCTGGGGGAAAAAGCGCCAGGGATTTCAGCATGGGCCAAGCAGTGCGGAGATAGGTGTATAATATGTGTATAGTATGTGTATATAACAGGGATATGATACGGGGTATAACAGGGATATAACAGGGATTATATTATATATATATATATATATTAGACATATCATCCATATAAGATGGAGGTGGAAATTGAAGAAATGATGGGTTGGTTGATGCTTACCATTTCATGGGGTTATGAAGGAGATACATGTAGCTTAGATATTTCATGTAATAAAACAGCAAAGGCATGTCAAGACCAGTGACACATTACAGTATATGCTGCACGGGTTTTAACCATCCAAAGCATGGGGATCTATGATAATATATACATAACTGAACAACATCAGTTTTTCTTGATAAGTCTTCTAGTTTCAAGGTCATAGTACACTGAGAATGTTTTATGGTATCAGTTCTTGTTATATGAACAACGGGGCTTGAGGACTAAGGTGACGGCTTATATTGTTTCACCCCCATGACTGGGCCTCCAAGGCCGATCTTGCGCAGCCGAACCTTGTGTTTCAATCTAAAAAAAAACGGTTTCGATTGGCCAGAGACTTTTCTTTAAGGCAACGCTATGCAACGCTTGTAATTAATGACAAAAAGAAACCCTTGGAATTCAATCAGCAACAAAACGGAAGCTGAGTTGCCAATCAGGTTGATTCTTACCAACCAATGCTCTATTTATTGAGTAATTAACAAACGCCGCAACCAGGATCAAGGTGGAACATGTTCCAGTCAGATGTTTTTTTAGAGATTGGCAGCGCTCATCAAACAATCATGGATAAGTTATGATAAGTTCACTATAGCCAATATGTTTGATGTGTTTAAAAGGAACAGGGATCAATTGCAGAAAAAGGGATCAAACAGCGGGAAGACTTGAACCTGATAGAATTTCTTCGTTTTCCACAGTTTTGTAGCCCGAAATACGAGTTGTTTCTATGGTTGTTTTCATGGGTTTATCCTTCCATAAATGGGCTTGTAACTGAGTTATAACTGGTACTTGTAAAGGATAACTGCAAGAAACAATTGCACATGGTTTCTGCGGCAAGGCAAATTTACCGGCAACGATGTGACTTAAACAAGTTCACATTTTGGCGTCTCAGTTTCTGTCGTTACTGGCACCATTCCCTGTTTTTTCCAAAATCGTATCTGTTTTTGGTGACATCCGTAATGTGTCAATTATGTCATACCTGTGACATCCATAAATCGATGCCACATTTTTTGCTGTTTTGCCAAGAACATCGGGATTTAACGATGGACCTTGGGAGACCGATAGGTTGGCGCTTGACCATATTTACCTGGCCTGGTAAACATGGTAAACTAACAAAAAGCTATTAAACAATTGCTAGAAATAGTGGATTTACCCATTGTTTCAATGGTGATTTTCCATACTTATGTAAACGTTTACCAGAGGGTAATTTAGACTATGTGTGTTAATTATCTACTGGGGACACTGACTTTCCTAGTGACGCGCTGAACATATTTGGTGGCATTTTAGCATTTTCAACAAATTAGGCACTAAAAGGCAAACCTTACCAGTCTCACGATCAATCGTAAAAACGGACTTGGCACCACAGTGCGCTGAAACTACGCAAAACTTCGCTCAAATTACGCAAATCATGATGGCTAAACAATTTAGTTTCAAAAACGTTGATCCTGAACGTGTTGGCATGACAAAGACGGTCATCATGCAACACATATCCCGGGGAGGACTGAATGATTATGTTGCAAAGATAAATTCAAACAGAGTTGTTAGTTTATTTGCTGTCAACTGCGAACCTCTATCAAGTTGAGATGTCAACGTGTACAAATTATGTTCCCTCCAATTTCAGCGCCTCGAGCACAAAATCACTTCAAAATCACAGATCGCAAAAGACATGTTTTCTGCAAAACATTTTGTTTTGGGGAAGAAACGGCAATCATTATTGTAGTCTCGCAAAATTATTTTTTGGGCATGTTTGGATGTTGTAGGTGTATTTCTGGTTGTGCGCCTCGTTTTTTTTGAGGTATAATCGGCACAACTGACAAGTCCTATTGGGATGTTACCACATGAGGCTGTTTCCAAAATAAATATGTTGTTCGTATTCCTGCTTGGCACTTGGGAAGATGGTAATTTCAGTTACTTTCAGGTTGAAGCCAGTTATTTTCAGTTCAGAACAGGTTGCTTACCGACCACGGAAGATGGAATTGAGGCTGTCATTTCGTGCAAGATTGGAAGTAAGGGTTTTTAGCCATATCTTAGGTATGGTGAGATTGAAAGTTGAAATTCCCACCTTGCACGTTTGTACTTGGACCTTGTTGAGCAGTCCTCAGCCCAAAGGCCCCGCGGACCATCGTGCAATTTTCATGTGATTGTTGCCATACTGACCCCCACAGGTGCCGCGGAACGTGAGCCAGTACTTGGATATCTTGCATGCAGATCCCAAGTAGGGGGTAGCAAAAATCTGATGCCCAATCACCATTTAGACCATTCAGCAACTTTTTACATAGACTTTTCCATGTTGACATGGAGCTACTCAAGCCATTTTGTCCTAAATGGCTCAAGGTTTCCGTGTTTCCCTGCAGATTAACTTCGTCATACTTCGTCTCAGATATGACAATGGTCTCGTGACGGTGCGTTTTTCCATTTTCCAGCGCTTTGCAACGGTGTTAGGACATGGTAAAACATGCGGCGCATGCTCGCACAATATGAACATGTTCGAGCCATACGGTCATTTTCTGCCGCAGGTACTACTCCTTTTTTTTCCTGTTTCACACCCGGTATTATGACTGATTTGGCCAATTTTCCGGGAAAGATCCTGCGCAATCAAACGCGGAACGCAAGAACGGCCGCGTGATCTCCCTAGTATGTGGTTCGACAACTTTAGTAGCGTCTTGGTCCCCCATTTTGTGGTGATACCGACAACGGCTGGACAATTCTGACCGGTCGGCAGGGATGTGACCTTCTTGGTGTGGCAGCCTCAGTTGTTCAAAACACGGCTACTTGGATCATCCGGTTTACTATTTAGTTAGTAGGGTTAGCTCGCCCAGTGAAAAATGAGATAATGTGGGTAAACCAATAATAAACCACCCATCTGGGAATATGTTATACCATCTATTTATAGTGATTTGGGGAACGGTTTACTATTGTTTTGCCCACGTTAATCCAATTTGGGGACTTATTCACTGGAGTTGTTGGGTAAGCAGCAAGAAAATGCAATGATCCTCCAGGAAGACCCTGGCAGTATCTAGAATCAATGGAACAATATACACATTTCCGCACGGGATTTTTACAAATTTCAGGGCTTTAAGGAGAGTCGAAAAAAGTGGACATGTGATAAATCCAAGATGTTTGAAGATGTTCAGGGGTAAAATTGTGTTTCCAATTTCCAATGTTCATTCAGTTGGTTGTCTTGGGTTCTTGACACCGGGAAGGGAGTCACACATGTGGAGACTTGGTTGTCAGATTTTAGCTGCAAAACGATGATGGGTGTCAATAGACGACTGTCTATTGTCCACCAAAATGAACACCCTGACAAAACAATGGTTTATTGGTGTGGATTTGTGCATGTTTGATTCCCAATAAAGAAGGATTGTCACGGTATTGTTTTAATCAGTGATGGGATTGCAGGTGGTTTGTTTCGCGATTTTTGTTGGTTACAAATGTATACTACAGTACACGTTTGTTTTTTTTCTTGTTGGTAATCACTAGAATATCCAGCGTTTTTCCATGGTTATTTGCTATTGTAGCCATGTGCAGCCCTGAAATATCACCATATTTGGTCTTCTGAAAATGCGGCATCCCAAAAATAAAGGATATTAAAATAAAGGAAAATTATGATGAAAAGGTGTGCCCCGATTTTTACAAACAACATAAATCCCAACTTCATTGTTGGACAGTTTATATGCCGCTTGGAGATCCATCCCGGTTTAGGATCTTTTTTTTTGCCGACATATTTATATTAATACACTATAATATATATATGTGATGATATTCCACTTATAACTGGGGTATTAAAAAAAGGTTGTGGTCCCCTTGCCAGTCCTGGGATGCACCCCAATGTTTTATTTCAGGTTGTTGAATTGTTCTTCCTGACCCCCCAAAAAAACACAATCCTACGTTTGGACAGTTTACTCTTTGGTAACTCAAGATATCTTTGGAAATTCACGTTGTTTGAAAGGTAGTTCATCTATAGATGGGCAATTTTCCATGGCAGCTTCAATTACCAGAGGGCATCTTGACCTCTGAACAGTTTGTTCAACAAATGAACCCCAGGCATTTGTTTCAAAGATGAATTCTATTGCCACATCGCCAGGCAAAAGAAAAAACAAGTCAAAAATCCCAAGGTTTTTTTTTCTCCCCATCGGATCGAAGGTTCTCTGAATGGGTCATGGATATTACCAGAGGATTAATCCGATGAATCCCCAAGGTGCTAAAGTCCACAAAATCCGATATGGTTTTCTCTGAAGATATGGATGCGGGTCAAAATGGAAGACCTAGGGGACCACAGATTGAAATGTCCAGTTACCTAGTTTAGTATTAACCATCCAATTGGGATGGGGTACCTAATTTTGACCCATACCCATATCCCTAAACCCACTGATGAACCATTGATTCACCATGAGGAATCCATTGATTAAACATGTGATTCCCATCATAATCCCATTTTTGGTCCGATATAATCCCCATGGAACCTGGCATTTGGAGGTGTATACCCCAGTTTCACACACGCCATAAATGAAGCCTAGGCATTTGTTGTGCGTGAAGATCACCTCAGCGACGCTGGACATCAGGTCACTGGTGAGCCAAAGATATCGTGGTGCACCGATGGTTGAAAGCCTATAGATCAACAGTAGTGTTTCAAAGGTGGGAGTAAAATGGGATTATAGGTGGTTATAACCAGTTATAGTGATGGTTAATAGTGATGGTTAATAGTGATTAATAGGCTATAAACCAACAACAATGGGAATATGATGGTGATCTGGTTGGTGGTTTGGAACATGACTGGATTATGACTTTCCAGAAACAGTTGGGAATGGAATGTCATCATCCCAACTGACGACCTCATATTTTTTAAAGGGGTTGAAACCACCAACCACCACTTATAATGGGATTACATTGGGATTATAGAATCCTTAGACGCTTAAATCAGGGACTGTAATTGGATACAGCAAATGTTTCACTATACAATAGGTATTACAATTAGATAATAATGATTATATAATCCCATTATCTATAGGATGATCATCGCTGTATTACAATCTATATTACATGTTTCACTATTAATTATAGAATCCTATAGTAGTGAAACATGTAATATAGATTGCAATCCTCTAATTGTAATATCTATTATATAGTATTACATCATCCTATAGACAATGAGATTATAGATTCTGCGATAAGCCACCGATCAACTGCTGCAGGATTTCTGCCACCCACAGTGTTTTTGAGCCTCATATAGTAAGATATCCAAAGTAGCCATAGAAAATTTGGCCACATAAACACATACCCTCTGGTAATTTGACATAGCTATTGAAAATCACCATTTTTAATGGGTAAATCAACTATGAATGGGCCATGTTCAATAGCTTTTTGTATGTTTGCCAGAGGCTACATTCATTTTGAGGGCTGCGCTCGGAGTGTCGTACAACGATAATGCTAAACCTTGCAGGAACATCGTCTTGACCAGTGCTGGTTAGTATCACCGTTATGAACGCTTAAAATGACACATGCAGTTTTACCAACAAACATCAAACACATGCTGCCGTTTATATGGTTTAACATGGTTTAACCATTATTTGACACAAGACACACAGATATATATATATATATACACATGACATATATATATATATTAATAACTGTTGAACATTCCAAACAGTGAACCGCAAATCACGAGCTCCAAGACATTGCACCCCGGTCTTGCGGACAATGACCAGAAAACAACGACCTCACCCCGACGTCCCGACGTTGATCGTGGTTCATATTTAGACTTGCACCTTTAAATAATCAACACCATTACAGACATAACTGGTTGGTGGTTTCCAACATTGTTTATTTTCCATAATGATAATCCTTCCCATTGACTTTCATATTTTTTCAAGATGGTTAAAACCACCAACCAGATAATGTTTATTAAAAACACTATTTTTATATCACTGTAGACCGGGCACATAACTCCATGATATCAATGTGGGTAAGGCACTAATAAACCATACCCCAGTCATCAGCATTTTCATAGGTGGTATGCTCACCATCTCCTGGGTGGTTTGTGACATTGTTTTACCCACATTATTCCAATTATTAACCATGTTTAACCATGATTCACCATTATGAACCATTATTAACCATGATCAACAATTATTAACCATTATTCACCAGTATTATATATCCATTCACCAGTATTAACCATTATTACAGATATAATCCCACTTTTATTACCCCTATTATTACCCATTTTGCCCCATCCAAAATAATACCGTTCCAGGCGCCCGGACGGCACACCTTGGAATGCCTCAGATTTGCTGCTGAAATGGGAGCAACTTGGAGCATCACCTGTTGGCAAAATGCTGGATTTGCCATTTTTTTGGGTCATCAATGTTGGATGATTGATGCAAAAAAGGGTGAACAATTTGGTGAAGAATGGTCCAAATAAAACGGGAAATCAATTTTTTGGGGGATTTATTTGGACCATTATTCACCATTATTCACCATTTAATGCTGGTGGAGTCCCATGGGAATTTAAAAAAAAGGGAATGGGATTTATTTGGATTGCCATGATAGAGATGCTACTATGGGATAGATCCCTGTTCTAGTTCCCCCTTTTTTGTTTTTACCGTGCTACATGTGGATTTAATATGATTTAATCATCAAACAATGACTTTTTTCAGGAACATACATGGAGAAGTTGGGGAGCCAACCAGCTATGATGGAGATCCGGGAATTAAACATTGGGACAGAATTGGATGAACAACCAAGAATATGATCCAATAACTAACAATCAAATAACAATCACCATCAAATACACCAATAGCAATTTAACAACATGATGGTCTTGATATCAATGTGATCTATTCAGCCATCAATACCAATTTTTCTCAATCAAATTACTAAGCATCACATATGAAGGTTTCAGCAACAAACATGGGATGAATAACCGGCGAACTAACCATCAACGATGTTGCTATAACGACCTCACTGCAACCTCACTAGAAGCGCAGAACGGTGGTGAATCCCCAGCTCGGCTAGCGTACGAGTTCAATAGAACGCGAAGAAAAGCTTTGCTTCACTGAATACCCTCTGGTAAACCAACAAAAAACTATGGAAAATCAACATGTTTAGCGTGTAAATCCACTATAAATGACCATGTTCAATAGCTATGTTAAATTACCAGAGGGTAATTTAGCCAGAGACTATGTCGAACTCTATATAAAATACGACGTAAGGACAAGTTGTGGGTATTGAAGAACCCTTGGCTCTGAAGCTCACACATCCCAAGGAGATCAAACAATGTCGGCAACAGTCAGATGTGATTCTTTCTGGGGGGCAAAATGGGTAATAATAGTGGTTATAATGGTTAAGAATCGTAAATAATTGTTAATAATGGTTGATAATAGTTAAGAATGGTTGATAATTGTTCATATTTGTTAATAATTGGAATAATGTGGGAAAACAATGCCATAAACCCCCCCATTTGGGAATGGTAAACATAGCACCTATTTAACATTGATGGTTTAGTGTTTTACGCATTTTACAACAAAATACAACAACATACAAAGTGACCTGTGTCATTGTTTTAATGCATGTTGACCCATGTCCCATGTGGCAGAATGGGCCAGTTCGTTGATTTCACTGTACCCTCTGTGTTTTTTGCCAACCAGCTTCAGGTACAATGCAGAGGACCCGGGTACCCCAATTTATGGATCGTTTCATAGAACAAAAACCTGGATGATCACTGGTGGTACCCTCATGACTTTGAATACCTCCATTTACTACGTTTTTTTCTCAGAACTAGTAGCTACCAACTATCATAACTATCATCTATAGCACACTCCAAAAGATTTTTTGAAAGAGCTTGCGCCTTGGGGATTGCGATGCTGGCAATGCATGTTCTTATGGTTTGTGTGACCTAAACCGCGAGGTAACCAGTGGTTGAACTCCAATACTTCTGGGTGACCAATTGCAGAACAGATTCTGGTAAAACTGGGGGATGGTGTGTTATTCAGTTTAACACCTTATATTTTTTTGGAGACCAGCCGGTTTTTTAGGCCTGAGACCAACATGGTCTGCAGCTGCGGACTTTCTAGCCCAATTCCTTTACTAGATAACCCCCAAACAAGGCCACATGTACAGTAGGTAACAAGTTGTTTAACACCCAAAGCTCATGAGGGGATCCAACAAGGTTGGATAAACGACTATGATTTACAGCTTTGTTGGATCCCAAATTATCCCAAGGTAGGGTCATGGTCTATCATTAGCCCATGATCCATATTCATTATTGGTTATGGCAGCCCATCTACTAATCTACTGTTTGCTAGCTTGCTAGCTTTGATTACCTTGGATCCAATATCCAATTTCTTTAGCATAGATCCCCCCAAACGAATATCCAGAAGGAAAATAATCTTCTCTACAGCTTCCACGTGGGATTTCATGTGAAATGTTGTTGCAGTTTGAATTAGATAATAAACATCATATAGATTATTCTATATATATATGACATATGTGTGTGTAACATACTCCTATTTATATAATCATATATATATATATATATTGTTGGTGGTTTGGAACATTTTCCATTCAGTTGGGAATTTTATCATCCCAACTGACGAACTCATATTTTTCAGAGGGGTAGGTCAACCACCAACCAGATATGTATATAGAACATCTACATCTATAAATGTTTTATATGTGACTGATTACCCTAGTTCCAACATCAACATCTACAAATGTTATATATATATGTGGGATATAATATCTAAGTATATCTACAAAGAACATCTACATCTAATAATATCTATACTTACTTGTGCTTAGTAGGGAATTTTCGGGAATGATCCACAATAACTATCAATAATCATCCCAGCAACCCCCAGCAACCCTACGTAAAACGCACCAGTAAGTATATCTATTTAGAACTGGTTGGTGGTGTGGAACATTTGGATTCTTTTTCCATTTATTGGGAAGAAACATCCCAACTGACTTTCATATTTTTCAAAGTGGTAGGTCAACCACCAACCATATATATATATATATTAACCATCATTAAACCATATATTAACCATTATTAAAAGTATATTAACCACCAACCAGAGAACATCTGTAAACATCTACCTTTTCCATAACCCCATGGGATTCTTCAGGTCGTACAAAGTCGCTGCTCCCCTAGGAGGGTCGCTTGCGCGTGACTGGACTTGGGCGATCCTTAATGCTTGGAGAGGCTGGGGAGTCAACAATGATGAAAGTTGGGTCAATAGTAACTATTAGGGATATTAAAAGAAAATAGAATAGGATATACATAGTAGGATACAATATGGATTAATAGGAATATATTTGGATATACTAGGATACCAAAGTTGGGATATCTAACATGTGATCATAGGATATAACAGGATATATATTATAGGAATATATTTTGACGATGATAGACATATAATAGACATAATAGAGATAAAATAGGGATATGATGGGACAGAATGAGAGGCATAATCAATTATCATCAGATATCAGGATATCATATAGTAGATATAGTAGGATGTAATGTAGGATATGGATACAACATAGGAGATAACACAGTTATCATATCAAAACAGAGTTGGATCAACAGCATTGACAAAGTTGGATGGATCAACATTCAGGATTCGGGATAGGGATATGGCATTTTTTGGGGGGATGTGACAGGATGTGGGACATGACATACCCGGCCTGGTAAACCTACAAAAAACGATGGAACATCACCATTTTTAATAGGTAAATCAACTATTTCTATGGTACATGTTCAATAGCTATTTTGACATAACCAGAGGGTAACATTTACCGTCCCAGCTTGTTTTTTCACATGAATCGACATGAGGCAACTTTTCTCAAGGGGACAGGGATAATTACTCGGGATACTGGGGATCCAATGAATCTGGTGCCGTATCTGTCATGGCCAGATTAAAAAACATATTGCTGGGCTATTCATCATCATCTAACACAACAAAAAATGTAGGTAAATCTATCCTAGATCTAAGACTCTAAGAACACGATTCATCCGTTCTCTGGGGATATCTCTGGGGATATATCTTTTTGTGGATATTTCATGGGACACATCTGGATAGATTATCAAAATTCAGCCACCAGATGAAACGTTCCAAGCTGGATGGTTTTTTTTTGCTGATTTCAGTGATGTTGGACATATCTTTTTTTTATGCATGAAACCGGTAAAAACAGATAAATTCGTGGAAATTTCACCAACAGTTAGGAGTTGAAGCCAACGGAATGGATGATGGCAAGGAGCATGCCAATTGCACACCCGGAGGAAGAGGAGGCCTTCGATTGGGAGGCGTCGACGGCCACAACATTCTTTGAAGAATGCTGCGCAGACCTATGAGGCGGAGACCAACATTTACCAGACATTGGCTTCAGTCTCTGACTGGCCTCCACCAATGATTGACACCTTTGAGCTCTTCAGCGGATCTTCCAAGTTCACGATCATGGCACGACGATGTGGACCCAACCCGCTTCAACCATTTGATGTTGAGCATGGTCCACAACAAGACCTGAAGGATCCACATGTTCGAGCTGAAGTCGTCAAGGCCGCGAAGAAGTTCAAACCGTGGTTTTTGATCATGGGACTGGACTGTAGACTTTGGAACCTTTTCAATGTGAACCTCAACTACAGCCAGAGGCTTGATCTGTTGCAAGAGCTGCAGGAAGATGAACTTCCTCTTGTGGAAACTCGCATGCCAATTGGCCCTTCTTCAGATTAAGGACTCCAGATACTTCTTGATCGAGAATCCACAGCGCTCTCAATTGTGGAAGCTGCCCTGCATCATCGAGATTGAGGAGAGGCCAGCGGTCTGGAAGACCACTTTGGATGCTGGAGCCTTTGGTGCGACAGTCCATGGGAGGGAAGTGGTGAGGAAGGGAAGTGGTGACGAAGGGAAGTGGTGAGGAAGGGAAGTGGTGACGATGGGAAGTGGGGAGGAAGGGAAGTGGTGAAGAAGGGAAGTGATGATGAAGGGGAGTGGTGAGGAAGAGAAGTGGTGAGGCAGGGAAGTGTGAGGAAGGGAAGTGGTGACGAAGGGAAGTGGTGAAGAAGGGAAGTGATGATGAAGTGGAGTGGTGACGAAGGGAAGTGGTGAGGAAGGGAAGTGGTGGAGAAGGGAAGTGATGATGAAGGGGAGTTGTGAGGAAGGGAACTGGCAACCATGAAGGGGAGTGGTGCATGATGTTGCAAGGGCTCTGTATTGGGGAGGAAGCCGGAGCGGAATGGGTCAAAATCTAAAAACCAATATAAACCATACTTGAGGGAACAAAGATCGCCTTACTAGCTACAAAGTTGGGTACCATCGGGTTATGGTACACCCCCAAGTTCCTGGACTGGATCACCTGAACAACCCATGTGCCATCCTAGAATCCGTGGCTTTCACATAGCCCCAACATGTACATCATCCCTGCAATCGAAGATCGGTAGTTGGAGCAGACAGTTTCTGTAGGACTGGTGCAGCGGGAAAAATGGAACAGGAAATCTACATGCACGTGACTGAATTGCACATGCAGAGCATATCAACACAGCAGAGGCTGTGTCCATAAGGACCGGGCCATCGGATATGATGCTCTTTAAGTCGAATTGTTCGTCATCAAGTGCAATCGATGCTTATCACGAAAGGTAGCTCCAGAGGGGCTACCTTGAGTTTTACTTTACGAAGTAAAGGGGAGGGCGGCCAGCCCCGTTACCTGATTCTTCAGGAGATTGCTAGTCATTTTAGTACCCCCCCAC
>Ga0126342_10015181_pt1 | contig 13516 bp, 9 predicted proteins | sample Cyp1metagenome_FD_92528 | JGI IMG/M metagenome (GOLD analysis project Ga0126342, IMG submission 92528) | Coral microbial communities from Lord Howe Island, Old Settlement Bay, Australia - Cyphastrea 1 metagenome | ecosystem: Host-associated > Invertebrates > Cnidaria > Coral ...
AATCCAAAATAGTCTTTGGGTATCAATGGGATTATCTGCCAGGGTATCTAAGATAGGCCATGATCATATATCAATGTTAAGATATGAAAGTGTAGCACCACGTGGCCCCCCAAGTACTAGTTAGTTTACGTTCACCCGTCATACCATGATGGCAAATTGTCATTTCAAGATGATTTACCTATTACCCTCTGGTAAACTAACATAGCTATTGAAAATGGCCATTTATAGTGAGTTTTCCCATTAAAAATGGTGATTTTCCATAGTTTTTTGTATGTTTACCAGAGGGTAAATGCCCAAAAAATTGGTGGTTGTCCGTAGCAACTTTGGATTGTTGGCTCATTCCTGCTATCTCCCCACGCCTGTCCAGAAGAGTGCTTTCCTATGTTAATTTAGGATTGGTGGAATCGCATTTTTTTTGGCTTAACCTATCCCAATTTTTGTTGGAGAAATCCACAGTTATGGCCCATCTATCCGTTATTTGTATGGGCTTATTTCATGATAATCACACCCTTACTGCAGTTATGGCAATTTATTAGTTATAAGTGGGTTCAAACGGGATTATACATTCTATAAATGGGGTTTTGTGAGTACTTACAACTGGTATTTCGGGCCATAACTGTGTAATAGGAGATGTGATCGGAGTTATGCTTCCATTTATTGGCCTGGTCGTTGGGCCATGGTGGCGAAGTACCCACGGATCGGTTTTGTAGCTTCGTTCACCCTAGTTGAAAGTAGATTAAGCCTACAAAAATCCCACTAACTTATAACCAGGGATATAATCTACTTAGTATCCTCTGGTAAACTAATATAGCTATTGAACAGGGATATATCCCATTTTTCCATTATATACTAGGATATAACCAAGGATATAACCCACATTTCGGATTCGTGGGTGGTTCACCACCTACAGTATAGGGATATTTTTCCCGCAAGGGTCATAGAAAACTGGATTTTCTTGGGTATATCATTGGGATATACCGGGATTTTCATAAGGATGTACCAGCAAGATCCACCAAGTAAGTCTATGGTAAATCCGATTCCCGGGCATCCGATTCCCCAGGGGCAGACTCTGATGGGCGAGTACAGCTACAGCAGCTTCAGCACGACTACAGGCGGGCACGGGGACCCACGGGCTTGATTTAAGTAACGAAATATGGTGCGATTGGACTCACTAAAATAGGGAGTTCCTGTATACATCTGGTAATTTAACATAGCTATTGAAAATGGTGATTTATAGTGGAATTTCCCATTGAAAATGGTGATTTTCCATAGCTATGTTAGTTTACCAGAGGGTACATCTGTAATTTCACTACAACCATCAACCATGCGACTTTAGCCATGAAAATTGGGGATTGACCATCAACAATATGGGGAGTTGGTCCTTTATTCCTGCTCCGAAATACTTGGAATAGAAAAAGCCCGGTGTCCGAAGGACCCCGCAACGTAGCAAACCAGGGGGGGTTGATTAATATGTTTTAATTAAACTGGTTGGTGTTTGGAAAAATTTTTATTTTCCATAGTATATGGGATAATCCTTCCCATTTGACTAATATGTTTCAAGATGGTTAAAAGCACCAACCAGATTATATACACACCACTAAAATAGAAGATATTCCAGATTATTCCAGTATCAATGCCACTTCTATTTGAACTGTATGGTTGGGGCACCTTGTATAATCTTGAGTTGATGCCCTTTCGTCAAGTGATTAATGAACATTGTCAATCACTTGATGTGAAACAAATGCATTACTGTAAGACTTACAGTGTTTTTGTTTTGCAATTTTCACAGTTGTGGCCCTTAACAGTTATAAATGTGCTTATAATGATATAAAACCTTAGCTATAGGATTTATAGTTCCATTTATAACTGTTAAGGGCCATAATTGCACGAATCTCGATGCATGAGCATTAAACTCTCAAGTCATCATGGGGGTTCTGCAAGCACTCCACGACGAAATGGGATTGTCCGAACATATGCCATAAATCCATGGGTTACTCAGAATTTTCCCTATTAAGATCCGCAAATTGAGTATGGCACATGTTCAGACATACTTACATTTCCAACATTTTGACGTTTTGATGATGTTTGTACCCCAAAAGCACTCGATTAGAATCTACTTTGGTCCAGCAACCTTAATGGCACATGTGTGAAGCCCTTTGTAAACATGAATGCTTCTGATAAACAAGACAGAAACAATAATATATATATATATACACACCGGAATAGTGCCATTACTGGTCCAATAGTAACTTGGTATCCACATGGTATTCCCATACCTGAATTATCCTGTGAATACCTGCAGAATAAGCCGGCCAGGGGAGAAATGTTTACGTCCCGCACAAACTCCCTCGACACCCAGCGTCACAGCGGTTGGGAACAGCAGCGTCACAGTCATGTGGACCGCAGGTGGGGGCCGGAGCACCGATGTAACCTGGGTGAACGGGGGGTAGTTTGCGTCAAAACCCCTACAGTTATGGCCCTTAAAAGTGAAATGGGCTTATCTTGAGTAAATATATATATATATATGTATATATATAACCTTAGTTATGGGAGTTATAATTCCATGTATAACAGTCACTTGGGCCATAACTGTAAGGTAAGCAACCTTGCCAGTGGGAATTCCCATTTGAATGGACAGATGAACTATACAATCGATGAAAATGTGGTCTTTTTCCATCAGGCAATGTTTGATTGCCGCGTCGTAAGTCCAAGCAATTCAACAGTGCGATATATGACGCGCTTATTGTGCGTTTATTGCGCATGGGTGCGTTGAGTCAGCAGCAGAGTTTGGGGTCCTTTCCCATGTTTTCGCTGCAACTGGGAACTCAGCCATATACGGTAACAACATTTAAATATGTGGAGGGCAGGCCAGACCACGCGGCCCCAGAGGTAGTACGAAATACCAGTTCCGTTCTCATTTCTGGATTTTATAGATTTGGCTGACATTATATCATATGCAGATATATGCAGATTATATATATATATATATATCCCTATGGGTCCAACCACTTCCTTCTCGACTGTACTTATATACTTATACAATCTCTAAACAATCTCACCCAGTCATATTTCCTAAGGTACGGCTGGATCCATAGGGCATGATTTCTATCATCCGTATCATCCCATTAAATAATCATGTTCATGGTTAAATCACCATTTTCACATTTTTTTAGTACGTAGCTTGAATCACCATTTTGGTTGGTCAAATCCCTCGTTTTCCTGGTGAAATCTCTGTTTTGAGTTGGTGGAATCACCATTTTCCTATAGTTTTCTATCGTCTAATCATATAAATTATGTATACATATATATATATACATACCTAGAAACTCTAGGGCATTTGGAGTCTCTAGGTATATGTATTGATCTTCATTTTTGCTAGTTAAATGGGTTTCCCATGGTTTTCCCACGCTTCAAGCCCTGTTGGTTGGTTGGTTTCGTAGGCCGCAGCTTCCAGGCGACGCCATGGAGTGTGTCTTCGACTCCTGGCTGGTGCAGTTCCGCGTCACTGACGCGGCGACGTGGCAAAGTCAAGGCGCAGCGCCGCAGCGCGAAGGAAAGCTGGGGCTGCAACATGAGCAGTGGTTGCTAAACCTCTGGTAGATGATTAGTTTGGGGATTACCCGATGATTACCCTTTATATATTTATTGGAGATTATTTCATACAATGTGATGCCCCCAAGATAGCGTTCAGTTGGTGCAAATAAGTCCCATTTCACTATGGTTTATGGTATTTATAACGAACTAGTCAATGGTGTTTTTTTTGGCCAACAAACATCACGTTTGGGGGCCTCACATTGTACTCCAAAAACGGGGAATCCCGATTTTATCCAGGATTCAATGGCCTGGCATGAGGGATGCCTTTAAAAAAAACGCTCAGAGTCGTCACCACAATTATGGCCCAAAAAAGGGGATGATATACTGGGGCTGCCCTCTGGTAATTTAACCTAGCTGTTGGAAATACCCCATTTATAGATATCTATAGTTGATGTACCTGTTCAAAATGGTGATATTCTATAGCTATGTTAGTTTAACAGACTGTATGGTGGTAATATACCTAACAGTTGGTGGTAATTCCAATGGGATTTAATGATACAATATTGTAACAGTTTTTTCTTCTGAATTTATTTCATGATATATTTCACAAACTAATTATAGGAGTTATGTTCTAACATGTTCTAACTTCATTTATAAGTGCTAGTTGGTTCATCACTGTATGGAAACAATGGTGGCAAAAAGAGAACCTAAGTACTACAGTAAACATGTGGATTTGTAGTTGAATTACTGTATTTAATTCTAACGGTTGGAAAAGGTTGGAAAAGGTTGAAAAAGGTTGATTTTACGCCATCAAAAGATATAGTTTTTATATGATCTTTGATCATTGATCTATGAGAGATTTCTGTTGGTTTCAAACTACAATGGCTTCTGGATTTATGCGGACCACATATCTAGAGTTGAATGTGTAAAGTAAACCAGCAGTATAGATACACATATACCAGTTCTTACACTTTGCATTCCCAGCATTAATGAGATAGATTTTGAAACTTATCATTCCCATATGCTCCATGGTGCTGGAGTATGTATCAACATTTACCCCCAAAATCACCCAGTTTTGTACGTAAATATACCATATATGTCCACTGTTTTACTTGTCCACTGTTTTCAAATCACCTCAGAAGGAACCAGAGGTCAACATCATCCATAGGAACCCGATAACCAAAGGGTTGAATTTCCACTTCCAGCGTCGCACAGAAGGCAGCGTCCCCATATTATAAATCTCAAGATAGAAAGATAAACTTTGTAAATCCAATAGTCATACCTCACTTTTATCGTTACTAATGAAGTTGTCATTATTGGATTACCACGTTTCTATTTTCACTCTATGTGATTCATTATATAATAATGACTAATAAGTCATTCTTGGTCTTTTTTCGTGGAGACTCCCCGAACACATGGTGTCCCTGGCTCCACAATCAGGCTGCAGCTCTTCGCGTGAAAACTCACTTTGCACCGTGGAAAGCTTGAGATCTGCCACTAGCTACGAGATCAGGACGCCGGACATCTGGTTTTTTACCGAATCCCGGAATTTCCGAATGATTTTCACTGGGAAAAAACCGGAAAACCCAACCAAGGTTGCTGGCCATTCCCAAATTTTCCGGTAGGGAAACCCTTCCATTGATAGCAGAAATCAATGTATGAATCATTCAAATCCCCATCTTGGTTGGTATTTGTTGGTCACATTCCAGTTTTTCATCGGTGAAATCCCAATTGTTGATGATATCCCAGCTTGTGATGCTAAAACGCCAATTTTTCTGCCGGTTAAATCATGTAAAATCCTCATTTTTTGCTGGTGAAATAGTATTTTTTGAATGCCTAAATGGGCCTACACACCATTTTGGCTGGTTACACATGCTCAATGTTTCATCATGTTTCCCATTTTCGTTGCGAGTTAAATGCCCCTTTTCCCCAAGTTCTTCATCCTTGAGTTTGGGGAGGTTTTGTTCGCCACAGCCAGGATCCAGGAAACTTGCAATGTGAGTAGCACGAACTCGGAGTGGACGCCTGGCCGCATTCCGTGACCGAATTTCCCGAATTTCTCCAGGCAGTGGGGGTCCCGTTTACGCCAACTTGACTTATAACATCAAAAAGGTTTATAAACACCCCATGTTTCCTGGTTGAATGCCTATGTTTGATGGTTACACCACCATTTTCGCCAGCATTTTTCATAGTTAAACATACTTAAACCATGTTAAACCCACCATTTCGGATGGTGAACTCCCCTTTTTGCTGGTGAACTCATTTCATGGTGAACTTCTCACAAATCTTTTCACGTCCCCAGGAGTAACGTGACCTTTGCCACAACCTTGGGATTGCCCGCGCAAGTCTCAGGCGGAATCGACGAAGGGCGGGTGACCGAATTTTCGGGATTCAGTGGGATTCATATTTTCTAGTACCCTCTGCTAAACTAACATAGCGAACTGGACAAACACCATGTTTAATAGGTATATAAATCAACTATAACCAAATAGGCCATGTTCAATAGCTATGTTAAATTACCAGAGAGTATATCTTTATATCTCACATCAATATGTATGTATACATATATATATATATAATATTTATATACTGTGTATATATATATATGTATATAATTTCAAAATATCAATAGCTATAGCAAGTATTGAGATCAATAGGTTCTTGTGCAAATCTCAAGATATCAGAATCTACACTAGATACCTATAGATAGAATACTTAGATAAGCTAAATCTATAACCAGTGGTATCTAAGTATTAAATTAACCATAAGTAATATCTATAAAACCAGCAGTTTTAGTTTAATATCTATACTCATTTTACCCTCTGGTTATTTGTTGCATAGCCATGGGATAGATGGCCCATAGAAATTTAGATGGTTTTCCTATTAAAAATGGTGGATCTTTCCATGGCGAACTGTAACAAATAACCAGATGATAATTATGGAATTAAAACATATTACTGGTTGGTGGTTCGGAACCATGGAACTTTAGGACTTTCCATATATTGGGAATAGTAACCCCATATATATATATATCTTAATCAGAAGTTTTATCAATAACTAGAGGTATGTGGGGTCCAAAAACGCCAGCCGACATCGAACTTCGTCGCTGAAATTCCGCATCTGAAATTACTTGGTGGCGAACTCGCCACGGATCGTTTTTTGTAGGTTAGTTCACCGAACAAGACCAGGGATGTAGCCTATACTTCGGATTCGTTGGATAAGCCAGCAAGTATTGTTAATATCTATGGCTTTGTTAGTGGAATAAGCATGTTTCATGGTTCATATTATTTTCGCCTTTAGGTTCTATCTGAGTTATGTCTTTTGAATGCTGACATCAATCATTTCCTGGGAATAGATATTCAGAGATGGGATTGGATGAGATTGATTTCTCACTTCCATAGTTAACTGGTGAAGTACTGTTCTATATCTTTTAGGATGACTAGCATGTAATATATGAGGATTCCTCCAAATCCATGTTCCCAACCATTGCCAGCGATTTTGATGTCGAATGGGGAGTGGCGTGTGATTTTTCTTGGCCAAGTTGGAAAGTCAGCTGGATCGCCATCAAAGGGCTTCAAGGTTGTGAAGTGGCTGCAAGACACCCCCCCTGTTGGTTGATTTGTTAGGTACTGTTATACTACACTTGAATACCCTTCGATGGTTAATAATGGTATTTCAATGGTTAATAATGGTGAATATTAGTAGTTAATGATGGTTAATAATAATGGTTTATAAACTGGTTGGTGGTTTGGAACCATGGAATCTTTATGACTTTCCATCTATTGGGAGTGTCATCATCCCAACTGACGTTCACTCCATCATTTTTCAGAGGGATTGGAACCACCAACCAGTATAGTATAGTGGGATTACCATCTGGTTATTTAACATAGCCATGGAAAATTACCATTTTTAATAGGTAAACAATCTATAAATGGGCAATAAGAATCCATGAGCAATCGCATTCTCGACCGGTTTTCAAGGGACGACACTTGACGGGTTTTGGACGCTCAATTGTCCGAGATAATTGGGGTACCCAATTTTGACAGCTTTTTGTCCATTTCCCATATATAAATATGTTAAGTACCTGACTCTTGGGCGGATTAGCAACAACAATCATTTTTCACCACGGCCCGGGATCATTCATTTGGGTCGATGTGACATATTGTCGCATAGTATCTCCATTTGTGGGGGGGGGGTGCATCCCAGTTGGTAAGTAGGTAAGAACTATGTGTATCTATATGCCAATGTATATATATATATATAATTACATATATGTATGCTCTTCCCCAGTTGTATATTCATATATTATAACTAACATAAGATAGATATGTATTTATATAAATTGACATAATATATAGATATGTATTTTTCTTACATAATATTTACATATATATCATATATATATTATTATTATTATTATATTATTATTATTATATATTTATTATTATTATTATTATATTATTATTATTACTACTACTACATAATATACATATAGGTATATTCATTTATTATTTCATATTATTGATTTATCGTGTATATATAGCACATATTTATATATTATAATATAATATAAAATATTATAGTATAATTTAATATAATATAATATAATACAATATAATAAAATATGATAGAATATAATATATGATATGATATAATATGATCTAACCTAATAAGAAATATAATTTGATCTAATATAATCTAATATGATTTGAATTCAATATGATATAATATAATACAATATATTTTGATAATTATGATTTGATATGATATATTATAATTTTATATGATTATATATATATATATGTGCACATCGGATATCCCCAGTTCCCACATGGCCTGCACATTGCAGGCGTCACAGTGGAGGTGCTGTCGTACGACAGCGTGCAACTGTCGTGGTCGTTGCCCACCTTGAACGATTGCGACTCGTTGAAGCGGCGCTGCGCTGCCCTGAACGAATTGCATACGTGATGGCTCTAACGAAGCAGACATAGATGGGCTTACATGATATATATATATATATATAGATAGATAGATAGATAGACAGATAGACAGATAGATAGATAGATAGTTAGATAGATAGGTAGATAGATAGATAGGTAGATAGATAGATAGATAGATAGATAGAGAACCTTAGTGGATAAATATACAGTATTTATATATATATACAACCAACTAGTCATTTGAATTGCTTGAAGGTTGGTTGATTCGGATGATGATTAAAGTGACTAAGGCTGTGCTGTTCATATGACTAACATGTTGTAACCATTAAAATACTGGATGGATAAACCATGGTTGGTTGATGTCTGTATGGACACTTGAAGATCTACAGCCGAAAGAGCTGCATCATGTAAGTGCAGAAACATTTTTGATTCCTGGTCTGAGAATTCAATTCATATCATTGTTTGACAATTTAGTTCATCTTGTTATCATGTTGATTATCATCACTCTGAACATTTTTTATCAATATGACTGACGTCATTCTCTGGAAAATTATGACGATCTCATTGGGACTACACTGGCATGATTGGAATTGTCGGGGTAATTATCGCAAAACTGCCAAACATTTCTATATCAGTATTGTTGATTATCCTGTCCTATTACAGTATATATTCATTTATATCCCCTAACACCATTCCCTTTGTTGGTCATACCCTGCTTTATATTCCCATGTTCTACTACTTTGATGAATGTCTAGGGTTGCAATAAGGATCCGAACTCACTCAGCCAATTGACTAGTGGGGTTATATATTATCACCATCATGATGATTGCTACTACTACTGTCGGTTACTATCGTGAATTTATCCCAGAAAAATCGGCTAAACACATATCATCACATGTACATTCAACTACGACCATCATTCATCTAAACAATTACCAAAATGACACATTCAACCATGTCAAAGTAGTATTGCTAGTATCATAGAGGTATCCCATTGTATTTCTTTATATTGTTTATATCCGCTCTATTGCAGGTTATATGATATATGCCCAATTAATATATTTCCGTTTATAGACAAAATCAGTTGACATTTCAGGAACCTAAATTGGACGTACCTACCATATATAATGCCTATGTAAGGCCTAGATTTCAGGGAATATTTCCCGCAAAATATGGCAAATAAACAACATATAGTACAATACCTCTCTTTTATGGTCCTGAAATTCCCATTGAATATGCTTCCCATCGTATTCCATTATATCCCAGAATATTCCTCTGGTATTCCCATGCAAGGTTTGGTTTTATATCCCCACATCCATTATTCCCCCACCATAAATCCCCCCCACCATAAAAGCCACACCGCCAAGGCATCTTCTCACAGTACCATCTTCAGCATCTTGGCTGACGGACGTGGTTTTAAGTTACGTTGGATTTGGGAGAGAAAAAAACAATGATGGTTGAATCCTACAAAGTGAGGCCCCCAAGATAGCTAAGTTGGGCCAAATAACTACAATAAATTGGGTTTATGGTAGTTATAACATATTATAACTATAATTAGATGATTAAGTCTCTGTTTTAGAGGGTTATCCTAGGGTAAACTAACATAGATGTGGAAAACCTTTGGTTTCCCGAACTGGGAAACTGGGAATGGATCAACTGGGGTACCAAGGTTTGGAGTCCCCCATACAATTGAAGCACTGCGCGTTTGGAATCTGTGTAATATATTCTATGATGATAAACCAACTATATATATATACATATACATATACATACATGGAACTATGGGTATCCCATTTTTGTGCAAGCCCAAGCAATCAACATTAAACCATTAAGTATAGGTGAATCACGGCCACACGGGGTGGACATGAAGTCATTTTACCGCTCTAATTTTGCATATCCTGGGGTGGCCAGAGAGCAACCTCTGTCACTGTTTTTCACCTTTTGGAGTGTTCAAAAATAGGGGCTTCCTCAGATAGATAGATGTTTTAACCGAGAAAGTTTTGGGTATGTGATGTTTCAGTCAATCATGCAATGTGAGGCCCCCAAGATAGCTAAGTTAGTTTATAAGTTCAATAACTATGATTTATGGTACTTATAACTATAGTTACTGGGGCTTAGAAACCAACTTATAACTGGGGGGGGCCACATTGTGGGCTTTCGCCATCTGCTAATCCGTGGCTTCCATGTCATCGCTGTCGCCATCAAACTGCCGGAGGCATAACCTGGATATTTGTGGACGTCACTTAAGTGATGCTTAATTCTGATTCACCAAACATGTTTTGTAAATTTGCAGGATCCTACTTTCAACTGGATTTCTAGATCAATCTTGGATGGATAGTTTAAAGTCGGTATCAACGGAATTATCTACGTTCACCAGCTAAGAATTTTAATTTTTGTTGCAGGGTATTTTTCAGATTGGCCATAATTTGAAGGAATCACGAACTTCATCATCTGAAATCTGTAAAGCTCAAGATCGATGGATTTTGACGGGTCGCCATGGATTGTTGATATGGCACTCAAACCGGGATGAGGTGAACACCCGTAGTTGGCATGATTTACCAATCCAATTTAAGTAGTGCAAAAATGAGAGAAAAATCCCCATGTCTATACATCATTTGAAGTATTACCCTCCAGTAAATTAACAGTTTGACCCTGAAAATCACCACTTTGTAATGGAAACTCGTCTTCCAACCCCGATGACTGCCAGGGTCGAACTGTTAATTTCCTGGAGGCTATCTCTACTTTGATGTTTGGATCCCGATTTTGGCTCGTTTTTTGTATGGCTGTCGTTGTTCTTTTTCAGCCATACTTAAAGAAGTGGATGAAGTGGAACCGAGGGTCTTGACTAGAGATTTTTTTTAGCACATGTTTCTTTAATGAAAAACTCTCAGACATCCCGATTCCCGGATAGCTGAATGCGATATATGTATCTATCACTATATTTGAGCTATATATATATATACACATAGTACATGAGACAAGATTTAAAAGGTCCAAGCAGAAACTTTCACTTGAGAGGTCTGGTCTTCGAACATGTGTTCCAAGCCCCGAAAAGCGATATTATCATGATCTACCTTAAAAGAGGCGATCACTTAGATACAATAACATGTTTAAATGTAATTATATATACATATACGTATATATGATATAGAATATGTACACAAATGCATACATATACATGTATAATATATATATATATATATATATATATGTATGTATGTATATATGTAGATACACACATATATATATACATATATATATATATACATATATATACATGCATATAGATGTGGGATCCCCACTTGAGTCACCATGGATTCATTTTCTTCAGGCGTGCTGTGGCTGGCACAAGCGCTTGGCAGGATGTGATCTGTCAGGCGCGCAGACACCGGCAGTTAGCCAATGGGGATCTGTATGCACTGTAGGGGTCCCAAACAGACTATATCCATTTGGTAATTTAACATAGCTATAGAAAATCACCATTTTCAATGGGAAAATCAACGATTTCTATGGCCATCTATATAATATTTTTTTGTATGTTTACCAGGCCGGGTATATCCATTTTAGTGGACTGTTTACCTATACAAAGTTGAGATTTGACCAAGGAAATTGAGGGTTTTTGATGGGATATAGTGGAGATATAGTGGTGATTCCTCCCGTTGTTTAATGTGCATCATGCATGGGGATTGACCGTCGATGTTTTGCATTTTGAGATAAGTCGGTTTGTAACTACAATTATAGTAGATTCTATAGTCTATAGTATTACTATGTATTACTATATGGCAGAAATCTCTGCATTAATTTATGCCTTTGGGGCACCATCTGGTTAAAAAAAGGGGATGATCTGATCCAAAATCGCCAGTACAAATGGCAAGCGATTGGCAGCGCGGCCAGCGATGCGAAAGTGACAGACCACAACGTGTTACAACATACAGTTATGGTCATTTATCAGTTATAAGTACTTATAACCCCATTTATAGAATGTATAATCCCATTTATAACCAGATATAACTGGTAAATGGCCATAACTGTAGGCTTCAACTATATCTTCAACCGATTCAACCAACCAAGATTAACCAAACTGAGGACTAATCATCAAAATGTGTGGATGTTCGCCATTGCTGGCTAAAGCGTTCACATTCCTCCCACCGCAACCCACCACGGAGTCCATCTAGGGGTACTCTATCCCTAGTTTATTCGCAGGTTTTTCTGCATGGCAGTATACAATATGTACATGACATGCGTATATCATATACATTTTTTCTCCTTATATATATATATATATAATTCTGTTTTCATGCCTGTATATATATACATTATATATTTAATATGATACGATATATAATATATGATGCATATCTAAACTCTATATATATATATATAAATTTCTTGACACCTATTCTATGGCCCAAAAACTCGTGGATTTGACAAGAGATCCACTGTGGCAGGCCTCGAGTGTTTGCAACTTGGACAGCAGCTTACCGCAGTCGGTGACGGAAGTGACGGAAGTCTTCACGAGTTGAAAGATGCATAAAAATACCTTCAATGTGGGGCCCCAAAAGGATAGCTAAGTTGGTTTATAGCTATGTAAAGTATGGTTTTTGGTAGTTATAAATATAGTTAGAAACTAGGTTAAGTATGGCTTATGGTAGTTAATGTAGGCTGCCTAATAGTAAATCCCCCCCCTAAACAAAATATTTTTTTGTAAAAAAAAAAGTAGGGGGGGTCAGCATTCCAATAGTAATTTTTTGGAACCTTATAGCGGAAGTGGACATGGAAGTGGGGGCAGAGGTGGTGGAGGCGAAGGAGGAGGAGGAGAAGAAGGAGAAAAGGGAGAAGGAGAAGGAGGACAACAAAATTGGAGTTGCGGAAAAAACAATCCACTATTGCCATGCCTGGTGCAGGTTTGTTATTGCTATTCTGGGGCTTGCAAAGGCGGTACCCTTTGTGGACCTGTTTTCTTGCTTTTTTTAATAAAGGTTTTATAAGGAAATCAGCTGTTTGGTAATTGGATCAGATTTCTGGAATCTAAGCTTTTGCTA
>Ga0126342_10015182_pt1 | contig 13515 bp, 10 predicted proteins | sample Cyp1metagenome_FD_92528 | JGI IMG/M metagenome (GOLD analysis project Ga0126342, IMG submission 92528) | Coral microbial communities from Lord Howe Island, Old Settlement Bay, Australia - Cyphastrea 1 metagenome | ecosystem: Host-associated > Invertebrates > Cnidaria > Coral ...
ACAGTTTTACCCACGTTAATTATTTAGGGTGATCTGAAAATGAGATCATCCACTATAATACCATTAAATACCATTAAACTGATGACTGGTTGGTGGTTGAGCCACCCCTCTGAAAAATACATTACTGGTTGGTGGTTTCAACCCCTGAAAAATATGAAAGTCAGATTGGATCATCATCCCAACGAAAATGGGGAAACTAAAATTCATGTTCCAAACCACCAACCAGAACTTAATATGGTATTTCATTGATATTTAATAGACATTTCCATAGGTTTTCCCATAGTTTTCCATTAAATACCATTAATTACCATTAAATACCATTAAGCACCATTAAACTTAGTTTCTGTTTCCACATTGAGGTCTTCCCGGCCAGTTGATGGAACACTGCCCAAAGACCCTGCCTGGCCGGAGCATTGGGACCACGGCAAATGCCATGCGCCTCGGGTCATGGGATAAAAACATGCAGAAAATGCAGGTTTGACCAACAAAAACTGGCGGGGTTAATCTGGTTTAATCTGGTTTATTGATTACTATCAACTATGGGTTTAATCTATCAACTATTGGTTGATCAACTATGAATTCCAATCTGGTTCCCAAAACATGGGGGATTAAAGGTATTAAAGGGATTTCACTAGCAACAGAAGCGAGACTGTAAGACTATCAATTCAAAGTGGGGTAAAAGAACAAAAAGTACTACTTCAACCAACTCTTCAATGAGTCAAACATATTCAAAAATCATATCATTGTCACACTCCTCTTCGAGAAGCTTCGTGGAGGTGCTTCGTCTCAAACGCACCAAAGTTGCTGGGGTCCTCTCTGGGCGATGTCGGTAGAGAAGTCACTGATGTTCTCCACCTTGCTGAGGCTATACTTGTCCTTCGGACACAGAACCAAGCACTTGGGAGGCCAGGAATACGGACCTGCGCTCCCTTCGCTGTAGGCTTGCCCTGCTTCGTTTTATAACCAAGAACCCAACAAACAATGATTGGTTAATTGAAAAGTGGGGCTAGACATGAGATGTGTCAAATAGAAATAAGGATCTCAAATCCTTCCTGAGGGTACCCCTTGTCGACTTTTGATGCTCACATCTGAAACCTGGATCTAGACCATCAACTTGATGTGTTACCCCATGGATTCTGGGACTATCAGCCCGATTCAATGCGATTTATTAAAGCCCCCACAACAAGATTGAATATGTGGTGTAAAGTAGAATTCATTGAGCTGTCATAATCCTATTCCCCTTTAATATCCCCAATAGATCCAATGCTGATTCCGCAGTTCTTGGGGTTATCAGGGCTGATCTAAGATACGCTGGCTCACACGTTCCGCAGTTTTCTTTTTTCTTGGTTAGGATCTAAGGTAATTGTCCCCATTTGTGGCAAACAAAAACATATCAAATTTTACCCCGTATTCAACACAAAAAGTCCGTTAAATCCCATCAAATCCGAACTTTAATTAGGTAAATCATCTATTTTCCCAAGGAATCCTATCTAATCCCACGTTCTCCCAGGGCCGCGCCGCCACAAAGCAACTGGGACGTCCCGACCGGTTGCAGGCGCACGAAGAAGAGCAAGGTGCGCAGGACCACCGTCAGCTTCCGAATCAGCGACGCGTTGTACCTGCCACGACATGGAGATTTCACCGGGAGAAATGGAGAGTTCAATGGATCAAAATGAAACGGGTGAAACCCATGGAAATCGCGAGTTTATATACCATCTGGTTAAGACTAACATAGCCATGGAAAATCCCCAAAATAAATGGAAGTTTCTAGCTGGGAAAATCATCTATAAATGGGCCATTTTCCATGGCTATGTTAAATAACCAGAGGGTAATCCGAAAAAAACCATGGTGGTTTGTATACAATGAATACACATGGGAGGGCAGGCATCAAAGATGGAGACGTCTAATTACATTTATGGTTTAAGAATAGAAGACGGTGGTTCAACCAACATAAAGGCTAGGTTGACAGTTGACACACATGTTCATTTTTTGACATTTTACCATGGATTGATGAAGATGCATTGATTATTATGGTAACAGGATTGTGCAAGGAAGCCTTGATTTCCCCATTCACATAGAAACCAACATCACTTTTTGCCCATTGGTGCCCATTTCAGGTCAGCATACCCAAATGATAGATACCATGATGCCGATGCCGATTTCATATTTTTCCCATCATACCATATCATACCCTTTTAACATCATTCATACATAGGTAAAAACATGGTAAAATAAAACATGGTAAAACATGATAGCATAGTGAAACTAATTACACCTTGGCTTTTTTGGACAAAAACCTAAAAACTGAGGTTTAGACAGCACGAAAATCACACTTTCAGACGGTTCGGAACACCCATTCTTCACAACCGTTCGAATAAAACGGGGCACCTCTCCATTTGAGGACCGCCCTCGGGATGTGCCGGTGCAGGCAGAAAAGTGAAGGTCCAACGTTCCAGCAATTCGCCCTGACTGTCCAGCGGCGGTGTCAGAAGGGTGGAAAAAAAGGTCTGGAACCGAGCTACCCTCTGGTAATTTAACATAGCTATTGAAAATTACCATTTATAGTGGATTTTCCCATGACAAATTGTGGTTTTCCATAGTTATGTTAGTTTAGCAGAGGGTACCATCCGGTAAACGCATGGAAAGCCAATTGTAATCCTTTTCAAATCAGAAAAATTATCTATACATGATGGAGCTTCCATGTCTATGCCCAAATTACTGGAGAGTAGATGAAATTACAACTAATTGCGGATATTTGATACGTGTATTTACTGTAAGCCCATCCGCTCGCCTAACTTCAACCCCGTCCAAGCTAGCTGGGGCTGCCATCTTGCAGATGGCAAAAGGATCAATCCAATTCATGCATAGTCATTATATCATTAATCAAACTATAGGATTAATGAATATGAATAATAGACCTCCAAATTTGAAGGATTTATGATATCTACAGCGCCCATTTCTATATATCTCTGTGTGAGTCTTTACAAATGCTGCAAGTCCGTACAATCTATGGACCCGGTATTGAATCGACGTGGTGGTAGCCCTAGGAGTCTTGATGTCAAGTGGACAGCCCACTCATCAATCGCCACCCCATTGCCACAGCAAATGCAAATGCTGTGAAATACCCATTGACCAGGTCGTCTAATGTGTGTGTGTGTGTGTCTGAAGATGGGGTAGCCATGGGTAGCCGTCAATCCATGGCTTCGTCATCATTTTCCATATTAAAATATGTTAACATAGCCATTTTAGAGTATACTGACGGTATACTGCATACGCCAGATCTCATCTGCAGATCAAAAAATCACAGCTGTTGACCCATGTCGCCTCGCCAGCATCATCTCCAGATTCCTGGGAACGTCCGGGATGACAGAGGTCATAGAACTTGAGGAGGGTTAGATAATATGCTTCCAATAACACTGGTTTCAATAGAACAAACTGACCATGGTTCCAATAAACTGACCGTGGTTTCAATAATTTTGATCAATATGGTTTATATATACACAGTTTTTTTTTTGGTGGGTCAATAAACCATATTGACAGCTGTTATATAATATGCTTCCAACACTGGTTTCTATTGAGATTCTATTGACTGATTCCAGCTATAATTTTCTGGGCAAATTTGAGGCACATGAGACCAAAAAACCAGCCAATGAAGAGCGTTTGAAACCACCACCAAGGGCCGACCTGAAATTCAACATGGAAATAAACACAATGCTTAACATCGTTGCTTAACAAATACGCAAATCATAGTACCAACGCCACTTTCGTGGGGTTGTCAAATCTCTGGGCTGTTCTATTTCCTCACGGGCAACGGCTCAAAAGTTCGGCGTGTCATTTTTGGGCTGGTCGAACTGGCTTTTGCTGGGTACATTTCCAATGCGTAATCCTCACTTGGGCAATTGGATTCGATCATGTTAAACGATCTCTGATGGTCCATTATATGTTCAAACAAAATCATCAAACATGGAAATGAATCATGTTCCGTTTTCACCAGCCGATAATAGGTATATCTTTGGTATATCGGTATATATTATAAGAACCAAGATGCTCTTTCTTGATCTATGTTTGAACCATTTTCCTTGCTTAACATATCTATATTTTGATCCAACGCGGCTTCCTTAAACGGTCCTCGCTGTTGAGGTAGATCTCCACCTGGAACGACCTGGCAGAGGATTTCAAGCGTCACAGATGAGGTGTTTACTGTTTACCTAATAAAGTGTGATAACTTTGTCCATATATGCACTCAATAAAGTGTGATAACTTGTGATTATAGTTATATATTCATATTATAAACACAATGATTATCAGTGACTCAATAATTATCAGTGACTAAGTATCCCATGACGGATCCATGGTGCTGCCATATATGCTAACATAAAGGGGCTATATTGATGGGATCCATGTTAGCATATATAGCAGCACCATGGATCCTATGGGTATATGCACTCAATAAAGTGTGATAACTTTATGTCTATTTACTCAACAAGGTTTCTTGTTCTTTAATATCTATATTATTCTATATTTACTCACCAGTAAATCTTAGGACTTGGGAAGTAAACTAGGGAGTCTCACAATAGCCAACAAATGATTGAACATTCAAACATCGGCAACATCAGTCAGCCAACAAAGGCATTAAAAGTGCATTACTGGGATAGAAGTTTGGGAGGCATCACCCATAAAAGTTGGTCTGGCAACCTGCTAAACTGCTAAGATGGAAACAATGATTGGAGGAACACACATTTGCTGTGGCGTCTGACCCGCATTGTGGGATAACAATCCGTAGCGTGCAGAACTTTGTGTGCTGGTAAACCCACTGCGCTGTACCAGGGTTCAATGACGATCCAGCAAGCTGTAAATGAAACAACCCTTGGCTTCTAAAACCTGACCTATGCTTCATATACAGGGAAACACTAAGGGTACCAGCAACAGGCTTAGCCACTTCCAACTATCCAAGTTGTTTTTTAATGATAGTTGAGTTTATTGCTCCATATCTTGCTGCCCTTTCCACCTGGCCATTTTTGCATAGTCCAACATATAGGATTTCTCGGATACCTCATCACTCAGTGTTTCTTCCCTAGCTGTGGTATTTCATCATCTTTCCCCATTCAAGTGGCAAGAAAAACGACCATCTTCCCACAAAGTTGGTTCTTGGCTAGATAAACATGACTGGCAAAAGTAAAGTCTTATATAGCCTATTTCCATTAAAAAAAAAAAATGCCAGGAAGTATTCAACAACCCATCCGACAGCATGGGAAACATAAGTTGGGAAAAAAACCATCGGATACAATTAAAAATCCATGAAGAATTGTGGACCTTCGATTCATAAATATCTGGTTGGTGGTATACCTACCCCTCTGAAAAATGATGGACTTCGTCAGTTGGGATGATTATTCCATTCCCAAGTGAATGGAAAAAAATCATGTTCCAAACCACCAACCAGAAAATACTATGGTATTTCATGGATATTTAATAGACATGTCCATAGGTTTTCCATGGTTTTCTCATGGTTTTCCCATGGTTTTCCCATGGTTTTCCCATGAATTCCCAAACGTCCCACGGACCTTTGCGTTCTGAGCTGGAAAAATTCGGGCCGCACGATGGCTTCGCCGCGCACGTTGAAGAGCTCCGGGACCTGCTACAGGTGGCAGCGTGGCAGCGCTGGAGCTGTGGAGTTTTGAGCAAAATCTGGAAATATCTATGATGTGTATTACTACTGAAAAAGGCGGAAAACACAAAAATCATGTGTATATATATATGTACACATAATATATGTATATAAACACAATTATAAACACGTATATATATATATAAACATATATATATATATACAGAAGTCTGGCTTATTCACATTTATCAGCAGGCATCCCAAAGCTGATTTGCGGGCATCCCACCTGCAGATTGAAACTGGAAGATTTCCGCAGCGTACCAGTGCCTTGGCGATCTGTTGCTAAGGCATCACACTACGATTGTCGTTTTCAATATGGAAAACACAATCTCTTAAACCACTGACTTGCTTCAAAATAAGCAAGGATGTGGCTTTGGTTGAAATCTTTACCTATCCCTACATGCAGAATTGAACAGTACACCCCGACACAAATCATGTTTTTACGGGGCCAAGCAACACAGTCGTTTTCAAGTGTGTGTGACCCTGGTCCCCCAATCATGGTGTTTGCAAGGATCCCCTTTGGTTTGAGCATGCCCCCATTGACATCCTCCAAAATATATCCAAGTTCTGGAATCCAGACAGGCTGGAGCAAACGATAGCTGGCGTACGGTATGGTTTTATGTTAGATATATCGAACTAGTCCATGGTGGTTTACCCTCTGGTAATCTAAGAGTTAATAGCTAGATAAATTAAATTGTAAATGGGCCATGTTCCATAGCAAGCTCTTACATTGTCAGAGGGCACAGCAACAAACATTTCACTTCTGGGACCACCAGCTTTTCCATCATTTTCCCAACGGCCGCAAGTCGCCGCAAGTCGCCGAGCAACTTTCCGGGCTCGGCAGGCGTGCAGCCAAGATGATCTCAGCCGCCTTCACGCACCATTCACTGTAGACCTAGCGACAGCCGAGTCGTCTGTTGAGGCCTCGGGACCTCAACCTGAAAAATGATGGAGTTCGTCAATGGGGTTGGGATGACATCCCTTTTTTATATTATGGAAGTCATCATCCAGCCATGTTCCAAAGCACCAAGCAGTGATGCTTCGAATCCCCATCCCGACATCCTTTCTTCATCCATGTTCCACACCAAGCTGATTGGATGAGATGCAAACCTGTGTAGTTGCTATTCATGGGTGAAGTCTCCACTCAGTGATTCAAATCCCCATGTCTTCAAGTATTTCATGGAATAGTGTTCCCCATGTCTATTGGTTAAAACATGTTAAAATGGTGAATTCCCCACTAACTTGACTCTTTGTTAAACGTGTTAGTTTGCTTTAAACACCATTGCTGATCTTTGGGATCTCCGGGTATTTGATGATTATTCCCCCAATCCTAAGCATCATCCACCGTAAGTGAAATCAGTTTCTGTATATCCCCAAATGATTGATGATCACAACCTTTTTCAAAGAAACAAACAACGCTGCTTTGTGGTCAAAATCTGAAAAAAACATGATAAAACATGGATGCTTCGACCATCTATAACTATACTATACTATATACATATCTATACCCATAGGATCCATGGTGCTGCCATATATGGTAACATTTACCATCACTATACCCCAAATGTTAGCATATATACCAGCACCATGGATCCTATGGGATACATCATTACTATGTCAACTGCCTTTTTAGCGACCAGCTTATAGGAGCGGAGGAGGTGACCTTCTGAATCTGCTGCCCCGCCGCCGCGGAGGCTGCCATAGCACGCCCTGTGCAGAGCTTGGAAAAAGGATCCATCCACCATCCCCGAATTGACATGGTATATGTTGGTATAGTATAAACCATCAATTCATATGGGTGGTTCATAAAATTGCGTTACATAAAACATCATTCAACAATATTAAATATTAGTGTTTTTTTGTTCTGAACATGGGGTACACCTGATGGTTTGTCTCAAAAGTTTGCCGCACTAAAATTGCCGTTTGGGGGGATGTAGCCCATTTTCATACACACCCATTGTGGATATCACATGATCCAGTCATCAAACAAAATGATGATGTATAGTAAGAAATTTACCTACTGAAATGGGGATCAGTAGTGTTTTTTTTTAATGGGACAATTCCGAAGAATATGGTGATATGGTGAACGATTTCATGATTCGTTAGCATAATATAGCATAATGTCACAGTGAGACTTCCTTGAATTCGAAAATCAATGGACTGGCTTTGGGACCAAGTTGCAGGAAACCATTACCCGGCCTGGTAAACGTTTACAAAAAACTATGGAAAGATCCACCATTTTTAATGGGAAAATCCACTATTTCTATGGCCATTTTCAATAGCTATGTTTGTTTACCAGAGGGTACATTTTAGTCTTGCATTTATGGGTTTCGTTCAGGTGTTCCCTTCAACCTATTCCAAGAAGAAAACTGACATGGAACCCCAAAAATTTGGCAATTCCACTGGTACACTCATCTTCCAATTCTTCCAGACCCAATTGTGAGGATTCCAAGTTAGTTTGCAGCAGGGCAACACACGTAAAGTGAGATAAACATGGGAAGTGGGTGTTGGAACCCCAAAAAAACAATATGAGTTTGGTTTATTCCAACAAACGGAACTCAAAACAAACACACGCACACACATGTATCCTGCAATACAGTAGCATGACCTAGACATTTCCAATCTTAGACACCTTGTTTCAAATAAAAGACTGGTAAACATCCCAAGGTATAGCATAGGATTGAGTGTTAAAGTACCTGTTTAAGGTTGATCTAATAAATAGCTAACAAAGAACATCAAACAACTGCAACTACTTGACCCAAATCCATCAGATTCCTCACTCCCGTGCTTACCGCGCAGCGGTCTGCGCTAACCGCGCGGCTCATCCACAACTATGTACAGAGGGCTTACCGCGCAATCGGTAGTTGTTACTGTGTTTTGTTATGTTTTGTTGACATGGGAATGGATGAATATCTATCTATCATTTTCTGCTGGGATGAACATTGATAATATTCCAACCAACGATTTCGGGTATGAAAACCAAAGTGCCAACCACTCTTGCGTCTCGATTCAGTGCTCACATTTTAAGATTCGAATGTTGGCGGTGCAAAGTAGCTCAGAGTCCCCCAACCCTAAAGTTTTGCAGGCTCTGAGGTCTAAGTCTAAGATAGATAGATATAGATAGATATAGATATAAACATATTGTAACAAATTGGACAATGGGAAAGAAACATGATCCGAACACCATTCTGAAAACGAGTAACGGCTATCCAACAAACCTGTCCGATTCCTCTTGCTCTTCAGAGCAAATCTCCAAAGGGTTGGATATGCATTGTATTTTCCATATGGTAATCATGCCTGGCAGCCGTGGTTTTGGAACACGTTTCGATATTTTCAATGGGACTTTTTCATGATTATTTGGTGTTTCATATATAAAAAGGGGGGATGCCTGAAAACCCATGGGCTTTTTAAAATTTATTTTGGATGATTTTCAAGAATTGTCCATGTAGCAACTGTCGCCGGGCCCTTCAGCCAGGCTGGGACAAAAGAAAGGCGGCGGGTTTTTCAGCGGATCCCGCTTGCCATTAACAAGGCGTCCCACAGCCGCACCATTTGTGGTGGTTCATCCCTAGTAAGTAGGTTACAACTGCAGTCTATGAGGGGACTTACCCTACTTATCCTACTTGTAAATGGGGTTATAGTTATCTAATTACAAACTATTTACTAAGTGGGATTAGCCACCAAGTTGGCAACTTGATGTCGCAGGCTTTGCATCGGCCACTGAATCACTTTCTCCTACACTGTACAGTACATCAAAAACCTCAGAGTTTGGGCATTGAAACGTATTGTGTAACAACCAAATTTCGAAGTTTGCAAGCTATGTTAACATTATTGTGTTTCAAACCCTTTGGGTTTTGGTAACCGTATTTACTAACATGTCCGGGTCTCAAACCTACACCGGCGGCTAACAACGATTTTTCTTCAGTGGGTCTTATGACCAAGCCACACTCATCGCGGGGATCCTCCCAATTGTTCAATGAACAGCGAAATCTCGTTTGGAAAGTTCGGGGAACTTGCTGGCAATCACAGCTTCGTCGCAAACCTCTTAATCGTAAATCCACATTGTCGATCTATGTCGATCTTATATGCAGATATCTATGCTGAATATTGCTGATTTATCTTTGGTGTTTCAAGCTTTGCAATTAATTACTGAAAAGCTTCAAGACTCTGGTCCGCTTGCAATGCCAAAGTGGCTGTATACGCTGCTGTGGACAGGCAAAATGTCAATTAAATTAACTTAAGACTTGCAGCTGATTGTTGTCCATGTGCTCCCTTTAAGCAATGCTGGTTGGGTCGCATCTGCCACTTGAGGAAGCATATCCAAATCCATGGAAGTTACTGGTAGCTGCCTTTGACCATCCATATCAGCAACAAAATACCCCAAAAAAATACACTGGAGTATACTGGATTGTCCCATATTGTCCCCATCAACAACTGTCATTTTGGGGTTTCAACCGCTGCAGCTGCAACCATGTCCTGTCTGCACCTTTTACCCATCGCATTAGATGTAGCCGCTACCGCCTCGGACCGAGCTGGTTCCGAGCTGCATCATCCACCGAGGTGGCATCATGCTGGATTTTTCAACAAGCTCTGCTCCAACCAATCGCTGCCTGCATTCCAACTTTTTGAAAGCAAGAACAACATGTACTAAGGAATCTAAAAGTTAGAGAACTCAATGGTTGAACAAACCACATGTAAGATGCATTTTTTGAACTTTGGAAATACACCCCATACCATCAACAAAACAACGATTTTTTATCATATGTAATCTATGAAACGATATACAGGCTGGTGGATTCCAAGGGTCCGCAATTTTCAGTACCCCCATGCTCAGTGTATCCCTAGCTGTCAGCATCATCAGACGCCTCGATAGAGTCGCGGCGGCGCTGTGTCCAGGCTGGTTCTGTTTCAAATCGAAGGCACCAAAAGGCTACACCTACAGTGCAGGTTGTTTATGATATAGTCATTCACCTGTATACGTAAAAAAAAAAAAACAAATACCGTGTGTTTATGTATAATCCATTGATCTAATTCAGGAGTTGGTCAACTATCATTCTACCTAATGAATCCGAATGATCTATCTGTATATGTATATCATAAATGTCCTGATAGTTCTTTTCCTACAAAAATGTCATCTGTCACCACTGTCCACCTCAAAAAATGTAAGTCGCTGGGATCATGTTGGCACAGCAAAGTCCTATGTAATGCAACAAAATGGAATCTATTCAAACCATTCACATCATGGATTTTACTTGTTCAAACAGTCAAATGTTCATCATGCTGGACCTGCAGCTATTCCAAAGGTGACAGCTGGAATAGACTGGACACTTTAGTTTAGCATCTTTTAGCCATGAAGCCATGTATTTCAGCCTCGGTTTCAGCTCAGCCGCATGACATTGGCCGAAGGTTTAAAATAATCCAACTGCCCAACCGCCGGAAAATTCACAGATTTCTGGCCAACCAATAATTACGTGCTTCAAACATATGCAATTACGCCAATTGGTCGATGCACCCTATTAGCGTACACTTAATTTATGAATTGGATGTGAATTGCATTTTTTTGGGGGTCTGGTTGTTTGACGGACGCCCCTGGTCTGGATCCCAGCAATTTCATAGTTCTCTTGCCGCGCGCAGGGGACATCTGCCCCCACGCCACGCCACGGCGGTTGTTGTAACTGGCAGCAGACTCGAACTACTTAGCGGGGAGGTGGCATCCTGACGAGGCGCGACGCGAGATAAGGATGGATCACAAGTTGACAAATACCCAGACCTGATACCCAGGGAATGGTCCAGAAATGGTTGATATCCCCACTTAGATTCATGGGTCCGAATGATATAAATGTGTAATAAACAATTAACCAACTGACTGGTTGGTGGTTGAGCCACCCCTCTGAAAAATATGAAAGAGTTCGTCAATGGGAAGGATGACATCACTTTTTTATGACATGGAAGTCATAAAAGCCATGTTTGAAAGCACCAACCGATGATACCCTGCATTTCCATGGGGTAGTTGTTGCCAATTTTGGGACTACCATATTTTACCAATTTTTGCTGGGTACTTGGAGGGGCTAAGCTGAATTTACCGGAGGCTACTTACATGGGCCAAAAGACTAGTTGAGGGGATTTCACTTGTTAGTGACTGGCTATATCATGGTCTACTCACCCGTTAATCCCTTGGCCCATCTAAGTATGCTTGGCTGTGCAGTTGGGGTTATGGGTCAAAATGCTGCCGAATATGGGAAATGATGGGATGATTATATATAGTATAACCTTCATAAGTTGAGATAGAGGTTGGTAATAATCGCAATATATTCACAGGAGTCACAGGAAGGGGAGCCAAGTTATAAGTTGGTTGATAACCTTATGTTGTGTTGTTCACTGCAGATATATCCACCAGAAACCCTAGTGGCTGCGGTTATAAACCAACTTAGCTATCCATGGGGAATCCTATAGGGAATCACGATGAATCACGCATGTTGGTCATTTTTAGAGGTTCTGTTTGAATGCGTCAAACCATCCCTGCGATCATCCCTGCGTTTTTCCAAGTTCCCACTTTCAAACGCTTCTGATTTGGCATCCCACATGGGTTACTGCTGCAAAAATGGTGCTTGAGGTGCCTATGCTAGTTGCTTGAGCTGCTTGTGCAACATGGAAACCCCAAACTGGGTTGCACAAAAATGCAACTCTCCCTCCGCCCCCCAAACAAATACAGCCAGCCAGTGTTTGTTGGGAATTACCCCTATAGCCAATCTGAGATACCCGGCAGGAAATATTTGTAAAGTAACCTTTCAGTAAATTAACATAGACCCTGGCAGATAGGGATTGGAAGATTAGTTTCCACTAGAAAACTGTTATTTTCAGGGCCTATGTTAATTTACCAGAGGGTACATTAAAGTACATATCCCCACCAAAATGGCAACATATGAAATTGTCCTAACCTTCACCAGTGGCTTTCACCATGTTCTGGATGACAAAAAATCCACAACTTGTTGGTTAAACCTCCACTCTTACTAATTGATCTATTCCTCAAGCTTGAAACATTTTTTTTGGATGTATAACATATTCCCATCTCTCGTTGGTAAAACCCTATGGCCTATTTTGATTAACTGGTACTAAACTTCCAAGGTTGACCCAAATTGTTTTCTTACTTAACTTGGTTCCCTTCAACTCCACACCTGGGATTTCCGTTTTTTTTTTGAATTCTGAATACCCCCAGATTACGGGTCAGGAAAAAAAAACAACCAGATTCAATCCCTAGTATTTCAACCCAAGATATCACTTACACGATCTTGATGCTCAAATACCAATGACATAATTACCTTGTTAAATCCCATGATATATCCCATTAAATCATCATGTTTCCCTAGTTCAATCACCATTTTCCCCAGTTAAATCACCAAACACTCACTTACATTTTTCCGGAAAACCCATCATTTCTAGATGATTCTAGGGAAACCAATGGGTTTTCCATGGTTTTCCACATAGACCCTGTTAAACCACCACCAAAAACATCACCGCCCGGGACGGCCGGGATCCGCACCTCATCCCGGGCGCCGGGGCAAAGGGAGGAGGTATCGCGGGAGTCCCAGGTGCCTTAGGCAGAAAGGTGAGGCTCGTTAAGTTGGGGCTTCTGGCAACCGGAGATACCACTATAAATGGTGATTTAATGGTGATTTAACCAACAGGAAAATGGTGATTTAATGGTGATTTAACCACTAGGAAAATGATGATTTAATGGTGATTTAACCACTAGGAAAATGGTGATTTAATGGTGATTTAACCACTAGGAAAATGGTGATTTAATGGTGATTTAACCACTAGGAAAATGGTGATTTTTCATGGTTAACAAT
>Ga0126342_10015183_pt1 | contig 13515 bp, 10 predicted proteins | sample Cyp1metagenome_FD_92528 | JGI IMG/M metagenome (GOLD analysis project Ga0126342, IMG submission 92528) | Coral microbial communities from Lord Howe Island, Old Settlement Bay, Australia - Cyphastrea 1 metagenome | ecosystem: Host-associated > Invertebrates > Cnidaria > Coral ...
CCCCAAGTGTCCCCAAGTGTTAACCTAAAGGTCTGTACCCCATGGAGTTAACTCTGAAGTCAACATACAAAATGTCGGCTTATAATGAGTAAAAAAGTCGGCTTAAGTGAGTCTCGGACCGCTGTAATATATATGATTATGATTATGATGATGATGATGATGATGATGATGATATATATATATACACATGTATCACACATCAAACATGGCAATGGAAAATCCCCGATTCATAGATGGAATTCCCATTAAACCCTCCATTTATAGGGGATTCTCCATTGCCAGGTTTGAGCACGAGCCTTGCAGAATGACCGTAGAGCAACGAAATTAGTTCTCTTTATTTTGTTTGACTGGAGGAATGTATATATACACATATATATATGTATATGTATATGATTATATATATATGATTATCTATATGATTATCTATATGGTTATATATATATATACACGTGATTATATATGATTATATATATATGTATATGTCTTTATGTATGGAATGTAATGTAATGTAATGTAATGTAATGCAATGCAATGCAATGCAATGCAATGCAATGCAATGCATGCATGCATGTATGTATGTATGTATATAGATATATATACATGCACATGCTATATATACATATGCAATGTGTAGATTCTTCCTACTAAGTCTTTCAGTGGGGTGTAGCTTTCCTTGTAGCTTGCCCCAGGTGATGTTCAATGGGAACTCGGCGCATGAGGCCTGGGGCAGTACAACATGTGTGGCGGTTTCATTCATGTTTTCGATGTTCCATTCCTTCTTACAATGATGATACCCAATTGCACCAACCCCCCCAGCCTCATAAAGGGTTAATTCAGGATTGGTTTAGGTCCGAGTTAGAGTTGTTGGAGTTGGTTTAGGGTTAATCAATGTTGGTTAAGGGTTGCCTAGGGTTTGTTTCGGGTTTATTTCGGCTTGCTTTAGGGCTTCCTTAGGCTTGGGGCTGGTGTTGGGTAGTTGGTGTAGGGCAGGCTATTATGGTCGGAGCCAGAGAAGTTGGTGGTTGGATCTCTCCTTTGTTATTGTAAACAAAATACATTTGCTTGGTGGTTTCATGGATATGTTTACGTTCAACAATATGCCTGGGATGATGAAAAACGAGTCGAGATGATCCGTTAAATGCCCGGGCATTTTCCGGCAGTACAAATTGGATGATGGGGGAAACATAGCAGGAAATCATGATTATTTCCTGTAAATTTTCCATCAAACCAATCCTTTGAAACATATATTTGTAAGTCCCGGTGGTCAAATCCCTTGTGTTTTGCCGCTTTCAAGGATCAATTGTTCCTTCTCCAGTGCCAGGATTTCTTCACATTCCAGGATTTTTGCGTTCGGCTCCGGCCTTTTTACTGCCCCAAAGAACGGCCCCATCGCCAGGTGAAAAGTTTCAAGGGCGAGCGCTTCTCCATCGTCTTCTTCACTGTGGGCTGCCACGCCAAAGCGGAGAGCAAGGTGAAAGCCGAGCTGACGGATTTGGGGCGCCCCGGATGAGCAATGGGATGGGCACTGGGGGTTGATGATTTCATGTTCTTTGGGGGGTTCTAGTCAAAAGTATATATAAAATTATATATATATATATATATATCTATACATAATTCTATATCTATATATATATATATATATTATATTCTATAACGTTGTTGTTTTTGCTTTCCGGCATGAATTATTCCAATGATTTTCAGGATTCTGGCTCGGCGGGAAGGAGCGGAGTTATGTCGTTGGAGCCATCACCGGAGGATGCGCAGATAGATCAGATAGCCTCTGGTTATGACTGACATAGCCATGGTATAGATGGCCCATAGAAATAGATGGTTTACCGTTCTTAAAAATGATGATTTTCCATGGCTATGTTAGTCATAACCAGATGGTAGTTTATGCCATGCTATGATGTTCGTTAACTAGTATTATCCATGATTATCCATGTCATTTAATCGTTATCAAGTGTAATCCTTTCCTGCTAATATTAGGCACCCCTCATGAATGGGACTTCAGGATGCCTTTACCAGGGTTTTGGTTGGTCATCTCAATCATAACATCATAATCCCATTACCAATCAAATATACTCATATTCAGATCTTTTCAAATATTTCCCAGTAGTTACCAATATTCACACATCCAAAACCATCTCAATTGACAGTATTCTTCACGTTATTTGCCATGGCAACGCATTATTTTTGCCTTACCATATTAACCATGAACAGAAATTTGGTTTCTGCCAGTTGGCTATATCAATCGGTGGTGTTTAAAACCCAACTTTATGAAAGGACCAAAAACCACTTACCGTTTGTTGTGGCCACACTATATCCGATATTCCCATTATATCCTATACTGGTTGGTGGTTTCAAACATGTTTTTTCCATATATTGGGAACAAGAATCCCAACTGACGAACTCATATTTTTCAGAGGGGTAGGTCAACCACCAACCAGCTTTTTCATATCCAACGATGATCTCCGCTCCAAAATTCATCATTTCTCAGACGCCGAAAATCGGAGCCCGTGAGATGGTTTAGGTTTTCAAGTTTAAATGGCCAGGGCCATGTATCCATATTTGGTACCCTCTGGTTATGTTTTATAGTGAGATTTCCCATTAAAAATTGTGATTTTCAATAGTTATGTTAGTTTACCAGAGGGTATTCCAATTGAATATTTGGGAATCATATTACCAAAATGAATTCATTTCCATATTCCAATTCCCATGGAAAATTGGAATTTTAATTGGTAATATTCATCACATGGCCCTCACAAGAACAGACTCTGCAAGACCACTATTTGCATCTGTTTACCATCATTTACCACTATTTACCTATGTGAATCACCATCAGTGGCTAATTCATATTATATATTATAATTAGCAATACTAGTATATCTATTATAATATATTATATTCATATTATAATACCTATTTTACCAATATTAGTCACCTCCAAATATCTATGAGATCCACCACCAGAATATTGCATGATGTCGTCATAGCTCCATTTGAATCGATCGAAATCCACGATATGGTGAGGGATATCCAAGATCTGATCTACGACATTGTTATTCTTACTCACCACTAAATTGCTTGTCAGTAATAATATCTATATAATATCTATATAATATTATGAAAAACTTGCAGCCACAGACTGGGCCAGGTCAAAATATTTATTTTTTCATTTTTTTTTATCATTTTGGTTATCATTGCATTCATCATTTTTTTTATCATTTATTTTATCATCTTCATTTTTTTAATCATTTTTTTAATCATTTTTTATCATTTTTTTAATCATTTTTTTATCATTTTTTTTATCATTTTTTTTATCATTTTTTTTCATCATTTTTCATCGTTTTTGCTTCCAGTGGTGCAAAAAAAATCCAAGAAATGGAAAATTACAATTTTCCTCGAGTTTTTTTCATTTTTTTATCATTTCATTTTTTTCATTTTTTTCATTTTTTTTATCATTTTTCATCATTTTTTATCATTTTGCATCAATTCCACCACTGGAAGCAAAAATGATAAAAAAATGAAAAAAAAAAGATAATAAAATTATAAAAAAATGAAAAAAAATGAAAAAAAACTCGAGGAAAATTGCAATTTTTCATTTTTTGGAAAATTGCAATTTTCCTCGTTTTTTTTTTCATTTTTTCATTTTTTTTCATTTTTTTTATCATTTTTTTTTCATTTTTTTTATCATTATTCATCACTTTTTATCATTTTTCATCAATTCCACCACTGGAAGCAAAAATGATAAAAAATGATTAAACAATGATAAAAAATGATAAACAAAAATGAAAAAACTCGAGGAAAATTGTAATTTTCCATTTCTTGGAAAATTTTTGCACCACTGGAAGCAAAAATGATGAAAAATGAAAAAAAAATGAAAAAAAAAATGAAAAAAAATGAACAAAAATCGAGGAAAATTGCAATTTTTCATTTTTTGGAAAATTGCAATTTTCCTCGAGTTTTTTTTTCATTTTTTTTTCTTTTTTTTATCATTTTTTTTTAGTCATTTTTCATCATTTTATCATTTTTCATCAATTCCACCACTGGAAGCAAAAATGATAAAAACATGATTAAAAAATGATAAAACATGATAAAAAATGAAAAAAACTCGAGGAAAATTGTAATTTTCCATTTCTTGGAAAATTTTTGCACCACTGGAAGAAAAAATGATGAAACATGATTAAAAAAATGATAAAAAAAATGATAAAAAAAATGATAAACACATGATTAAAAAAATGATAAAAAAATGATAAAAAACAATTATAAAAAAAATGAAGATGATAAAATAAATGATAAAAAAATGATGAATGCAATGATAACCAAAATGATAAAAAAATGAAAAAAATGAAGATGATAAAATAAATGATAAAAAAAATGATGAATGCAATGATAACCAAAATGATAAAACAATGAAAAAATAAATATTTTAAAGATTTCCAATGTGTAGCTGGCTCGGTTCTTCATAAATATAATATATCTATATATGAAATATGTGCTTTGCTGCATGGCTCCCCTTGGCTTTCCAGGTTCCAGGTGCCGGTCAGCCACGAGAAGCCGGACAAGTTCCTGCGGGCGCCGGCGGGGTATCCGGCGCCCAAGGGAGCTGACAAGTCCTCCAAGAAGACGCGGCTTGGCATCTCCCCACAGCGCCAAGAAACCATGGAAAATCACCATTTTTCATAGGAAAAACCATGGAAAATCACCATTTTTCCATAGGAATCTGGTATAAAACTATAATGTCACAGAAAACCATATGGCCTCTAAGTTTTTTTTTTCGTTGAGCGATGTTCTATAGATTTTCCCATCGATTTTTTTCCGTCAGAATCATGGGATTATACTGTGGAATACAATGTTAATATGTCACTGCCAAGGGGACAACACGGTGACTTAATGGGATCCAATGGGAATATAACCAACTGACAATAGCTATGATGGGGGTTTAGAGATGGGATGTCCATCTCTGAATGGTTTTTAATAAGGTCATACCGAGGATATCCTCGGGACATTATTAGGATAGAATCAGGGATGGTAGAGCCAACTATCACCAGAGGTATTGATGGGTTAACTCTGGGATTTAAAACCCCCGCAAGTTGGGATACTGTATTACCGACTGTAGTTGAAGCCCTATAATTATGATTACATATCCACTTGGAACTGGAACTGCACCCCCAAATGGGCTGCAGAACCCCCGTGGGAAACTATTGTTGGGGTATGTTTCCATCCATAGATTTGTTCGGCAAATGGGGAAATGTAATGGGATATGACATGGGATACATTCTCCAACCAGAAATGGGAATATATACTCGTAGGGTAGCGAAGGTGAGAACGGCATGTTGGGCTGTAGATGAAGGTGAGTGTGGAAAGACGTGGGAATGGGATGGAAGATGTGGATATATGTGGATTGTGGCGATTTTTTAGAGGTCCATTTATGACTCTAGAAATGTGTATATACAATATGTACAAATCATTACACATCTAAGGATTGAAGAGGTGTGAATATTGGTGATATATGGCCTATTTCTAGCTACCATGGGTGATGTTCAGTGAGATTCCAATAAACAGTGATTTATGGTACGTTTTTAGAAAAAACAAATTGGAGTATGTCCACTTAAGGGCGACATCCCATGTTTCGAAATTTGCGAGGCTTCGTTCTTGGAACATTAAGGGCCTGGAGAAGAAGGCAGGACATGAATCACCAGCTTTTTTTTTTTCAACCAACACAACTTACCAGTTATTTCCGGTGGGACCCCAGGAAATGGCTGCCTGGTTCACTGAGATGAGATGGGTTGGTTGGTTCAGTGGGTTTCTGGGTTCGTGTTTTGATCCGGGATGGGACACCTGGAAATCACCTGTTTCCAGCCATGGGGGATGATGATTTTGCGAAAATTGACCAGGTTTTTTGATGCTTCAGAATGGGTGATTTAGCCGAATTTAGCTGTGTAAATGATGCACATTGGAGTGGGAAATGGAAGGGATAGACGGTGTCGGCAGTTGTGAATCTGCCAGTAAAAATGCTTGAACTGCGTTGACTTGGGCTGTGTCAGTAGGGTTTCAGGCTGGTAATCAACGCCAACATGTGGGTGTGAGAATGAAATCTACCCTCTGGCAAACTAACATAGCTATTGAAAATGGCCATTTATAGTGGATTTCCCCATTGAAAATGGTGATTTTCCAGTTCGCGACCTGTAAACGTTTACCAGAGGGTACTGTACCCTCCAAATGGCAATTTTTGGCTGCGAACCTGGAGTGGGGGTACCCCCATAGCTGGATGGTTTATTTCATGGAAAATCCTGTTTTTACATGGATGATCCCTGTTTGAAAAGGTTGGAGTTTTCCAGCTTAAATGACCTACCAGTGGAATGAAATTGCCAGTGGCTGCAATGATGTCACATGTTTTTCCCATGAAGTATCCCCAGGTCGATGATGATGCCATGAAATTTTAAGACCCTCCAGCAATCAAACATGGCGTTTGGGAAAATCATAGAACATCTATCACTGGTTGGTGGTTTCAAACATTTTTTTTAATTTTCCATTTCATATATGGGTTAATGGTTAAAACCACCAACCAGATCATTTATTGATGGTAAATCACATCAACACCACCATCAATTGGGATTTCCCTAGGGATTTCCCAGCTTTTTTTTTGGGCCCAGGCGAAGACATTCAGTTCGAAGGCCTTGAAGATGGTCATGAAGCCAGCATTGAAGAAGGTGCTGAAGCAGAAGTGAGATCTGAGATGACTGGTGTTGCTGGTTTCAAGGACTGATGACTGTCATATGATCATATTGATATATACATACACTTTTTTGGGGGTTTCTGAAGTCATGGTGGGTATGCCCATGCAAATCATGGGGCTTTAAGACTCAAATGTTGAATTTCGTGATTTCGGGGTACCCTATTTTCAGACAAACCCATATATATATATATGTATATATATATGCACATTATATGTAATCATGTATATATATATGATTTTACATGTACATAGGATAAGTTTGCAGTTGGAGTGAAACCATCAAGCAGTCATGGCTTGGGGTTGGAGCAGGAGAACCTGCTCTGTTCTTCACGCCATTATGGGCGAGAAGAGATACGTTGAGTAGAATCTACTCCTACTCAGAGATCCTGGTCAGGTAGTTTGCAGCACATCTTCAGGACAAAAAAGGAACACCTCAATTTATAGAATCTTCCCAGACTGGACAGTCTCAAGAGTAGATGTTTTCACGTTGCGACTACCACAGTCGCGGTATGTCAGGGGAGAGATCCGGCTGGAACCATAGACCGATGCCAGTGCCAAATCTGCATCGCATTCAACAAAGGAAGACATGGCAGCGGGGCAGCATGGATCTGGGGGTTAGCTTTGAGGTGAGACATCAGAAGAACTCAGACGTGTTGCGTGTTGCAAAAGAGTCACAAAAGCGCCAGCCAAGGCTGCCTGGAAAGTTGGGGTGCGGCGTATTACCCTCTGGTCAACGTTTACAGTTCGCGAACTGGAAAATCACCATTTTCAATGTGCAAATCCACTAATATCCACTATCAATGGCCATGGCTTCAATAGCTATTTTGACATAACCAGAGGGTAGATGGACTGTTCACACATGGAATTCCCCTGGGCACACTGCCACTCTTCGAATAAGGTACCTTTGATATGACCGGTATCCGGCCCAACGTACACAAATCAGCACATGAATAAATACGTGCTTTATCAATCAGATAAGTAAGTACATACATGATTCCTTATATATGATTATATATGTAGATAAATTACTGGCAGTAGTAAATATACCAATGAGTAAATAGTATATTTATACGTCAATATATCAATATATGATATAATATCATATATTGAGTGCCACCCAATGCCTAACAGCCAGTAACAGGTGTCCTTTCTTAAAAAATCTGGAGGAGCACAAGCAAATCAGGTTTTCTTGGTTGCCAAAATTCTCAATTCCGGAAAAAATAAATGTTTTGGAGAACTTTTTTTCCTCACTTTTGGGTTTTATTCTTCAATTTGGAAAGCGTTGGTTCAGATTTTGTACTTGATGATGGGTTTTCACCATTTTGGATCTTCACTTTTGGATATACATAATTATATACATATATATATATTACATATCATATAGGACATATATATTTATATAATATACATATCCTCCAGAGATTTCACATAACTATTGACAGCCTTGCCCCGTTTTGAGATTCGAAGAGCCCCAGATGGTCCACATCTCGATGGTCGTTTTGACCAAGTCCTCAACGTCGTCGCACGGTGCGTCTCCACTGGGGATTTTGACTCGACACTGAGAGATGCCTCTTTTGGCTCAAGGTAGCCACGATATATATCATATACATAATATATGCAATATACATACGTATATATATATATATAAATAATATATAATATATATATATATATCCTGGCCAGTTCTTCAATGTGATGCGGGAGTGTTTTTCTCGGGGAGTTGTTGTCCCCACAGCATTTCACTTTTCTGGCAGTGATTCCACCATGATGATCCGTGGCTGATTCGGCATGGTGTTGATCCCTGATGTGGGTAGAAGAATGTCATAAATTAATATAAATTAACCATCCCAGTGATAAGAAAGTCATCACCATGTGTTTTTTTTTTTTTAAACTTTTTCACCATTCCCAGTGATTTTTGTGGGTTATGACATTGTTTTACCCACATTATTGATATAAAATCTCCAGTAACCACAGATCCAACCGTTGAACCTCAATGATTTGTGTCCTTGGTGGCCATGAAGCTTCGGCTGCTGCTCGTGTGGTCGCTAGGGCAGGTGCTTTGCTGCTTTGCCAATGGAGGAATCATTGGAAACCAATGCATAGTTCGGTACTAACCTTTACACAACCAACTAAGACATATATCAATAATACTAATAAAACAATATATTCAATATAACATATATATTTTTAGCAGGATATCCAGGAATCCAGGGCGATGTGTTTCATCAACTGCTCGGTGGTTGAACCATTGCTGTCCTATCCCACATTGGGTGCATTGGGCGGGTGCCGTTTCTCACGATGGCTGGCTGGCAAAGTCTCTATAAATGGAGGTTTATATCTCGGAAAATCATCTATAAATGTGGGATTTTCCGGCAAACCATGTTTGATTACTGGGGTAAGAATAGTAATTTTTCATCGCAGATTGTCATAGATTGTCTTATACACCATTATTCTTGGAGTTATACCCCACTATCGTTGCTTCAAAAAAAATCCAATTGCTGGCACCGGAAAAAAAATCGGAAAGCACCGCAGGCATCGGGCTCCGGCTCGCTGGGTCCCAACGCTTCCTTGCCGCGGGCGGGTGGAGGCGATGGTGAGCACAGGGGTCCCCAAAAGCGAATTGCGATGAGTATCTAAGGACTAATGGGATATATGATGATGATAAGCATTTCCAGAGTTTTACCATGATAGTCAGAATCTGCTTGGTGCTTGCACATATTTTTTTTTGTGTTTTCTACACCATTTTTGGGATGATGGGAGCTCCAAGAACGCCATTTGGATGTTTCCCAACCATGAATTTCAAGGCCTCCAACTCCCAACGTTTCGAACGGATTCTAACCGGAGGTTGCCAACCATTTTGGTGGTTTAACATGGTTTTTCACCATGAGTTTTGGTGGTTTTAAAGTGCCCAAAATGAGGATGGAATTGCTACAGGTGATGGCTGCGATGATTTCCCAGTCGCGGTTCAACCTTTTCACCTTTTTCTCGGTTGCATCCCCTGTTGTGGTTGGCAAAAAATCACCAAAGACTCACCTTAAAATCAATCAATGCCAGGCAAAAGCTTAGAGGCCACGGGGAATGCGACTGGGGATACCCTCTGGTAATGGAACTAGAAGCAATGGGAAATACCGAGAGCATATCTGGGATGTTGGATTTACCATGATTTAATTAGCTATGTACAATTTTTATCAATTTATAATGAACCATAGGGTCTGAACCAAGAATCTCCCATAGCCGCTAACATGGCTCCAAAGGACGTGCAACAACCAAGTCCTTGGATGAAAAACTGGATTTCGTCCCCTGAAAAAAGTGGGACTCAAGTTACATTCAGCCAACAAACACGGGGAATTTCGCAAACAAAAGTGGGGATGTATGATAATCTACTGTTTACTTTTGCTATCTTTTGCTGGCTGTGAAATCATCATAAATCATCTAGGTTCAAGAGGTTCAAGGGGAACCTCGTCAACCTAAATGGCGGACTTTCCATTTGCTACCCTGTGCTACCTTCTGCTTCCTAAGCCCACCCTCTACTACATCCTGATACCTACTGCTACCTAATACGACCTAATCCTACGGAATGTACCAGAATGTTACCTTTTTTCTGCCTTTATTCTTTAATTACGCGGAAATTTTGTGGGCATGCCACACAAGTTTCAGGTAGAGATCCATGTGTGGACACGTGGAAACTTGTTTGAAGCAAACAACAGGATTTGTGCCGGTTCTACCTTGGATTCTCTTTTCTAGCCCTGCACCATATTCCTGCTTTGGACATGGACACGGTTTAAAAAGGTAGGGGCCAAGATCGGAGCAAGAAAACACAAGGTTAGAATCGGTTGGAAAAAATGGCACGCGGTTTAGACAAAAAGCAATCCAAGGTTAAACAAGGGTCAAGGTTAAAACAAGTAATCCAGCATTTAAAGAAAAGGTAGACCTTGGTCAATACCCCAGGTACAGTATCCCTGACTTGGTTTATAGGGAAACTACAGGAAAACCATGGAAAACCCCCGTATTAATCCATAGGGAATATATATATATATATATGCTACTATATATATATATAATATATATATACATATCTTAATCTTATATTATCTTATAAAGACGCATACTCCATGGTAAACACCCTTGGTTCCGATGCAAACCACTTCCTGAGATTACCATGGCTCCATCGCCAGGGTCATCTGCACCCGGGACACGATGCGGATAGTCGGGCCGCCCAGGCGGCGCTTTCGCGCGGGTTTGGTGGACCTGTAGATGATCCACAAGTGGTCGATATTGGAAAATAACAGCAACCGCGGTTGATGTTTGGGTTGATGTTTGGGTTGATGTTTTTTTTGTTGATGTTTGGGTTGATCCACCACAATTGGTTCTTTGCTTTTTGGATCTTTTTGGATGTTTTTGGCATTGCTGTGTTCACAAGAACATCTGTGTGATTTGGCCACCTCATCCATTGCCAACGGCCAAAGCATCGAGGTCCTGTGCATGCGGAGCACTACGTTCCGCGCCAGGAAGGCGACATTGGGCCATGAGCAATATGGGTCTGACTGTGGACCCAGAGTTCATGTTACTTTTGGTTCTTTTTTTCTTTTGGGGGGGTAAAGATGAGTAAAGTTCCCCCATTTTTTGAAGTAAATGATCTTGAGCCGACCCGAGTTTTTTTTTTGCCTGGAGTTGCAGCAGCTTATCCTCCATAGTTCACCCGTCAAGAACGTTCATCCCCCAATCCCGATGGACAAATGGGTGCCATTCCAGCTGCATTAAGAGTAGAGTAACCCCAGCAGAAAGGATAGAACAGTATTTCCAGGATGGTATGGATATGCATAGATCATGTTTTCCCCATCATCTTTTCCAACTGTTCTCTATGTGTTTTTTGGGCGCGTTAGATGTATCTATTCGTAAACAACTAGGACTGGAACATTCGTAAAATGAGTTCGAGCCAACTTACCTCGGGCTTGGGTGTGTCTTGAAGTGGGTGATAACTGGATAACCCAAAATTGTTATATATGTCAAAGATGAACATGATCATTAGCCATTAGCCACTTTATTTTAGGGTACCGAAGTTTTCAGACAGAGCTATTGAGGTTCTTGCGCATGCTGAAGCCATTTTAAGTTTTAGATAGGGATCTTCAAGTAGCGGAAAACGAAGCAAAGGCAGCGTGATGAAACATGACATGTTGACCATCTGAGGTTCTCATATTTGATCTGATACTTGACAGCTCAATGAGGTTTATCCTTGAGCTGGATTTTCACAAGAAAGCCATGTCTTTTCCCATGTCCGGGGGGTTCAAACGCCACACTTTGGGCGTTGACAGAAAGACCTTCAACTCCCTTGCGGGATAAGCCCCACATCGAGACAGCGCCGCGCCGGATGTGGCGAACACCGCCGCACCACCGGCACATTGCGTTGCTCGAGCAGGTGGGGGGAGTTCACCCTTTGGCAATCAAACATGGCAATGGAACATCCCCTATAAATGGAATATGTTTTAATGGGAAAATCAAGGTTTGTTAATTCAGAAATTGGGGGTACTCCCCTTAATGATTGACAGTTCGGGAACTATTTGGTGATAAGGATTTTTTTTTCATGTTTTTTCCTATTTTCTTGAAGGACATGCATGCCTTCCCGTTCGAACATGATCTACATTTCCGGTGGATTTTCCATATCTATCACCATTGGTTTCACTGTTAAAAACGACAAAGGAAGACTTGGATGATTTCAAGGTCTCCCATTATTTTAAGAAACCAGCACATGGATGTCGGAAAGCCGGTGGTTCTTTGGTTCTTTGATCATCCAACTATTCCTGGGAGGATGTTGTTTCGTGGACCTTGTTGACATGTGTGTGCGTTGGAATGTGTGGAGGGGCCAGCGTAAAATGTGTGGTTTTCAACATTCGATCAGGTCACTTTTTTTGATTTGGCTTTCCCATGGTTTCCCAAAGATTTTTGGAAGCCTGTAGCAGTCTCAACTCTAAGGCTATAACTGGGAAAAGCTTGGTGATATGACTACACAGGGTATATACTTCCATTTCAGTACTATCGTGGCGGGTTAACATCTCCATAATATACTATAATGATGGTTTATTTATGCTAGTTTCCGCATCAAATAAGCAGCCAACAGACAGACATCATGCTCTGGTATATATGCCTGCCATTACGGATCCCCTCTTTCTATATTCATAAGAAAAACATAGAAAAACAATAATCAGATGATTAAATACCCAATTCAAGATGGTAACAAATCACCACTTATTGATTCCACCAACAAAACCTATTGTTGATAATATAATGTTATATCAATCCAGTTATATCTGTTTTTTTGTCTCCAGAAAGTGATCATAATCACCTCATCCCTATATTTTTTACATTGCTAAATCCACTAAATTTGTCATGGTTGAAATATGTTGAAATCCATCATTTTCTCATAAATAAATGGAATGTTTCATATGTCCCAAGTACATCCCCATGATGTCCGTTGCTGATTTCATCCCATATTGGGATGGGTCATCCCCCTGTTATTCATAGCATGGTAAATATACGACTCCCCCTATAACCATATATGAACATATTATCAGTACCATAAATATATATATTATATGAACATATATATATACATATATACATATATACATATATATATATATATATATACACATATATACTCACCTCACCGGGAGCCAACTTTCAAACTTTTTAGGGCATGAGTGTTTTGGCATGTTTTGACCTCAAGTCTGCAGCCACTGGCAGACTGAAAAAGGCAATTGAAACCACCAAGAGCACAA